>Ga0123355_10019768_pt1 | contig 10731 bp, 8 predicted proteins | sample TergutEmb28metaG_3_FD_89872 | JGI IMG/M metagenome (GOLD analysis project Ga0123355, IMG submission 89872) | Embiratermes neotenicus P1 segment gut microbial communities from Petit-Saut dam, French Guiana - Emb289 P1 | ecosystem: Host-associated > Arthropoda: Insects > Digestive system > Gut ...
CGCCACCGCCACCACCACCAGTGCCCGCAGGGGTATATGCAAGAGCTGCCACGCATGCATCGCCAGTTTCTCGGCCGCCTCTGGCAACCCAGACCTGACACATAAATTGATCTGATGCGCCTGGTGATACGCTTATATTTCCTTGGCCAACCGATACGCATGTTTGGGCCAGCGCACGGCAAGCATGCATCGTAACATTATGTAATTCGCTTCCTTGGCCGGTGTTAAAGCCACTCATCGCTTGGTTTTGCTGCAAGCATGAATGAACATCTTGGAAACATGTTTCGGCAAAGTTTGTTATAACTCTGTCTTGGCCGGCGCGTATTTGCATTAATGCGCGGGATAAGAAATCACGAACAACCGGATTATTTGTTGCATAAGTGCGGTTGGCGGTCGTGCGTGTTATCATTTGACATCTGTTCATAACGTTTGCACACATACCATGCGCACGGCCATATGCATCAATGGTTCCGATGCGATTCATTATAAATTCTATCATCGCTATGGCGTGTGGCCCTGTGTACATATTATTTGTTTGATTCCAACGAATGCTTGACATACTGTTATTAATTGCATCTCCAAGAGTATTCTGAGTCGTCACGTTCGCAACAGTTCTAGAACCCCATGGGTTAAGGGATACGCCGGTGGTTGTGGCTGTACCAGTGCTTGCCCATGATATATATAAACCTGTTGCGTCGGCTGCGTTGGCTGTATTACCAGGCATTGAACCTGGGACCAGTCTTCCAGCGACTATGAAACGACCGGTTGGGTCAAGACAGTTTTCAAAATCACGTCCGCATACAAATTCGTTTTGCATACATTGATCAAGCGCTTGGATACATCCACGTGCATCAAATTGGTTTGCATTTTGATGAACTTGAAGACGAGCCATACGAAGTACGTTTTGCGCATTTACAACTGTGCGGCGCATATTCATATTTGCCTCGTTCAATTCACGTTCAAAAATAACGCACTGTCTGTCAATCTCCATATCATAATGTCCGGTGATAAGATTTACGTTAACGCCTTGTCTGCGGCAATCATCCAATATGCTGCGGCATCTTTGTTGTGCGCTGCGAAATAATTCTTCGCCACGCTGACGTACAATATTTCCTTGGGTTTGGTTTCCGCCCAATAATCCCATAAAGTCCATGGACCCGAATAAATCACCGCCGGTTTGCATATTTTGAAGCATGCTTCCGAAATCCAAAAGATTCAAAGCACCACCTTGGGCGGCGCCAGTATTAACGTCTGTACGCACATCCAACACCATGCCTTGGATTCTGTTAAGATCGGATCTAAGCTGTGATGTATCTTGTGCGTTAAGACCCATGCCCATTGCAATCTCTGCCTCTGTTTGTGAAAACAGCGCTGTGACCTCGTCCGCTGAAAGCCCAAGGTATTGAATTGCTATGGCAACTTGTTGTAATTCATCCGTAACATTACGTAGTGCTTGTTGTACCTCTACATATTGTTGAACATTCGCAGAGCAAGCGCATCTTCCCATTGCATCATCAACGACCGCACAAAATCCGTCCATACAGTTCATATATGCCGCACGACAAAAATCTGTTAATGCGGCCAATTCTTCCATAGATGGTCCCGCTTGGTTTGTCGCCGGTGTTAAAGGAGATGCTATTTCAAACGGACTTGTGACCGCTGAACGTGCAATCGGTGTACGAGGCGTTGCGGCACGATCAATATTTGGAGTTACATGCAAAGATGGTGTTGCAGTGGCTGCACGTGCGGCAACTGCGCCGCCTTGCATTGGCGCTGTGGTTTGAACTGCGGCACGCGATACTGTGCCTGCACGCTGTGCAGCGACCGTGCCTTGTTGTTGGACGCCTGTGCGGGACGCCGGTGTTATAACACGCGAAGGTGTATCTGCCGCGCGGACGACATTGGCTTGGCCTGCAACAGTTGGTGCAACTGCGGCTCTGGTTGTTGCAACATTACGCTGTGCAACTGTGCGGTTTGCATCTGGTGCGGCGCCAACTCCGGCACGTTGTACGGGTTGTACGCCTCTGGTCGCAACGGCGGCACGCTGGGCCGCAACGGCTGGCTGCGTCGCCACAACAGGTTGTACGGGCTGTGCAGCTTGGGCGGGCGCTTGCGCTGCTAATTGTGCCTGTGCTTGCGCTTCGCGCCATGCTTGGAATTCGGCCTGTTCTGCGGCCTCGGCCGCCCATTGGTCAAGAACGAATTGCGGTATATTTTCCGCATTGGCGCCCACAACCAAAACCATTCCAAACAAAACAATAAAAATCCGTTTCATGAAAATTCCTTTCCTTGGCACAATAATTAAAAATTCTTGCAAAGCACGGCGATAGAAAAATTTAAAAAAGAACAAGTGAGTTTTGCGACGGATGTATAAATATACATCCAAGCAAAAGTCCGACGTTATTTTTTAAATTTTTCATCGTCCTTTGGATGCGGATAAAATCGCTATCTGCTTTGTTAAGCCGTGCTTGATGTGTATTTACACACCTTCGCCGGCTTGCCTCGCATCTATGCGATTTTAATCCAGCACCGTGTTTGCAACAATCTTTAATTATTGTGCCTAATCTAATTATATCATAAAAACAGAGATTTAAAAAACGAATAATCCACTATAAAAAATCAAATTCCGCACCAGCGGAACTTTTTACAGACAGGTTAAAATTGATTCAGGCGTGGTGAATGCGCCGTGGTTCGGGAGCATAGTGTATACAAATACATGAGCGAGCGAACCACAAGCAAGCGCCCGCATCAATCAATTTTGCCTATTATTTTTTGCGCAGCAAAATAACAATATAAAGCACAACACCAAAAACTATGAAAACATCCGCAAAATTAAATGCGGGCCAGTGAAATCCAGCATAATGAAAATCAAGAAAATCAATGACTGCGCCAAACCTTATGCGGTCTATTAGATTTCCAATTGCGCCGCCCACAATTAATGCCAATGCTGCACGTTCCCACATGTTTTTTGACTGTACCATAAGATATGCGAAATACGCAGTTATCGCGCTTGTTATCGCAATTAATATCATCGGTGTATAAGAGCCAATTTCACGAAACATTGAAAACGACACGCCTGGATTCCATGTGAATACTATGTTGAAAAATGGTGTTATACGCTCCATCAAAAAGGCATACGGCGCCACTTCAAAAGCATTACCAAACAAAGGCACATTACCACGTGTAACCCATGACAACATATACCATTTGGTAAGCTGGTCAATTAACAGTGTCAGTGCCAGTGTCAGTGGAATAATAATTTTTGCAATAGAGTATTTTTTAATAAATATTTTTTTCATTTATACATCCCTCTCTGTTGTCCTCTCCTTCCTACGGGAGAGGAAAGCGGCGGTTAATGTAGGGGCGCATACATGCGCCCGTTTAATTTGTAATATGTTGAAAGTATGCGGGCGTATGCAATACGCCCCTACAACCCCTCACCAAGATATTCTATAACTCACTCCGTTCGTTAAGAATATCTATCCTCTCCCGCAAGGAGAGAGGATATCTTACTTCTGCTTAAACAAGTCATCTGCTTTAACTGGTTTGTCTTTTACATTGCACTTTCCAATCATTGCATCAAGCGCTTTTCTTTCAAAAAGCATACCACGAACCATTGATAATGCGTTTGGATTTTTATTATAAAATTCAAACACTTCTTGTGGGTTTGGATAGCGTGCGGCCTCTTCCCAAACTGCTTTTTGAAGGTCGCTATTTTCCACAGAAATATTATTCACACCGCCCCATTCAGCCAATATTAATCCCAATTTAACACGGCGTTCGGCGTCTTTGCGCTCTGCTTTTTCGTCAAACTTTTTGCCTTGTCTTTCGGATTCTTGTTTGGACATTTCAGCCTCTTGGGCAACCAAAGATTCCGGCAAATTAATTTTAACTTTGTCGGCAAGCATGTCCAATAAATCATTACGAGCATCACGCATTGATGCCTCTTCATATTGTTCTGATAATATTTTTTTGATATGCTCGGACAGTGCGGCAACAGATTCTTGGCCAACTTCTTTGGCAAGTTCGTCTGTCATTTCTGGTAATTTTTGTTTTTTGATTTCGTGTATTTCCACTTCAAATCTTGCTTTGGCGCCGGCCAATTTATCGCTGTGATATTGTTTTGGGAATTCCACATTTACATCAAATTTATCGCCTTTTTTATGACCTGTGATTTGATCTTCAAAGCCCGGTATAAATTGACCAGACCCAAGGTTTAAATGATGGCTCTTTGCTTCGCCGCCTTCAAATGCTTCTTTGCCGACGAATCCTTTGAAATCAATAACAACTGTGTCGCCATTTTCAGCCTTTGCGCCGGCGTCTGCGACTTCATAAGTTGCACGAGCTTTTAACAAATTATCCATTGCTTTGGTGATTTCAGATTCTGGAACTTCTGCAACTTTTTTTGTTATTGTAAATTTGGATAAATCAAGTGCTGGCAATGTTGGCAAAATATCAAATTCAATTGTGTACTCCAAATCACGGCCCAGTTCAAATTTCGGAACATCAGCCTTTGGCGCCGCCGCAAGACGAATTTTTTTATCCGCCACGTACGTATCCATATCTGTTTGTAATAATTTATCCACAGCCTCTGAAAGTGCGGCATTGCCGTATTTTTGGCGCAATGTTTCAATTGGCGCTTTGCCTGGACGAAAGCCTGGAATCTTTGCATCTTTGCCGTGTTTCAAAAGTATTTCATCTGATGCGCTTTCAATTTCAGCCGCTGTTAAAACGCCCGTTAATACATAATTTAAATCTTTGATTTTATCTTTTTTAATCATTGTTACTCTCTTCGTTCGCAACCAGTAACCAGTAATCAGTAACCAGCAACCAGTTATTTGTTATATAACGGTCTGCATTATAGATAAAATTATTATAATTTCAACCACTAAATCCCTTTACTTTGATATATGTTTTTCGCTATTATTTCCTTATGAAAAAACTGTTAGTATTGATTACTGGTTACTGGTTACTGGTTACTTCTGCGCACAGCGCAGAGTTCAGGGCTGCCCTGGTCGCAGACATGGATACAGGCGAAGTTATATTTCAATCAAACGCAGATCTTCAAACTTATCCCGCATCTCTTACCAAAATAATGACGATGTATTTGGCGTTTGATGCACTTCGTGCGGGGCGTCTTCGCCTTGATGATAGACTAATCGTATCACGTACAGCGGCGGCGGCGCCGCCTGTGCGTCTTGGCCTGGCCGCAGGGTCCACCATTTCTGTGGATGATGCACTTCGTGCAATTGCGGTTCATTCATCAAATGACGTGGCACGTGCATTGGCCGAAAATCTACAAGGCGGACGTGAAACATCTTTTGCGCAAATGATGACGGACGTTGCACGTCAAATTGGATTAACGCAAACAAATTTTGAAAATGCATCAGGCCTTCCGAATGACGACCATATGTCATCGGCACGTGATATGGCGCTTTTGGCGATGGCAACATGGCAACATTTTCCAGAGTTCCGTCATTATTTTGCGCTTCGCACCTTTACATGGGAGGGCCGAACCCATACAAGCGGCAACAGACTTTTACGGTACTTTCCAGGTGCAACCGGAATGAAGACCGGCTTTACAAATGCCGCCAGGTTTTGTTTGGTGGGATCGGCCGAACGCAATGGGCGAAATCTTATGGTTGTTATTTTGGGTTCACCCGATCGTGATACCAGGCATCGTGTATCCGTACGTCTTTTGAATGCAGCGTTTGCAGGTGAATATATACCCCAGCCAACCGCAACCGTTCCGGCTCTACGCACAACCAGCCCCCAGCCACAGGCCACAGGCCCCGTGGCCACAGGCCACACGGGCGTTCAATTTGGCGCATTCGGAAGTCGTGCGGCGGCGGACACACAAATAACACGTGTACGACAAATAACGGGATTATCCGCAGCCGCATCACAGTCTGGGAATCTTTGGCGGGTTCGTGCATCAGGAATTTCAGAGGCCGCCGCACAAAATGCATGCAATCAATTCCGGAGCGCCGGACATGAGTGTTTCATATTTAGGTAGAAAGCAGAAGGTATAAGGTAATTTTATCTTTACTTTCTACTTTATACTTTCTACCTTCTAATCACGAGCACGATAAATGAACAACAAAATAGAAAATCTTATCAAAAAATTTGCAAAGCTTCCACGGGTTGGTGGTCGGGGCGGTCAGCGTATTGTGTTGGCATTATTACAAGACAAGACTGGAAAATCCATAGAACTTGCCAGTGCATTAATTGATACCGCCCAAAGCATAAAGCCTTGTGAAACATGTGGTGTATTAACCGATACGAACACGAACCACGGAAACGAGCCACGACTATGCGAATACTGCACCGACACATCTCGTGCAAACGGACAGCTTTGCATTGTTCGTGATCTTGGCGATGTTTGGACATTTGAAAAGGCGGGTGTTTATCGTGGTCGGTATCATATTATCGGCGGCCTGCTTTCGGCGGCAACGGGAATTACGCCGGATGATTTAAATATTAAAAATCTGTCCGACCGAATAAAAAATGAAAAAATAACAGAGATAATTTTTGCACTTCCAAGTACCATGGAAGGCAAAACCACACAGCATTTTATTATTTCTGATATAGGATTTCTGATTTCTGATTTAAAACTTAGCGAGCTTGCATCTGGAATTCCATTGGGCGGCGACCTTGACTATGTGGATGATGGCACTTTATCTATTGCATTTGGCGGGCGGAAAAACATATGAAAAATACGAATCACGAATCACGAATCACGAATCACGAATTGGCGGCTTTGCCGCCAATAAGTGAAATGATGCGCACAGCCGGACTTGAACCAAAAAAACAATTCGGCCAAAACTTTTTATTTGATTTAAATTTAACCGATAAAATCGCACGCAGTGTGCCAGACATACAAAATCAAACAGTTATAGAGGTTGGGCCGGGGCCCGGCGGACTTACCCGTTCACTTTTGGCAACAGGCGCAAAAAAAGTTATATCAATTGAATATGATAAAACGACAAAGCCAATACTGGATGAAATAATCGCTGTGTCTGATGGACGGCTGGAAGTTGTGTATGAGGATGCACTTAAAATTTCTGATTTCGGATTTCTGATTTCTGATTTAGTTCCGCAAGTTTCCATTTGTTCTAACTTGCCGTACAACATAGGTACAGAGTTGTTGGTTCGTTGGTTGCATTTAATATCTCAATCATCAATCCTCAATCCTCAATCCTCTATGACATTAATGTTCCAACGTGAAGTGGCGGAAAGAATTGTCGCACGGGTTGGTGATAAACAATATGGCCGCCTTTCCGTGTTGGTTGCGCTTACATGCGATGCAAAAATTTTATTTAACGTGCCTGCAACTGCGTTTTATCCAAAACCAAAGGTTCAAAGTGCTGTCGTTCAATTAATTCCAAAGCAAATAGAAAATAGAAAATTTAAAATTGAAAATTTGGAACAACTTACCGCCCGCCTTTTCGGCCAGCGCCGTAAAATGATTCGGTCCATTATGCCGGGCGTTGACTGGACACAGTTTGGCCTTACCGGCACCGAACGTGCCGAAGAATTATCACCGATGAAATTTTTGGAAATCGCAAAGGAAATTAAATTATGAGTATGTTAACACGGGACGCCAAAACTATTATATATCTTGGTACGATTCATTCAATCACCGGCGCTTTTTTTGGCGCATTCCTTGTATCGTATATGATGCAGATTGCAGATAATCAATTATTGTCTATTTCTATTTTCAATATTTTAAAGTTTGCACTTATTGGTGTTGGCTTTTGGATATTGGCAGACTTTGTAAAGCGTAAAAACAAAATGATGGTGTATCGTGGCGGAATTATATTGCAATTATTCTGTCTTTTGACAATGGCAATCGTCCAAGATGGCATCGCACCATATCTTGCGATACTTGGCGCTATGTATGGTTTTGCGATGGCGATGCGACATTGTCCGTTTAATGTTATAACGGCGGAAAAAATAAATGAAAAAATCACGACGCGATTTGTTGGATATCGGACATTGTTCGGCAAAAGCGCATCTGTTATAACGCCGCTCTTACTTGGTCTTTTTATAACAATTGGGTCATATCCGTTTATGGCATTAATAATGTGCTTTGTATTATTGTTTGAATTTTATTTATCGTACAAACTTACAAGCGACACCGCACAAAAATCCAGATTTGATATAAAAAGATTTTTAAACGGCGCACGCCGATCTATTCTTGTGCGCCGTGTTTTATTGGTGGATGCATTAAAAGGTTTTGCGGGCGACCCGTTAAGCACGGCATTGGTTGTGTATGCGGTATATTTATTACACACGGATTTTAATTTGGGACTTTTGATGTCGGGACTGGCGATTGTTGGAATTCTGCTCAGTTATATATTTGGAAGATATGCAAAGCCACAAATGTTCCCACGTATACTTTTGGTTTCAAACATTGTTATGTTGTCTTTCTTGGTTTTATTTATGGGGACAAGCGGAATAATAATGTTTGTAATCTTCCGCATAGCGCTTTGGATACCGGCGAATATTGTCGGAAAAATCAGAGAGGTTAATTTAATAGACGCATCAAACAGCGCATGCGTCGGCCATGATTGTAAAACTGAATTTTGGGTATTTCGTGATGCAGTATTGAACGTGGGACGTGTACTTGGGTTTGGAACGTTATTGGCTGTTGGGATTTGGGGTACGTTTGATATGCTGAAATATTTCATAGCTGCGATGACGATTATATTTGTTATTACGTCCACATTATCTATAAAGATTTCAAGACATAGAAAGTAGCCAGGAACCAGGAACTAGGAACTAGTGAACTTGGTATTTGTTGATATAATTTCAACAACCTCATACTAACTAATTCCTAGTTCCTAGTTCCTACAAATAAAAATTGCACCCAAAGGCGCAATTTTTATTTTCTGATACCAAGTTTTTTGATAAGCGTCTCATAAGCTTCAACGCTTCCTTTTTTGATATACGCCAATAATTTTTTACGGCGATTAACCAATGTGATAAGGCCACGTTTGGAATGCTTATCTTTTGGCATAGTTTTCATATGCTCTGTAAGATTACGGATACGTTCTGTTAAAACGGCAACTTGTGCAGATGCAGATCCGCCATTATCAGTTTCAGATGACTTGAATTCTTTAATTAATTCAGTTTTTTTTGCTTTTACTATGGACATTTTTTGCTCTCTTCGTTCGCGGTAACCAGTAATCAGCAACCAGTAACCAGTTAGTTGTTCATGACACGTCTGGGTTTTAATTGTCCGCCAACTAATTCTGCAATTCCAAGAAATTTTCCAGAATGGTAAACTCTTCTAAGTCCACTGATTACTGGTTCCTGATTACTGATTACTTGACCTTGGTCAAAACGCATCGCGTCTGTTTCATTCAATTCCAAAACCAGAATGTCCTCCAGTCCGAAATCTATTGGTTGCAGATACGCAATTATATCTGCCGGGCTATTATTATACAAATTTTCCAAGAAATCAAGTGATACGGCATCTTTTATTAAAAAACCATTTGATCCTGTACGGCGAATCATATTGGTTGTTCCGATAAAATCGTGTTCGTGGTTCGTGTTCGTGGTTCGTGATTTCTGATTTATTTTTTCAATTATTTGTTGAACCAGTGTGCGTACATACGTGCCGGCGCTGCACTTTACTGTAAATTTATCCAGCTCAACTCGGAGCTCTCTAACCTCAACTCTGCGTACAGGCATCTCTATGTCAATGCCTTTTCGTGCCAACTCATACGCTTTTTTACCATTAATTTTTATCGCACTGTATACGGGTGGTGTTTGTTCAATTTCGCCGATTAACTCCGCGCAAGCGCGGAAAAGACACTGGGCACTGGGCACTGGGCACCGGGTATTTTCTTTTATAATATTACCATCCATATCGCCAGTATCTGTTTCTATCCCCCATTTAATACTAAATTCGTACTCTTTATCCCTACTATTGCCTAGTGCCTCATGCCTAGTGCCTTTTTGGACGGCTGTGCCGTCCAAATACGGAATCATTTTTGTCGCTTCGCCCAGTGCGATTGGTAATACACCCGAAGCCATAGGGTCAAGCGTACCGATATGTCCGAACTTGCGCTGTCCGAACATTTTTGCGATGCGCCATCCAGCCTGACGTGATGTCATACCTGACGGTTTGTCCAAAATTACAAATCCGGATTTCATAAATCAAACAAGCTTAATTGTGGTTTCTTCGCCGGCTCTTCAATTTTGCTTTTTACAATTGATGGCTCTTCGGTGCCCGGGATTACAACTGGCTCTTGTAGGGGTGCGGCTTCCGCACCCGCACAGTCCGTCGGGCGGGAAGACCCCGCCCCTACATTGTTTTCTAAACCTTTCAAAATCCGCTCTGCGCTTTCAATAACTGACACGGGCATTCCGGCCATTTTTGCAACGTGAATTCCGTATGAACTTTCCGCCGTACCAGGCACAACTTTGTGCATAAATATAATTTCGTTATTATGCTCTTTTACTTGGACCGTTAAATTTTTAACATTTTCCAGTTTCCGGTTTCCAGTTTCCGATTTCGGCGAACATTGCGAAAGCAATGTGAGTTCATGATAATGCGTCGCAAACAAAGTGCGTGGTCGCAATGAATCAATAAATTCCAAAACAGATTGCGCAATCGCCATACCATCATAAGTCGCTGTGCCTCGTCCGATTTCATCAAATATAATAAATGATTTTTCTGTTGCACGATTTAATATGTTTGCGGTCTCTGTCATTTCAACC
>Ga0123355_10019769_pt1 | contig 10731 bp, 11 predicted proteins | sample TergutEmb28metaG_3_FD_89872 | JGI IMG/M metagenome (GOLD analysis project Ga0123355, IMG submission 89872) | Embiratermes neotenicus P1 segment gut microbial communities from Petit-Saut dam, French Guiana - Emb289 P1 | ecosystem: Host-associated > Arthropoda: Insects > Digestive system > Gut ...
CATTGCGGAAAGGTGGATTTCGTTAAAATCTTCGTTTTCGCCAAAGGTCATGCCCATGCCGCTCATCAAAGCACTCACAAGTGTTCTGGCAGAATCAGGCTTCACCAAAAACATCATCATGCCGTTAATATCGCCGCTGATTTGCACCAAAATGCCAAAAACAACCACTTCGTCGCCGCCCAAAATAGTGCCGACCTCTTTGAATTCAAGGAATTTAACCTCAGGCACAGTCATTTTCACCTGCCCGCCAATCATGCGGCTAAGGGCGCTGATGGCGTTGCCGACACCAATGTTGCCAATTTCTTTGAGTATGTCAATGTGCATTTGGTTAAAAGATTTCATATCATTTATCATAATACCATCCTCCTCCACCGGGGTTAAATGCGGTCGTTTTGCGGCGTTTGCGCTGCTCTGTGAAAATATAGCCGACAATTTCTTCTTGAGTTTGCTGCGGGATGTCTAAAAACAATGCACGATATTGATAACGCATACTGGCATGTGAAAAATCCTGTTTTTCAATTATTTGGCATTTAACGCGTATCGTTGTTGTACCCAGCATGATTGTGCATTGTATGTGATATTTTGAATCCAGCTCTGCACTTGTAATAAAGCGCATCCCACCGCCGCCAATGTCACGCACAATGGCATCATTGATAGCGGCATATCCGGAGGCATGTAGCATCCTTGCCGCCTCATTGTCCTCAAAATCCAGCACACTAAATTTCATCGCCAGCATACACGTAAATCTGAAGAATTCGCGGCGTTGAAGTTTGTCACCATCGCCGTTCAGTTTTATGGCAACAAAGTAATTAAGCTCTTCTTTCAGATACCCCTCAAAATTGCAGGGAAACCTAAGCAGGGCATGATTTGTGGACACCACAACGCTATATTCGTCTGCGGTATTCATAGTTAAGGTTTTGCCGGCCAGCACCGGAGTATACATTGACAAGATTTGCTTGTCCACGTCCATGATGTCAAGAACCTTGCTGGCATACAGCGAATTGGGGTCACGCGCTGAAAAAATCTCTATTTTATCGCCAACATTGATGAACTCAAAAGCCATAAGTGCATGTCTCCTCCCCTATAATTTGCAAAGCCACATATATTACTTATTGAATACACCTATCAAACGCCGCATAAAACCTTTCATTCCGGCGGATTCTTTGCCTTTGCCAATGTCTATAAGTCTCATGCCAATGTTGCTGATCTCATTTGAAAACGTAGAATTAGGATAGCTGACAAGGCATGGCATCTGTTTTTTGACAGCCCTCACAAGATTTGCGTCAGTAGGAATTACGCCCAAATATTCTAATTTTATATTAAGAAATTTGGCACTAACACGCTGCAAATTCTTATGAATTTCAAGCCCCTCTTCTCTGTTTTCAGTACGATTGACAACAATCTTAAACTTTGGGATGTCTAATGTGCGTTCTTTAGTGGATTTGATAAGCGAATAGGCGTCTGTAATGCTGGTTGGCTCCGGCACACAAACAACGATGGTTTCGCCGGATGCAATAACAAACTGCAAAACAGATTCGGAAATGCCGGCACCGGTATCAATCAAAATAACGTCCGCAAGGGCATCAAGCTCTGCAAGTTTGTCCACAATCAAGCCAACACTCGCTTTGTCAACATTCGCCAGTATGCTAAGACCGCTGCCACCCGAAACAAAGCGCAGACCACTTTCAGTTTCTGTAATTATTTGGTCGATTGTATAGTCGTTATTAATTACATCGGCAAGGGTAAATCTGGGTGCGACACCCAGCAAAATTTCGATGTTAGCAAGGCCAAAGTCTGCATCCACGACAATAACACGCACACCACGCGTCTGCAGATACAGCGCGAGATTGACTGTAAAATTTGTTTTGCCCACACCGCCTTTGCCTGATGTGACTGTGATAACGCGGGCCGGCTTGTGCGCTGAATTTGACTGCGGCCTGTTGCGACCCAGCAAATCCCGTAGTTTATTAGCTTGGTCCATTTTATTCACCCAGCCCTAGTAGTCGCATTGCTACCTCGTTTGGAGCAATGGTTTTAATGTCATCAGGAACGTTTTGTCCAAAGGTGATATAGCTCAGCTTTTTGCCGGTTCTATGGCAGATATTAACGATGTTGCCCATTTTGCCGGTTTCATCCAATTTTGTAAATATAATCTTAAAATCACAGATTTCACTAAATACTGTAATAATGTCTACCATGTCCTCAAATTTCGTAGTCAAACTAAGGACAAGGAATTTTTCAATGCTTTCATCAATTTCAAGCAAATCCCGCAGTTCTGTTAAATTTTCAGCGTTTTTGTGCGAGCGCCCCGCTGTATCAATCAAAATTACGTCACAGGAGTTGCGTTTTTCCTCAATATGCGATAAAAGGTCGTCCGCCTTATACGCAACAGCCACATCCAGACTCAAAATATCGCCATAGGTCTTTAGTTGCTCAATGGCCGCAATACGATACGTATCCGCTGTAATCAGCCCGACATTCAAGCCTTTGTTCAGCTTCAAATTTGCGGTCAGTTTGGCAATTGTTGTTGTCTTGCCAACGCCTGTAGGACCGATGAAAGCAAACATTTTTGGGTTACCCGTCGCCGATTCTGCTTGCAGGCTCTGCGGGTCACCGATTATTTTTGTAAGACTATTATACACAATTTTGACGATAAAGTTAATATCCAATTTTTCGACAAGTGCTTCGTCGTCCAATTCGTCCAAAATCTCCCGTGCGATGTCTTCATTCACGTCATTTTCACGCAATGCGTCAAAAAATATCTGCAACAGATTGTTTTGATAAAGTCGCTCGTGCGTCATGTTATGATGTGCAACGGACAGCTGATTTTGCGTGCGTCGCAGCATGTCGCTGGTAGTCAGCAGCATGTCTTGCAGCATCTTTATTTTCTCATCTTGGTCTGATTTAATTTGCTCATTACGTTTTTGAGATGCGGCGGCTTGTACGTCTTTTTTTGCACTTTCAAAGTCAGTTTGTAATGCAGATGGTGCGGAAAGTGCAGGAGTGGCGGCAGAAGATGGAGCAGTTTCGCCTGGTTTCGCCAGCTTGCTTTCATCATATGCTGCCAAAACCTCTACAGATGGCTTTCTAAGAAAAGCAAACAAACCCTTATTTTGGATTTTTTTGATGCTAATCACCAAAGCATCCGGGCCAAGCTCGTCCTTCACCATATCAATGGCTTCTAATTCAGTTCTGGCGGTGAATTTCTTTATTTTCACTTGGTTGCTCCCTTATCTGACAGTCCATAAGACTGTCAATACGTTATGCAATGGACACCATTCCTACAGACTGTATTTCGGCATTTGATTCAAGCTCGTTGTACGACAACACAATCAAATCAGGCGCAATCGGCTCTACAAGCCTCTTAAAATATGCACGCACAATAGGTGACGTCAAAATAATAGGCTGTCTGCCCATGCTGGTGAGTTTATTCACCTCTGATGCCAGCTTGTCAAATACTTGCTGGGTTGTCGTCGGGTCAAGGGCAAGATAGCTGCCCTGCTCAGAATGCTGCACACTTTGCATGATTTGCTGTTCCAAACCGGGGTCAAGCGTGATAACGGTATTAACGTCGGCATCAAAATATTTGCGGGAAATCGAGCGTTTTAGACCCACACGTACATATTCGGTCAGCATGTCGCTATCGCGTGTGATTTGCGCGTAATCCGCAAGTGTTTCCAAAATTGTAACTAAATCCCTGATAGAAATGCCTTCACGCAACAGGTTACACAGCACCTTCTGCACATCACCGACACTCATCAGCTTAGGCACAAGTTCATCCAGCAAAACGCTGTTGTTTTCGCGCAAATTGTTGATAAGGCTGTGGACATCTTGGCGGTTTAACAGCTCATGCAGATGACTCTTTATGACTTCCGTCAAATGCGTGGCAATAATCGCCGGCGGGTCAACAACTGTATAACCCAGTGCCTCAGCGCGTTCACGCTGACTTTCATTTATCCACAGCGCGGGTAGACCCAAATACGGCTCGACAGTCTCAATGCCATCGATTTCTTCTTCGATATAGCCGGGATTCATCGCCATATAGTGGTCAAACATGATGTCGCCGCCCGCAATTTCCACGCCTTTGATGTGGATGCGGTATTCGCTGGGAGGCAGGCGGATGTCGTCACGCACACGTATATAAGGCACTAACGCACCAAGTTCCAGGGCGATTTGGCGGCGTATCATTGTGATACGATCCATCAGGTCGCCACCTTGGGTGTTCTCTACAAGTGGTATCAGACCATAACCAACAAACAGTACAATAGGGTCAACATTCAATAGTGGCACAACATTTTCCGGACGGCGGATGTCGTCGGCTTCAGTATCTTCAATCATGATTTCATCACGCACAGCTTGAATTTTGCGCTTAGCACTTACACGCGTACCAAGGAAGATGTTAAGAAGGCCAAACGGAACAAAGAACACAGGCGCAAGACCACCGAACAGCCCCATGAAAACCAATGCGCCGCCGGCAATATAAAGCACGATGCTTTGGCTGAACACCTGCTTGCCTAATAGTGTGCTAACGCCATCTTCAGACGCGGTTTTCGTTACCAAAATACCTGTGGCAGTTGAAATAAGCAGAGCAGGAATTTGTCCAACAAGACCGTCACCAATTGTCATAAGTGCAAAAATTTGAAACGCTTCGCCAAGGGGCATTGGCTCACCTGTTGCAAGGCCGGTCATGCCCATAATTGTGCCGCCGATAAGGTTAATAAGAGTTATCAAAATCGCCGAAATGGCGAGGTTTTTTACGAATTTAGCGGCACCATCCATAGCACCATGAAAAGCAGATTCATCCGTGATTTTTTTGCGCCGTGCCTTGGCCTCTTCATCGGTGATTGCACCTGTATTAAGGTCAGCATCCACCGCCATTTGCTTGCCCGGCATTGCATCCAGCGTAAAGCGGGCAGAAACTTCCGCAACACGCTCTGAGCCTTTTGTGATAACAAGGAAGTTTACAATCATGATGATTGCAAACACGATGATACCAAGTACAATGTTGTCACCCATTACGAAATTGCCAAACACCATGATTACGTTGCCTGCAAAACCTTGCCCAAGGATAAGGCGCGTTGCAGTTACGTTAAGAACCAGACCAAATACAGTCGCAACCAATAACAAGGTCGGGAAAGCGGACATATCAAGCGGTTCTTTTGCATACAAAGCGTTAAGCAAAATTAACAACCCGAAGGTGATATTGAGCATCAGCAAAAAGTCCAACACAATATATGGCATTGGAACAACCAAAATCAAAACTATGAAGACTATGCCAATACCTAAAATTGCCTCTTTTCCCATTTTCATGCGCTTCTCTGCTCCTAATCACGGAATTGTAGAGACGGCATTTCGCCGCCTATCACGCCAAAGCGGGCGTTTTCAAGCGATACACATAGGCCAGCACTTCTGCCACAGCCTGCCACAGCTCCGGCGGGATTTCTCCGCCCACATCAACTGTGTTAAAAATCATGCGTGCAAGGGGCTTGTCCTCCACAACAACGATAAAATGCTCTTTGGCTGTGTCTTTGATACGTGCGGCAAGGTGATCTGCACCTTTTGCCACAAGAATTGGCGCGCCGCCACGCTCTCTGTCATATCGCAACGCACATGCAAGGTGCGTTGGGTTGGTGATAACCACGTCCGCAGTAGGCACTTCCTGCATCATGCGCCGCATAGAGACCTCGCGCATTTTTTGCCTGATGCGGGACTTTATCAGCGGATCGCCTTCCATTTGTTTCCATTCTTCTTTTACTTCCTGCTTGGACATCCGCAGTTCTTTTTCGTGCTTACGGCGGTTAAAAGCGTAGTCAATTGCGGCAATAAAGATATACAAAACGCCAATTGTGATACCAATCGTTGCTACCAAATCAGCTACAAGGAATACTGCCTCGAATAAATCTACATACATGAGCATCAAGAGCATTTCCAGCCTGTCCGCCACAACGAAGTATATCGCAACGATGATAACCGTGAATTTCAACAGCGATTTCGCTAATTCCAAAAACATTTTCAGCGAAAACACCTTTTTAATGCCCTTAAGTGGATTTAACTTAGAAAATTTAGGTTTTAATGGCTTGCCCGTAGGCTTCCAACCGACCTGTATAATGTTGGCAATAAGACCAACACCCATCACAACCAACGCCAACGGCAGAATTGTCAGAATTACTTGACCAAATGAAGTCCAAATCATCCTTGCGGCGATTGTGGGGTCTGTGAGGTTTGGCATGTTGTCGATGCTGTCGATGCTGGAGAAGTTCATGTGCATCAGCACGGAAACGCGGTTGAGAATCATTGGCGCGAAGGCGCGAAGTCCCACAAAAGCAGCCACAAGCAACAATGCCGTGCCAACCTCTTGTGATTGTGCCACTTGTCCTTCTTTACGGGCCTTCTCACGTTTTTTGGGCGTTGCTTTCTCCGTTTTTTCCCCGCCCTGCCCTTCTTTAAAGAAAGACAAATTCATGGGAATCGGTGTTATATGATATTTTGTGTTGATACGTTTTTCTGAATCAATCATGTTCCACGCATTCCCCACAGAACACTATGAATGTGTTCGATTATTGTGTACATCAAGTCACTAAAGACGTTGTTCAAAAATGGCAATGTCAGGAAAATTACAATCGAGCCAAGGAACACCTTCATCGGTAGGCCAACCACAAAGACGTTCATCTGCGGCACGGCTTTAACCAGGATGCCCAGCGCAATGTTGACAATCATCATTGTGCCTATGACAGGCATTGCTATCTGCACACCCAGCCTAAAATACTGCACAATGATGTCCACAATAAAGTACGCAAGGCTGGCATTGCCAAGAATCACCGCTTCGCCCATCGCAATAACTGTATAGCTGCCAAAAAATGCCGCGATTACAGCGTGCAATGCACCGCTGCCCACAAAAAACAGACTGATAAGCAGGTAGTAAAAATTGCCTGTAATCGGCATTTGTTGCTGACTAAACGGGTCTGCAACGCTGGCAATCATAAAGCCGATTTGAAAGTCAACCAGCTGCCCCACAAAGTGGAACATAGAAAACAGCAACATCACGACAAAACCCAGCAAAATGCCGATCATTATCTCTTGAATTATCAAAAAGCCAAAGCCCATTGCTGTAAACTGATAATCCGGCAAAACAACGATGTCAGCAGTAAAGGCCAACAGGGCGATGCCCAGCGACAATCCAATGCGTGCCGGCAACGGCAGATTTTGCCCGGACATAACAGGCAACACCAGGAAAAAGCCGAGGACACGCACAAATACAGCAATAAAGACATCTACTGTAGCAAACATTTCCAAAAAGCCTGTGACAAGTGAAAAGTCAATACCAATTTCCATCATATCAAGTCACCGCCCTTACTGCATCAGATATAGGGCAATATTGGTGTACAAATTATAGGCAAAGTCGCGCAAATTATTAAGCATCCACGCGCCAAACACTACCAGCGCAAGGAATACCGCCAAAATCTTTGGGACAAATGCCAGCGTTGCCTCTTGAATGGACGTGATGGTTTGGAAAAGGCTGACAAGTACACCCACTATCAGACCTGCCAGCAATGGAGGGGCTGCTACAGTAATTACAGTCCAGATAGCGTTTTGCATTATCGTTAAGATAGTTTCCTGGGACACAGCACACCTCCTCTTTAATATTCAAATTTGCGCCGTCAGTTGAATGTTGGGACAAGCACCTGAATTATCAATCGCCAGCCATCCAGCATAACGAACAATAGCACTTTAAACGGCAGGCTTATCATTGCGGGCGGCAACATCATCATACCCATCGCCATCAAAACGCTGGCGACAACCATGTCAATGATAATAAAGGGGATAAAGATGAATACGCCAATCAGAAACGCCGTGGTAAGCTCGTGCAGTATAAAAGCGGGCCAAAGGACTGAATTGGGTATTGTGTCCGGGTCTTCTAAATCCACCTCGATGCCACCAAGGTTTGCGAAAAACATCACATTTTCAGGCATTCGGTTCTGGCGTAGCATGAATGTGCGTAACGGTGCTACAGTACGCTCTAACGCTTCTTGTTGTGTGATTTCACCGGCTGCAAAAGGCCCAAATGCCTGTTCGTTTATTTCTGATACATACGGTGCCATGATGAACAGCGTCAATATCAGCGCGAGACCCACCAACACTTGGTTTGGAGGCATTTGTTGCGTACCAAGCCCAGAGCGTAAAAAACTGAACACGATAATTAGACGGGTGAATGTGGTACACACCATCAAAAGCGATGGCAAAAGTGCTATCAATACTGTCAAAAACAGGATTTGTAATGCCGCACTACCGCCGACAGTCTCGCCATCTATCAGCTCTGTGTCAATGCCGGGGATGGTAGGAAGTTCTACGCCGTACACGTTTTTTGCGGCAGACTGCAAAAACACAAAGAACAAAGCAATTGCGGCAACAATTAGTGCGGTTTTAAGGGTTTTGCGTGGCTTTCTAATTATCGTCCCTCTCATTGTCCCGCCCTTCCTCATATCTCGTTTTGTCCCTACCCCTGCCAAAAAATTTTGACAAATATTTCTCAAAAGGCGTTCCTTCACCCTGGATTGCCCGTGTTCTGTCTTCAATTGTGATGCTGTCGGGGTTTACCTCTCCAATTACAGTTATACCTGTGCGGCTGACCCCGATCAAAAAATATTTGTCACCGGCATGAACAAGCTGCACGGTATTTTGAAAACCAACACTCGCAGCCTCTACAACCCTGATGTTGCCTGTGCTTCGCCTGCCTCTGGTACGCCCCATTAAGCGCAAGGAAATAACCACCAATGCGATGACAAAAGCAAGGGCGATGAGGAGGACGAAAACGTCGATGATATTGCTGACAACAGAGGGCATTTGCAGACCTGTCGGAGTTGCTGTGCCTTCGGTTTCTAGTGCTGCCAATAATAGTAATACGGGCGAAGGTGTCATTTAATTTGCCCTACCCTATTACTCTTTGCACAGCCTCCAAAACTCTGTCCGGCTGGAATGGTTTGACAATAAAGTCTCTGGCACCTGATTGGATGCTCTCGATAACCATGGATTGCTGGCCCATTGCCGAACACATAACAACCAGAGCGTTAGAATCAATTTCGCGGATGTTCTTGGTTGCTTGGATTCCATTCATTTCAGGCATTGTGATGTCCATGATGACAAGGCTCGGCTTCAGCTCTTTGAACTTTTCGACAGCTTTTAGGCCGTTTTCAGCCTCACCCACGACTTCATAGCCGTTGTCTGTCAATATTTGCTTCAGCATCATTCTCATGATAGCCGCATCATCGACTAAAAGTACTGTTTTCTCTGCCATTTTTATTCGCTCCTTTACGCTAACATATGATGATTAAATCCGATATTCTGCGTTGATTATATTTGTGACTCTGATACCAAAGTTTTCGTCAATAACAACAACTTCGCCCTTTGCAACGAATTTGCCGTTGACCAGAATGTCAATGGGCTCGCCGGCTAATTTGTTAAGTTCGATAACACTTCCCGGCGAAAATTCAAGGATTTCCTTGATTTTTTTCGATGTGCGACCCAATTCCACAGTCACTTCCAATGGCACGTCCATGATGATGTCAATGTTTTCTTTTTGTTGCATCATGTCGTTTAAGTCAAAGTTTTGGAATTGCACAGAACGCGCATCAACAGGCGGTGGCACATAATGCGGCTGTTGCGGCGGCACGTACTGCTGCGTCTGTATCGGTTGGGCAGGTTGAGGTTGTGCTTGAGGTTGTGCTTGAGGTTGAACTTGAGGTTGCAACTGCCCCTGCGGCTGATTTGCTAACATACCGGCCTGTGGTGTAAAGCCGGTAGAAGACGCAAGCATCTGTTGCTGTTGTTGCGCAGCCTCCTCAGCTTCTTGTGCAGCCATAAGACCGGGCAAGATGTATGAACGCATCACCTCAACGAGATGTCGCGCAAAACCGATAGGCATCAACTGCATGATGTGCGAATCAATTAAAGTGCCAATTTCCATTCTGAATTGGACGCACACAGCATATTCTTCTTCAAAACCAAGGTCTTCAAGCATCTCGTGCGTAGCAAAGTCAACAACAAAGGCATTTGGCGTGTCGATGTCGATTGCATCTTTGATTAAAGATGACAGCGACGTGGCCGCAGAACCAATCATTTGGTTCATCGCCTCAGACGTTGCGGACAAATCCATGTCATTGATTTCGTCGTCACCTTCCACAATGCCGCCCCAGCCCATCATCAGGCTTGTGATAACTTTGGCGTCATGGTGCTTTAGCAGAAGCACATTTGTACCTTGCACACCTTGTGTGTAATTAACGCGTACACCAACGCAGGGTCTGTCATAATGCTTTGACACATCAGTCCATTTTACGGCACTTACTTTTGGTGTTGTGATGGACACCTTTTGCCCAAGCAGCGCAAAGAGCGTGGTCGCTGACGTACCCATGGAGATATTTCCAACTTCGCCCAAAATATCTTTTTCTTCGGGATTCAGTAACTTTTCAGCCACCGGGTCAACTCCCCCAACTACCACGTCGCTATTTTCAGAGGCATCGTCGTCAGTACCTCCTAACAAAGCATTTATCTCATCATGAGAAAGCATATCTACCATGTGCTATTCCTCCCTTTCTATCAACGAAGTGATTTGAAACGCATTTTTGCCGCGGCTGATACCGGGCTTTGCCTTAAATTTCCTCAGCGGCCCTACAAAAATCTCTAAATCTGATGTTATATAGGAATCCAGCGGGATTATATCTCCCACAGCAAGGTGTA
>Ga0123355_10019770_pt1 | contig 10731 bp, 13 predicted proteins | sample TergutEmb28metaG_3_FD_89872 | JGI IMG/M metagenome (GOLD analysis project Ga0123355, IMG submission 89872) | Embiratermes neotenicus P1 segment gut microbial communities from Petit-Saut dam, French Guiana - Emb289 P1 | ecosystem: Host-associated > Arthropoda: Insects > Digestive system > Gut ...
GTTTGATGTGTAGCCGAATATGCTACGGCAACGGCTAACACAACAGACAACACCCTCAAACATAGACCATACCGACAATAGGACGGACAAAAAGGGATTCCCCCTTTAAGTCTGTCCTATTGAAATTGGATGCACTGGGTATAGAAGTGGTGCCATGGGTTGACTCTTTTACGGAGCTTGTTAAAGGTGGTAAGCCGATAGTGTATGCTTGATGCTTGTAGACGATTGATGAAGCCCTTCAATTATTAGGAATTATCGTGGTAGCATGGGTGTGTTTTATGGAAACAAGAAACTATGTACACATAGCAAAACAGCCGCCAGATGAAGATACTGTTTTATCGGCGGCTGTTTATTTTGTTGCAACATTAAACCTTTGTGGGGTGGTGTCAAGGTTGTGAATGGACATTAATAAATGTGTGTATGAAAAAAAGCCCACAAAGTGAGCCTTTCTCCTCGAAAGATAATACATTTATAAGCCAACAAACATCCTACATCACATTAATTACATGTGCGATAACTTTTTTGCAATACTTTCATAGGCTTCCTTTGCCTTCTCAAAATCAACAACTCCTCCAATGTAGCCGTCTTTGTCGGGGCCGGCTTCTATAGCTTTGCCCATGTATTCCTTCGCCTTTTCGAAAGAATAGTCTGGGTATTCATTCTCTAACGAGTAAATTTCGCCAAGATAATACATAGCAACTGAATTTTTCTCTTTGGCTTTTTCAAATAATTCGACAGCTATGTCTAATCTTCTCTCAATAAAGAAGCCAAAGTAATACTCACGACCTAACTCGGCCATCGCTAATGTGTCGCCATTATCAGCCTTTTGTTGCATTGCCTTAATATCAGCGATTCTTTTGGCAACTGCGCCTTTAGGTAGGCCATATATTCCTTCAATTGCATGTTGAGCTTCAGAGTAGCCGTCCAATGCATACCTGCGCAACTCAGCTTCATCAGCTTTTATTTTCTTATCCATTTGTAAGAGTTGGGGTAAATTATCGGGAGACTCCATCATTTTCATGAAGCTTAACCTTTGCTCATATATCTCCCTGATTCTTGTGCTATTCATTTTAACACCCCTTTCGGTTAAATCATCACTTCTGCGTGGAGTTTATTGTCATGTTACATGACGACTGCAAACTTTTACGTGGTTCGGCTTTATTTCGTCCCAATCATAAGTACAGTCATTATTTTTCGGATTAGCACAATTGTCGCAACTATTGCCTGATGCTAATTTATCCTGTATTTCAAACTGATGTTGTGTTATATGACTACTTAACGCTCTATCACCTTCCCGTATTTTATATATAATGAAAGCCGCCACGCCAACAATTACCAAGAAAATGAACCATCCCATACTGCACCTCCTCAACATAGTAACAACAAATTGCATCAATCACTTGCGTCTTTCAACTCCTCCTTAAGCTTCGCAACTACTCTTCGGTTTGATTGCAGGTACATTTCAGCGCCTACTTGACCCGCTAAATCCAATCGGCCGGATGCCAAGTCGTGCTTTGCTTTTGTATATTCTTCCTCAAACATAGTAATTTCTTCTTGTATGCTTGCTATTGACCTTGCCATAATATCTCCTCCTTTTATCCAAATTCATGTATACACTGAATCAAGCCTAAAGTGCCAAGATAAACGTAACTTACTCAATCATAACATTTGTGAAAGCAACCCAAGCCCCTGCATTTACAGCTCCCCACATATCGCCCGGTTGGTTAATTTGAATCCTAAGAATTAGAACGCCGCGTACATCTACAGAAATATCTGTAGGATGGGTATTACCGTCAATAGTAAATGTTGCGAGGGTTCGCCCATCACCTATAAAGCTAATGGTTGAAGCTCTAGTATTTGCCCCATCTATGCGTCCTATAGTGCCTGTCAAAGTACTATACTGGCTATTTAGGTTATAATCGCTCCAAAAATCTGAGTCAAAGGATGAGGGACGCCAATTTGAGCGCAAGGAATTTGGGTATGAATTTCCGAGCATTTGTACAGTAGCTAGTCCATGACCAGTACCACCACTTTGAAAAGGTGTTACCGCTTGAAAAAATGGCGTGCCATGAGGTATTGTTCCAATGTACACCGTACGTGTTGAGCCGTTCCAATCGACAGGAACATCAAAGACATCTGCTACGCCACGCACAGGCAAAAACGTCCTGCCACCAGTAATAAATGGTGTCATGTCGCTTGGGAAGTTTTGTGGTACGCCATCCACCACAATATTTACGCCATAGAATACTTCACGCATCACACCGCCCGGATTTGCTACCACTAAAACTGTTCCTGATAGCATTACTGAGAATAACACTCCTGCGACAAATCCTTTAATTTGCAACTTTTTCAACCATTTCTTCATTATGTTTCCTCCTTTTGGCAGATGCCATCTTTAGATTGCCTCTTTATTAATGTTGAGGGATACATCGCATATTTACAAAAAGGTTCACCTTTTTGTAAATGCCATTTGGGGTTGCATATTATAGCAAAAACTAGAAAATATTATCTTGCTCTTTAGCAAATCACATGGTATTATCTTGAAAAATAGCGGCTACAAAAAGGTGAACCTTTTTATAGCTTATTACGTTTTCCGACCACTACGAAACTCTCTCAAACGGTTATAAAACGTCGATTGCTTTAATCTTGTTTGTCTAAGCACTTCGTCAAAACCGATTTTTCCATGTTCCCAAAGCTTTACCACTTCGGCAAAGTTTTCAGGGGGCTTTTTTATAGGGCGGCCTAGATGTACACCCCTCGCTTTTGCGGCGGCTATACCCTCGGCTTGCCTTTGTAAAATATGCTCGCGTTCAAGTTCAGCGACGGCGGCAAAAACAGTTAATGTAAAGCGGCCCGTTGGCGTACTGGTGTCGATATGCTCCTTTAAACTGATAAATTCAACATCTCTTTGGGTTAACTTTTCCACTAAACCAAGCAAATCCCGTGTATTACGAGCAAAGCGGCTAATAGATTCTACAACGACTATATCACCCTTTTGCACCTTATTCATAAGCAATTGTAGCATTGGGCGTTTTGTATCCTTACCGCTTAGTTTCTCTAAAAACATCCTCTCTGGTGGTATGCCCCTGCTTTCCATGGCAATAACTTGTCGGCCTTCCTGTTGGTCTTTTGATGATACTCGAATATAAGCATACTCGTTAATAAAAATCGCTCCTTTCATGGAAACGTAAAAGCCCGCACGTTCAAGTAGCGGGCTTAAGCAAGTTCGATGCAGTGAGCGTTTGCGTGTCAAATCACAGGAAAATGTGCTATACTACAAAAATACAAAAGGGATAAACTTGGCATACTGAACGTTAAGCTGAAACTAAAAACAGGCAAAGTAATCAGTATCGTGGTGCAAGTTGACCCTATGCTGTTCATGGGATCAAGAATCCTTTTTATGTTTCCTGGATTAACCCGTGAGGAAATAGAATATGTACAAAATGCCGACAATTGATGTCGGCATTTTTGTATAGACTAGGAATCTCATCTGGCATCTATCGTTAAAAGTGGCAAAGCCACTTTTTTAGTGGCTTTCCAGTTATAATACATGAACGCGCATACAAGAATAACCCTACTTATCCCGAGCCCTAGGCGAGCTAACCAGTGCCGCCAAATAACCAAACACAATAGCAATGGTAACCCCACCGGCCATGGCAGTAAACCCACCGGTAAAAACCCCTAAAAGCCCACGCTCGTCTACAGCTTTTTTAACACCCCTGGCAAGCACATTCCCAAACCCCGGTAGCGGCACAGTAGCCCCCGTACCGGCAAAATCCACCAGCCTATCGTACCAGCCTAAGCCGCCAAGTATACAGCCCGCTACTACAAAAACAACCAGAATCCTTGCCGGTGTAAGCTTAGTTAAGTCAATCAAAAGCTGGCCAATTACGCAAATGGCCCCGCCTACTATAAATGCCCAAAGTATACTCATTACATGTCTCCCTTTTCCCTTTCGATGGCCACCGCATGTGCTATGGCGGGGATGCTTTCCCCTTGTTGCATAGTGGCCACGCTGTGAAGCGCACCAGTTGGCACCAGCAACATCCGTTTTATTTCGCCTTGTTTAAGCTTCTTGTAAAAGTACCCCGCAAAGGTAGCTGCTGCGCAACCGCAACCGCTGCCTCCGGCGTGTACGTCTTGTTTTTCTATGTCAAATATCATCATGCCGCAGTCTGTGTGGTTGGCTTGTAGGTTGTAGCCTGCTTCTTCCATTAGCTTTAGCAGTAGTTCACTGCCTATTTTGCCTAGGTCGCCTGTGGCTATTACATCATAATGGCTTGGCTGGCGGTTTAAATCGCGGAAATGCTTAATTAGTACATCTGCCGCCGCCGGTGCCATGGCCGCACCCATATTGTTGGCATCTTTTATGCCCATGTCCACTACCTGCCCGGTGGTGGCGGCTGTTACGTATGGGCCTGGGCCGTTTGCAGAAAGCACCGCCGCACCGCAACCGGTTACTGTCCACGAAGCTGTGGGCGCACGCTGGGTGCCTAGTTCCAGTGGGAAGCGGAAGGTTTTTTCTGCACCGCAGAAGTGACTGCTGGCCGAGGCTACAATATTGTTTGCAAAGCCGCCATCTATTATCATTGCCCCTAAAGTCATGGCCTGGCCTATGGCCGAGCATGCGCTGAACAGGCCGAAAAACGGCCGCCCCAAATCACGCACGGCAAAGGTCGAGCCGGTTTCCTGGTTCAGCAAATCCCCGGCCAGAATATATTGGATATCCGAAAGCTGTAACTTGGCCTTTTGCACGGCTAGGGTCATGGTTTGGCGTGACATTTCGCTTTCGGCTTTTTCCCAGCTATCTGTACCGAAAAGCGCGTCTTGGGATATTACGTCATAGTGCGCCGCCAGCGGGCCGTCGCCTTCCTTTTGCCCTACAACTGCCGCCGTGGCCGTTATTGACGGCGGGTTTTTGAAGCGGACGGTTTGCTCTCCTATATGCTTTTCCATATATAACTCCTAACGAACAAAATAATAAACCAGCCCAACCACAACCGAGGCCATTGCGCCGTATACAATCACCGGCCCAGCTATTACAAACATTTTTGCACCAATGCCCAGCACTAAGCCTTCCTTTTTGTACTCGATGGCCGGTGCGGCTATGGCGTTGGCAAAGCCGGTAATTGGTACAACAGAACCGGCCCCGGCGTGCTTGCCTAGCTTGTTATACAGTCCCAAGGCCGTTAGCAAAACCGCCGTAATTATCAGAATCCCGGCAGTGATAAGCCCCGCATCATCACGCGAAAAGCCCTGCGCCGATAGAATATTGTGAATAACCTGCGCAATTGCACAAATACTGCCGCCAACAAAAAAGGCTTTAAGGCAGTTAATCCCAACAGTACTGCCAGGTGAAGCCGCCTTCACCATTTCCTCATACTGCTTTTTATCAACAGTGTCCATCTAATTCTCCTTATAAATACCCCCAGAATGCGCGTATGCGCATTCCTTAAAGTTTTTGATTAAACTTTTTTCAAAAAGTTTACGGGGTTTGGGGTAACACCCCAAGGTCTCACATACCATTTACATCAAAAAAACCCGGCACCAAAAAGTACATAAGCGAGCCTACAAGCTTGCCAACCGCAAGGGCTAGTACTAGAAAAAACATCCCCCGTTGAATCCTGGCCCTGCGTGAGAAAATCGGCAGAACGTTTAATACCTCTGCCAAAGACATGGCCAAGCACCCGAAAAATATTCCGTTGGCAAAGCTGGTGATTACAGTACCTATATTGCCTATAGGCAGGTAAAACTGAAATATCCCAGTTAGGGTTCCAAAAATACCGCCAAAAATAAGTGCGGTTTCGTATCCCTTTATCTGCCCGGTTGTGCGTGTCTTTTGCGCCAGCCTTGGCACAACGCCCACAATCGTAAGAAAGGCGTATACCGCACCGGCTACCACCAGCCCTGATCCAAGTCCAATAATTACCGCTCCTGTAGACTTAACCAGGTCCATTTTTAACGCCGTCCTCTTTAGCTTTTTTGCGCTGGTTTAGCATCTCTACTACGGTATCCGTTACATCGTTTTCGTATATTTCCATCTCGACTTCAATGGGGGTTGGGTCATCGGTAATTTTCTTGCCCATGAAGTGGTTATAAAAAACGAATATCCCCACCGCAAGCCCAATAGAGTATGGGATGCTAATAATCTTTGGGTTATCGCGCTCTACTCCGTAAAATATCCGGTAATACGTGCCGAAAATCTTGGGCATTTGCCCATCATTATGAAACGACATGATAGCCGTGGCCGAGCCAATAAACAGTACCATCATCACAAACACCACCCGCAACCATTTAAGCCACGGCCGGTCACGGCTTTTTTCAGATGCGTACTGTACTAGGGTGTCCATTTCGCCCACATTGTTGACCGTATACTCCGGGTATGTTTTCTTAATTTTTTTTATAATATCCGTAACACTAACAAGATAGCTTTTTTTCTTTTCACTATCGGGCCGTATTTCAACTAGGCTCATCTGTTTAACCTTATCGGCTACATCAGCAGTGGCTACAACTTCGGCCACATCTTCTATTAAAATTGCCCGTTGTTCGGATATAGTCGCTTTCTTAGCTGGCTTAATGTAAATATCTATGGGTGATGTGCCTCCTTTGGTGTATAAAGGTTCCATGGAATTCTCGTTCGGGTTCGGCTGGGCCAAAAAGCCTTGCGGCGATTAATATTGCCGCCGCTAATATCAAAGTTAGTATCACCCAGCGGTGCTTTTTCATGTATGCCAATATCAAATTTCACACCCCATTATATGGATATATTTTTTCTGTCATTCTTCCCAAGAATAGTGCATAATACGCATGTAAGACATGAAAATCGAGGAGGCATGCCAGCCATGCAAGCAATTACTAGACAAGGCAAAACGGTTGAGGATTCATTGGGCAAGGTTATATTACCGCTTGGTGTTTACTATGGTATTAGCACCCAGCGCGCGCTGGAGAATTTCCCTATCACTAACTACCAGCTCCATCCAGAGCTTATAAAGGCCATCGCTATGGTGAAAAAAGCGGCGGCCCATGCCAACAAACCGGCTTTGGAGCGGAAAGCACCGGGGATTTTCCCGTATATTGTTAGTGCTTGCGAGGCTATTATTGATGGCTATTATCACGAGCATTTTGTTGTAGATCCAATCCAGGGTGGTGCAGGTACATCGCTTAATATGAATGCCAACGAGGTTATTGCCAATATTGCACTGGTGGAAATGGGGCATGATAAGTATTTGCATGCCGTTATTAGCCCATATGACCATGTGAATATGTCTCAGTCCACCAACGATACTATCCCTACCGCCGCCCGCATATGTATAAGGAAACTGCTTGACCAGTTACTGGAAACTATGAACGAGTTATGCGAGATATTCCAAGAAAAGTCTAAAGAGTTTGATAGCGTGGTAAAAATGGGCCGTACGCATTTGCAAGACGCGGTGCCTATACGCATGGGCCAGGAGTTTGACGCTTATGTGCGTGTACTTAAGCGCGATATAGACCGTATTAGCAACACCGGTAATTATTTATATCAAGTGAATCTTGGTGCTACGGCGGTTGGTACGGCACTTAACGCCAACCCCGACTATGTAAAGGAAGTAATAAACCAGCTAAGGGAAATTACCGGTTTTAAAGAGCTAAGGCGTTGCGAAAGCCTGGTTGACGGCACGCAAAATACAGACTGTTTTACAGAGGTTTCCGCCGCATTAAAAATTTGTGCGATAAACATGTCTAAGATTGCTAATGACCTGCGGCTTATGGCCTCAGGCCCCGCTTGCGGGCTTGGCGAGATTACGCTTGGGAAGGTGCAAGATGGCTCTTCTATAATGCCAGAGAAGGTTAACCCCGTTCTGCCGGAGCTTATAAACCAGGTGGCCTTCCAGGTAATTGGCAATGACCTTACCGTAAGCCTGGCATCGGAGGCCGGGCAGTTTGAGCTTAATGTTATGCAACCGGTGTTGATATTTAACTTGATACAATCTGTTAGCATGATGAATAACGCCTTTAAGGTGTTTGGCGAACGTTGCATTAAGCTGATAAGGCTTAGCGAAAATAACCTAAAACGCTTAAAGCGTTATGTAGACGAAAGCCCCATTATAGCCACGGCCCTGGCACCATATATCGGCTACGAAAGAGCCGGAGCGATTGCCCGCATAGCCATAGCCGAAAATACCACCGCGCTTGATATTTGTTTACAAGACGAAACGCTTGTAAACAGGCTGGGCGGCGAAGAAATGATAAGAAGGATTTTAGACCCGGATGCCATGACGCGGATGGGCGAGAGTTTGAAATAAACCTTTACCAATATCATCAAAACCGACGGCTTGCCGCGGTTGCGGCCAGGATAAGCCTTTGCCAATATTATCAAAACCGAGCGGCTTGCCGCCGGTTGCGGCCAGGATAAACCGTTGCCAATAGTATCAAAACCGGGAGGAAGCCCATGAGAGAAATACCAGCCACTAAAATAATTGAAACCATAGCACAACTATGCATAAGCGCAAACGTCCATGCCGACCCAGGCATATGTAACGCTATCAAAGATGCCCGAAGCAAAGAAACCTCCAAACTAGCAAAAAGCGCCATGGGCGTAATCCTGGAAAACATGGAGGTAGCCAAAGCCGAAAACATGCCTATCTGCCAAGACACAGGCATGGTGGTAGTTTTTGTGGATATAGGCGAAAATGTACGTGTTGTGGCATCCGGGGATGAAAATTTCGATGAGAATAGCGCGCCCGGTTTTCCTGGAGAAAAACCCGCCAGCCTCCTAACCAAAGCCATAAACGAAGGCATACGGCGCGGCTACCGGGATGGATATCTTCGGGCCAGCGTTGTAAGCGACCCAATAGCCCGCAAAAACACTGGAGACAACACCCCGGCGGTAATCCATTACAATATAGTGCCAGGCGATAGCATAAAGCTAACGGTAATGCCCAAGGGCTTCGGTAGCGAAAATAAAGGCGGCATAAAAATGCTAACCCCTTCAAGCGGGCTAACCGGTGTAGAGGACTATGTAGTAGAAGTAGTACGCCAAGCCGGGCCAGACCCATGCCCGCCAATAGTAGTAGGTGTAGGCATAGGCGGCACAATGGAAAAGGCCGCACTACTATCCAAGGAAGCACTTGCGCAAATGTTCGAAAAAAATACCGACCAAGTGTTGGCCGATGTAGAGACGCGGTTACTTGAAAGAATTAACAAGCTTGGCATAGGCGCGGCAGGGTTTAAAGGTAATACCACTGCATTAGGGGTAAGGGTGCTTGCATATCCCACACATATAGCTGGGTTGCCGGTGGCGGTAAATATCGGGTGCCATGTTTCGCGGCATATGTCGGTTGTGTTGTAGGCCGGGCAAGCGGGGTATTGACATTTACCATAAATGGTGACGGTAGCGGTTTTATGTTAAAATCAAGCCAAAATAAATCCATAATAAATCCATAATTACGAGGAGCCACACAATGAATCTAAATAATTATCTAACCGAATGGGAAGAAAAAATACGCCAAACCGTAGGAACCGAAAAAGTCTTGCTTGCAACCTCTGGCGGGGTTGATTCGACTGTATGTGCGGCACTGCTTTCAAAGGCCGTACCGGGCCAGTTAATCTGCGTTTTTGTAGACCACGGGTTTATGCGCCAAGGCGAAAGCAATGAGGTAGAAGCGGCGTTTGCTGATAAGCCGGTACAGTTTATACGCGTAAACGGCGAGGAGCGTTTTCTAAAAAAAATAGCCGGTGTATCCGAACCGGAAAAAAAACGCAAGCTAATAGGCGAGGAATTCATACACGTATTTGAAGAAGAAGCAAAAAAACTTGGCCGCATACCGTTTCTGGCCCAGGGTACCATTAGCCTAGACATAATAGAGTCTAAAAACGCAAAAGGTGCCACATTAAAAAGCCACCACAACGTAGGCGGCCTACCAGAGAGAATGGACTTTACAGGTATAATAGAGCCGCTTTCGGGCCTTAACAAAGAAGAAGTGCGGGCACTTGGCCAGATACTTGGGCTACCGGCGGCATTTGTGAATCGCCAGCCCTTCCCAGGTCCGGGGTTAGCTATACGGGTTATGGGCGATGTGACGAAGGCAAAACTAGATACCCTGCGCCAAGCCGATGCCATACTACGCGAAGAAATAGGCCGCCTGGACGAAAGCCAAAGGCCCGGGCAGTACTTTGCCGTGCTAACAAATACCTGCACCGTTGGTATTAAAAACGATGCCAGAACCTACGACCCGGTTATCGCAATTAGGGCTATTGATACCGTGGATTTTATGCACGGGCAGTATACCCCCCTGCCGCATGAGGTGCTGGGGAGGGTCTCTTCTAGGATTACTGGGGAGGTTGGGTGTGTTAGTCGGGTGGTTTATGATATTACTTCTAAGCCGCCTGGTACTATTGAGTGGGAGTGAGAAAACAAACCTAAAGAATGTTGATTTTACTGGGTTTGTAGCCTGTCGATAATCGCCGTGGCAACATTTTGGCAACATTGCTTATAAATCCATATGAAAAGAGCTAACTGATTTTGAATGTCAGTTAGCTCTTTTTTTGTTGTTATTCTTGGGGGTTGTTGTCCTTGTTTGCTCGGTATTCGTCAAGTGCGGCCTTGCTACGTTCAACCTCGGCCTTTGGGTAGTTGTACCGCCAAGCATTGTACTCATCTTCGGTTATTTCGCCGTTGTTGAACTTGACCGCCATTTCATTCCATGCATGGAAAATATCAAACATAGAAAGGTAGGTAGCACCTTTGAA
>Ga0123355_10019771_pt1 | contig 10731 bp, 9 predicted proteins | sample TergutEmb28metaG_3_FD_89872 | JGI IMG/M metagenome (GOLD analysis project Ga0123355, IMG submission 89872) | Embiratermes neotenicus P1 segment gut microbial communities from Petit-Saut dam, French Guiana - Emb289 P1 | ecosystem: Host-associated > Arthropoda: Insects > Digestive system > Gut ...
GAATATCATACACATAAAAACAAATATGTGAATATCATACACATAAAAACAAATATGTAAATATCATACACATGAAAACAAATATGCGAATATCCTATACATAACAACAAATATGTGAATATCCTATACATAACAACAAATATGTGAATATCATACACATAAAAACGAACAACATAATGAATTCACAGTAGATTCCAGCAAGAAAATTAAACTAAGTGCATGTGGAGCAACAGAACAGTAGTAATTATCACGTAATATTCGGCAGATCATAAAATAATATTTCTAACGCTTATTGTCCCTGCGTTTCAAATTGAATATTCGTGAGCAATCGATACATTTCTCACCCTTAGTTATTATTATAGGTCAATTAAAGTGGCTTACTTACGGCGTTAAGTCGGGACAATTTTCTATTCTAATTCAAAAGCACTAGTATTAGGTTTTGAGCAGTTTTAATATTTCGAATGGGCAGTTTCAGTTTATCGCGTGCGACTTTGAAAATTACCTGATTGTGAATACATCTATAAAGAATTGAGACATTTAAAGACTAATCACCATAAAACAGTTTCTCATGTTTAAAAAATGAAAATTTTTATGGCTTTTTAAACTAATTTTCTCAGTAACCTGTCTCTTAATTTGGGTTTTATTTAATATTCTAATTTGTTTATAAAAGCCTAAAAAAACAACGTTTGTACACTGACGCTCTTGTGAGTAATCAACATATATTAATTGCCTCGCAAACTGGAGTTTTAATTTGATACCTTTTAAGGTATTGTTGTTATCACTTTCACACCTAATGCACACTTATCAAGGGCCGTCAACAGGTACCTGCGGCATATATTTCACTGCGTAAAATTGTGGCCTTAATTAAAAATGAACAGTTCTAAAGACTGTCATAAATTTAATTAATGAGAGGCTTGTTTGGTAGAAGAAAACATGAGTGAAAAATTAATTAACGAAGACAAGACAAGGAGACAAATCAAATGCTCTAGATTGTGTTTTCAAACAGGAAAATATACGTCCACATCAAGTCAAATTAGAGAGGAAGTCACAATACTGTAAAACGTTGTGTAAAAAAAAAAATATTCACAAATATAAGGCCATCGTCGTTTCTGTCATAATTACGAAATGCGAGACAGTCAGCTTGGAGCTTCAACCGGTTATAAAGCAGCTGCCAAACGCGCAGATAAATTATTGTGAATTAGTGTGGTGAGTGTCGCTGTAAAGGAACGTTACATTTTTGTGCAAATAATTTTCAAGTATGTGCTAGGAACTTTTAAGTTCGGGTCAAGGGAGGCAGAAAATCCCTTTCTAAACCCTTTTCACTTCTTGCTGTTCCCAAGCATTGAAATCAAATTACGGTCACGAATATTCGAGGATATTGTGTAGGTTGAGACGAATCGCAAATGCTGGACAACAACACGAAATTGATTTCTAGCAGTAGGAAATGCGCTCTGCGCGGTTTCTGAACTTCAAAGCCGACTACTTTGAAAGAGAAAATACAGACCTATAACTAAACACAATTTAAAACTGTTTTGCTGCCCTAGTTCAGAAACTCTTGGCTTGCAATTCTTCTTTCTGCGACGTACTTATATTGCCACACAATGCACATTCATCCAAACGCGACACTTCCTCTACGTCGTTTGTTAAGGAGACCTCTACAAGCGCCTCGTGAAATACCAGTTCCACAAATAAGGTATAAGTGTGACAGGGTACTTACTCGCTGTGCGGTTTTAGCTATTTGATTGATAAACATGAGCTACTAAATTACTGCAAGTGAAAATTCATTGTTAAACAATCGTTAAAACTTAATAAAAAATAAAAAGACATACCCAGCTTTTGAGTAACACGCCTTCTACCAGCATATCTTGTCGCAAACCCACTCTGTAAATATTTACTCAAACGAAAAATGAAGATGTAGAAACACATTTACCTTGCGATCGGTACCATTACAATTCGCTGTGACCAGATACTGTAAAGCTAGCCCCTTCAGCAAGTAAGAATATTGCGGCATATGCCGAAGAATGGCGGTGAGTTTTATGTTCAGAAATCAGAAGTTTTATTACAATAAATCCTTTAATACATAGAAGAATACAGTTATAAATGTAAAGGCATTTCTGTCTCTCTAGTGGGAAAGTACTGGAAAATTTTAAGTTAGCAAGAGAATGACAAGCTTGTCATTACAATAATTATTAGCCAACGAAAGAAGCTGGTTCGGTTTCATTTCAATACATTCATCTAATTGAACCGATCGGCTATGCAGTGGCTCCTAAGCAATTACTTGGTGATCACGATGGATGATTTGGAATGAATGTTAAAACAAGCTGTGACAGTTGATGTCTGTATAGCGATATGAAGGTACTTGAATTGTATTCCGTGTCTCTTGGCAAATAGTGATATTTTGGGGGCACTTAGTGCCTCCATCTTCAGGATAAATGAGTAATTTGTTTTTATTTTTTCACTTAACGAGGCTGGCAGTTAAAATAATAGGGCAAACCCAGTTCTAGTTTAAGATTACGTGCCATCGTACTAGCAAATAGGAGCAACGTGAGAACACCAAAAGACACTAAGGTCACAATTACCAGTTTAGAAGTATGGAATGGTGGACATGGGTTACTTTCTACATATATTTTCCATTTATTTGCAGACAGATGATTAGTAGGAAAACCCATAGGGACGTAAAGAGGTGTTCCTCGTAGGCCTGTGTATTTCACACCACATAGAGAAATGCCGGACTGCAGACCAGTTGTTCGCAACCTCATTGATAATGAGGAACCTTACGAACCTGTACGGACCTTCCCCCCCCCATTAAACAAGAGAACCCCTACAACCCTGCCGTGCCCCCCCCCCCCCCCCCCCCAATGCTAAAAAACGTACTTTAGACTCTCTTAGTGCTACAGAAAATAAAAACCCAACGTATTATGCAATCATAAAAAGTAAAGGAATGAACATTTTATTGGTTAGAACATCACGCCTGCGACAGAGGTCTCTACATGCAAATGATATTGCCTAGTCAGTCTGCAGAATGTATATTTTCGGAATTATCTCGCGGTTCCCTGAATTCCGCTACGCTAAGAATTTACATGCTACACACAAATTTTAGGAAAGATATATCTTTGAACGGTATGGGCCAAAACATTCTCTTATTAAAATTTAGTGCTGACATGTAATATCAGTTCTCTGTCAGCTCTGGTGAGTATTTTATGACACACAGCATATAGACAGGAGAACCGGGAGTTACGACAAGATTCTCACTAATTGTCAACAGCTGCTTCATAACCTGGTAAATGAACGTATAGTCTTCTAATCACGGGCAAGGAAGTCATTTTAGTTGAGGGAGGATACAAAAATAACAAAGGACCGCGCCTGACAACACACCTGTCGATGTGCGCTAGGCTTGTGAGCAATAAGCAGCTTATGCGACAGGATTAGAGCAGAGCGCACAGGCCTGTGGTCTGAGAATGTTCGAGTAGAAGATGGTTGTCGGACTGGATTTTCAAGAATAAATATGCTTATTTTCTTAAACTCTTCGAATTCAGGCAGTCAGATAGTCGTGATAGGACTCGAGTGATGAGATGGTTATTAGACTTCACACAAAAAAATAATTACCTCATTAAGTTTAGATAGAATTGTGTTGTTGTGTTTTTCAATCAATGTTTTCTATACTCATCCGATCAATACAGGACAAAAGAATATAATAAAATACTGACCGGATAACTAAACAAAATGTTAATTGACTTTTTAAAAAAACAAAATATTTGTCTGATGGGGCTTACAGCGAGAAAAATTTAACTCATAAGCTCCACTTGTTAAGACACTTATCTGTCTATATGCAAATAAAGAGGCAGCTATTTTTAAAGATTAATTGGAACAAATCGTGAGCTCGCACACTCATTTTCAAAACTTATTTACCACACAGCAATTTTCGTACATTTTCCAAACCAAGCACGTACCTCCTACCACAATCTTCCCTCACAACTTGCATGTCATAAATTTGCGTGCATTTATTTTGTTCACCGCTGGAGATTGAAGTCACCACTTACTTAGCCTAAGAGTACAAACACGAATAGTGCGTTAACATCAATATCTAAAAGGATACTACTACTACTACTACTACTACTACTACTACTACTACTACCACCACCACCACCACAACCAATAATAATAATAATAATAATAATAATAATAATAATAATTCGGCTCAATTCAGTTCATATTTATTAACGTTCCGAGTCAACAGCCAGATGATCAATTACAGAAACAGCGCAACATACAAACGTAAATAATAAAGTACAATAAACAGGGCACACACGAAACACAAACACAAACACAAACACACACATACAACAAAACGACAGAAAAATTAAATCATTAAATAGCACGCCTTATAATATTATACTAATAATCAAACAGACAATGTGTAATATTTTGTCTTCTCAAGATACTGAAATCACTATCGACTGACAAAATTGACACATACCTTAACTAAAACCCATTTCAGCTAAATAATAAAAACCGTAACTCATGTGAAAAGTGCTTCTGCCATATAATCTGTTTCAGAATCTAATTCGGTCACTAAATGTAGCTATACATTTGCCTACAAAGGCTGAACGTCAGTAATGATAATTCAGTTTAGAACTAGCATAAAGTGTATAAAATTATCAGAATCTAATACACAGATTAAATTTACTACAAAATGAGAGTTTTAGACAGTTTATGAAATTATTTAGTAAAAGTATAAGGTATGCGTTAATCATATTGACCAAGCCCGAACGTCCGTTAAGTGTATCGGTGTGACGGTTGATGGCAATTGCCGCCGAAGCGCGTTATCGAGCAGAAGGGCAGTTTCGAGTTTTAAAGTCAACATTAAACAAAATAAGTCTCTAAAATTTCGACTTCGCACCCGTAGGCCAACAGTTCCCAATAGGCTAGAAAATTATTTTAAACCATTAAAAATTCCCTTAATAATAATAATAATAATAATAATAATAATAAATAACAAAACGCTGGACCGTTTGTTGACCAACTCGGTCCGCACTGGTCTAGTAGTATGTCGTAATAATTTATTGATTTTTCTCTAATTTGTAATGTTTATTGCTTTGATTATTTAGGATGTATTCAAGTCATAGTCTTTCCATATCGCTTACGGTTTTGCTTGTAAATTTTGTAAAGAGTAATATTCAATAATTATATGTGACAGTAACTCTTAAAGGTAAGAAGTTCAGTACAAGTATGAATGCTTGGGAGATCTTATGCTTAAAAACTATGCAGCTAAAATTCTTGTGAAAGTTTTAGAGATGCAAGTGACTTTGTCTGACCTACTTCGAAAAGTCGACACAGAGGACCTCGATAAAAGAATGAGTTACAAAAAATCTCCAGCTCCCCATAAAAATGCAAATACATCACAGTCCATTCTGGCACTTTCCTAGCAGCAGCAGGTCAGCTCCCTTGCTACATTATATCCCGCGGGAATTCAAGGAGAGAATTTCATGACGTCCTGATACCAGAATGGAAACGGAAAGGACCCTGTTGCATAAGAAATGTTTTCCATCACATGAAAGGAATTTATCGATATAGTGATAGTTATGCTAAGAAGCTCATGCTACATTTACTGATTTTATATCCTTTTCTTACGACTATCCATTATCGTAACAAGAATTAAAGTTTCTAATATTCTGTTCGAAGTATCCGCTATACAAATACGTAACAATTCCTTGCCTTTGAAATTAATTTCTTCCTCTAATAAAGGGTAAAATATTAAGTTTAGAAGCATTCGCATTTAAAATTTATTCTACTAAGTCGAAAGCCAGTTCTTCTGTATACAGAAACTGAATTTGTAAATGTGATAAATGAGTTTTAGTACTGTAAATAGTAGACATAACAACACAAACGTTTTCCTGTCGGTTTTGTAGGGCTGTGAAACGCGGTTTGTTGTTGTTGCTTTGAGTTGATTAAATAAATTAGGAACTTGTGAAAAAAAAAACAGTTTTCAATAAAATATTTCGACTGATGGAACATGAAGCAAGACGTAATGGCAAGATTTGCAATTTATGCGAGCAAAATTTTAGTGTTATTATAGGAAAAGTAGCACATGATTACGGGCAGAGAATGCTGTTAGGATGCAGAAAGGCAAGGACTACATACAGAAGATTCGTAAGAAAACTTCTTGAAGAACCTCCACTTGGAAAACCAAGACTATCATATACAAATTATATTAAGATGTACTTTAGGAATGTTGTTTGTGAGAATGCGATCTGAGCGGAAGTGCATCAGGATCGTGCGTCTTTTGTGGTGCTGATTATCGCTGGGTTCAATGTATCAGTCCTTATGCGATACATAAGATATACAGAGTGAGCATAAAGTCTTTATCTGATTACAAACATTTATTACAAGAAAACTACTTAGACATGTTGGAACTTTACGTCGTACCTCAGTTAGAAGATTTTCAGCCGTGGATAATTTTCCAACAAGATGGTGCACCTCCACACTGGAGTTCATATGTTCGTCTGTTTTTGGATGCAACGTTTCCAAACAGGTGGATCGGGACAGAAGGTCCGACACCCTGGTCACCACGATCGCCGGATATCACCCCCTTGACTTCTTTCTATGGGGGTATGTTAAGGACAAAGAGTTTTCGACACCAGTTCCAGATATTACAAATTTGAAGGCAAGAATAACAGACGCTTTTGCTACAATAACTGAAGACATGTTGGAGAACACGAGGAGAGAAACTGATTATCGATTAGACCTTCTCCGTGCAACACAAGGAGCACATGTTGAAGTGTACTAATGTGTTGTAAAAAACACTTCTTGAGTTACATTACAAAAAAATGTGTTTACCACGTAGAGTAGTGTTCTTGTAATAAATGTCTTTAATCAGGGAAAGACTTTATGTTCACCCTGTATATGATATCAGGCATTCTTTGCACTCGACGAAGTAATTACTTTGAAATTCTTATAGGTAGACGAGTTCCTTTCGTCTTGCTAAAACTCTTCGCGTTTTATCCATAAGCCTACTTCCTTCTGCAGTACAATATTTTGGAAAATGTTAGCTCTTTCGGCAAAAAATAAGACATCTGAGGCACCCTTGTGTGCAGCATGCAGTTCACTTCATGGTTTTATACAAAAACTTTCCAAGCATTTTATGAGCCAGTACAGAAAAAAGCTGGCTAAAAGGATTGCATTACAAAATTTATATTTGAGTGGGGCCCCATTCGAATATTGAACAGACCCTGTTTTATTCTTTGTCAGTACCTCCAGGCAGACGCTGAATAATAGCTTGAGTTAGGTCATGAATGTTTATTAAATATTATTTACAATTCGTTATGTATTCTGAGTCAACGGAAGAGTCAGTTATGAAATAAAATAAAATACATATAAATTATTTAGGATCCAACACAAATTCAGAAAGTCTCAATTAGATATCAACTAAGAATAGTACACAATGAAAAGAGTTGGCAGTAAAACCAAACTCATAACATTCTGGTATTATAATTTTATATTTGCGATGTTCAAAGTAATACAACAAATCAACTGTTACAATAAATATTTGGGTAATGCTTACCATCCACTAAGTGAAGACCGTGGGCTGAAAACAGTTTGCTTTCACACCACGCCTGCACTTTTGTGCGGAGGACTTTAAATTTTCCAATTAACTGAAGCACTACTTAGTAACTGTATCTCACTATGCTATCAACTCTATTTTACTGTGTGACAGAAAGCATGTAGCGCACTCCCCTGCAGCATGTGTACCAGTGAGACAATACCAGAATTGTAATAAACTCTATGTGTTCATATGACTGCCCCGACCCTAGCTACTACTTCTATGTTACAGCCCCTACGGACATCGCACGGTTTTATCCCTACCCCACCGCATCTCATCCCACCCGCAGCATTTCATTAGTTCCCTACAATCCTAATGGATTTATTCTATCCCATTTCCACTTTCTGTATCCTCTACTCCATCCCCTTCCCTTCTACGTCACTACATTTACTCATCTAACAATTTTTTCTTCCTCACATCACCCATAGCCCCGTGGCATATAGTGAGTGTACAACAGATACTCCCAAAACCAGAAATTAATTAATATAAACGCTGTGGCGAAGAGACCTGTAGTGTTTTGGTACTGTTTGTCTCTCCTACTGCTTTGAATATTATAGATGATCTGTGATTATTCCTTTTTAAGCTAGAACAACAGCCAAGAGGAAATGTGATGCTACAACTTTGCTCCGCAGCTGGGGCAGTAAGAGACAGACTACGGAGTGGGAAAGAACTACAGAGGAAATACGTTCAACAGAGAAATTCCTTCTCGTGTTTCCTTTACAACTCAGTTTATGTCAAGGAAACGGAACAATTTTGCCCGCTGTATGAATTGAAAATAGAGTCGATAGCGCTTTATTACACCAGCGGCGTGCAGCGCGCAGTTTTCACTGTCACCAATAAATATCCTGTTCAATCCACATGCACAGTAGCAGAACGGAATGCAAGACCTTCGTAAAAACAGACAATTTCATGTCACTGCCTTCAAATACTCAACTTTTAAGTTAAATTTCTTGCTTACATTGTTTAAAATCCCACGTCTATTATATGTGACTAACTTTGGTAAGACAGATGATGAGAAAATTTTGAATACTCCTTCATGAATTAACCTATAAGACATCCAAATTGCTACTTACCGAACAGACTGTCTGATAAGCTCAAAAACATCCACTGTCACTTCCATAAACATCACAAATGTTTACCGGATTGCATACTTTATCAATTGAGGTCTTCCGCCGTTGTTTTCAGTTTCTACATTATTATTATTATTATTATTATTATTATTATTATTATTATTATTATGTTTCTTTTCAGAGACCTCTTGTCCCTGGCATGTCTCTGAACCAACGCTGATCCCCACATAGTTGTGTTTGACTACATACCCTCTCCAGGTGATCGCCATTGCTGAGGCTCCAAGTTTCGGACTGCAGCACTTTCCGTATTGTGTGTGATGTTCCAAGTAAAGCTGTGTTTTGTAGTGAAACTGTTGAGTGTTTTCCTAGTATGGTTTCCAAATTTTTCTTTAAGCCTTTTATTACTATTCCCGTGGCTCGGATTATTACCGGTAGAATCATACATTTCATGTCCCACAATCGTTTTTCTCTCTACATAAACTCTTGCATTTAATTCCTTTTCTACTTGCTTTTGTGACAGTTCTTTTCGTTGGCATTACCTCATTTATCACTATGCATATTGTCTCATTTTTTGTTTTTAATTATTATACCTGTCCTATTTGCGTAACTTCTCTGTCTGTGTGTACTGCTTGATCCCATAGCCTGTCACATCTGTGTGCGCATGTGTGTGTGTGTGTGTGTGTGTTTGCGCGCGCGCGTGCGCACGTGCTTGCATTTGTGTGTACCATTTGTCTGTCGTTTCGATGCCTAGTGCTGTCCGTATTGAGTTATATACAATTCATTATTATTATCCTTGTTATCACCTTTACGCAGGGTATTTACAATTATACACAGGTGAAACAAACCATGTTTCTAGGGTGCATAGTGTAGCAGCGGTTCTGTTTTTACAATTCATGCTACACGTAATGTTATTTGGCCCGTGAAACCTCTTTTGTACTTTTACAATAACACTCTCTCTAGTATGTGTGTAGTGCCCAATATGGTTGTTTTTGGCTTATTATTATTATTATTATTATTATTATTATTGGTAATAATAGTAGTTGTGGAGAGGAAAATGCCAAAAAAGAAGGGTTTATAAAATATTTACAAAAGAGGGTCCATAAATGGTAAATATGTACGAACAGAGGGGATGGAAATATGTACAAAATTTAAAAAGATCATATTTCTATACTCTTTACATTCAATGGAAATTCTGAATCACACTGGACGTCATTCTATCAGTTGTTTTAACTTTGTTATAAAAAATCCCTAAGAATTCTTGCTTCTTTCGATTTTTAATAACAAGCATTATTATATTGGGAGACAGGAATCGTGATAAACATGTATAAAAAGGAAAAGAAGCAAATGTGAAAATTAGAGAGGAATTACTTTACTGCCTACAGCTTACAAATTATTTGCAAACACAATAAAAACAGACTAAATGAATATTTGGAAGACGAAATGGTAGATGAACAGAGCTGTTTTAGAAAGGGACGCAGCTGTACTGATGCTATATTTACGGTGCAACAGATAATGGAAAGAAGGGAAGAACACCTTACCGCTATTTCTTTTATTTATAGACTACGAAAAGACATATGATAACGTGAACAGAGATCAGCTGTGGGAATGATGGACAATAAATTTCCAAATTATTTACTAAATAAAATAAAATGTATTTACAGGAACACGAAAATTAGAATTAAATTTAATGACGGTATATCTGAACCAATACACATAAACAAAAGAGTAAGACAGGGAATACGATACTTTATGCAGACGACCAGATTTTAATGGCTACATCAGAAGATGATTTACAAACAATGGCACACCACTTGAACCTTACAGCAAGAAAATATAAAAACAAAATCAATGGCAATGTGGGGGAACCACATACAGAGGGTAAAAATTGTGATAAACGACAATATTATTGAACAGGTAACAGATTTTAAATACTAGGGGTGTCGCATATCAGAATACGGAAGTGATTTAGAAGATAAATTGCAAACATATAACAAAATTAACGGAGCTATACGGAGACATTTTGGAAAACAAATGAACAAAGAAACAAAGTTAAGAATTCAC
>Ga0123355_10019772_pt1 | contig 10730 bp, 9 predicted proteins | sample TergutEmb28metaG_3_FD_89872 | JGI IMG/M metagenome (GOLD analysis project Ga0123355, IMG submission 89872) | Embiratermes neotenicus P1 segment gut microbial communities from Petit-Saut dam, French Guiana - Emb289 P1 | ecosystem: Host-associated > Arthropoda: Insects > Digestive system > Gut ...
CACGGGTGTCATTTGTGTATCAAGGGTTATTAAGAAAGGGCCAAACACAATGGATAAAAAGTCCGACGCTAAGCGCAACCTGATCCTAACCAACGCAAAAAATGTCTTCACACGCAAAGGCTATGCTACAGTTACTATGAAAGACATCATAGAGGAATGCGGCATTAGCCGCGGCGGGATATACCTGTACTTCCGGTCTGTAGAGCAGATTTTTATGCAGGTTATAGAATCCCACAACCAGCAAAAAATAAAAGAAACAAAACAATATATTTCCGAAAATAAAAGCTTCGAGCAAATGATAGACGAATACCTAACCCGCCAAAAAAAGAGATTAATGAACCTCAACAACAGCCTACTAATAGCCATGTACGAGTACCGCTTCGCAAACAAGTGCGACAATAACCGCGAATTCTTCCTCGCCCAGTTCACATATACAAAAAGCATAATATTAAGCATCTTAAACAGCGGTTTTGCCAAGTCCAATATCAATAATAAGACCAAAACCAGGGACATGGACGCACTAGCGTCTAGCATTGTGCTTCTTATAGAAGGCATAAGTATGCTGGCAGTAGCAGTAGGCATATCAGAAGAATTTATAGACAGTCAAATCACAGTAATAAAGCAAATGATTTTTGCGTACCAACCTATTCGTTCCCCCGACGAAGGAGGCATGAATTAACAATGAATGTACTAGTAACCGCCGGCGGGACAAGCGAAGCCATAGACTCCATAAGAAGCATAACAAACTACTCAACCGGGCGCTTAGGCAGTACCATAGCCGATGTGTTTGCAAGCAATAATGCAGCAGTAACATACGTTTACGGCACTGGTGCTAATATGCCGTCCTCTAAAAATATAAACCCCATACCCATAGTAAACGTGCAAGAGCTTACCAGTACAATAGAGGGGCTGCTAGAAAACCACAAATACGATTGCATAATCCACTCAATGGCAGTAAGCGATTTTACACCCCAGGCTTATATGACCCTAGACGACATTGTAGCCAACATAGCAGCGGCAATAAGCACACAACCACAACAAGAGCTGGCCAGCACTATAAAGCAAGCCATATTAGCCTCCCGCCAGCCGCTAAGCCAAGGCAAAATAAGCTCACAAACCCAAAACCTAATGCTATGCCTACAGCCAACCACAAAAGTAATTAAACTCATAAAGTCAAAACAGCCCGAAACAATACTTGTAGGGTTTAAGCTATTGTCAAGCGCAACAGAAGGCCAGCTTCAACAAGCAGCGAGCGAGGTATTAACCCAAAACTCCTGCGACTTTGTACTAGCCAACGACCTAAAAAATATAAACAGCCACACACACAAGGCCATATTATACGGCAAAGGCGGCCCCATATATTCTGCCACCACAAAACAAGAAATAGCAGAAATAATATATAAATCCGTAACAGGCGTAGCGCAAGCGCGCCCCCAATTAAGATAGGAAGGATTAAATATTAATGAAAACAATAATACTGGGCGTAACAGGCAGTATCGCGGCATACAAGGCCCCCGACATTGTGTCTCGGCTCAAAAAACACGACTACGATGTACACGTAGTTATGACAAAAAACGGCGCGGCATTTATCACACCCCTAACAATGCAAACCATGTCGCTTAACAGGGTTTTTGTAGACACACTGCAAGAAGACAACCCAAAAGAGGTCATCCACATAAACCTGCCGCAAAAAGCTGACCTACTGCTTATAGCCCCGGCAACCGCCAATATTATAGCCAAGATAGCCCACGGCATAGCAGACGATATGCTAACATCTATGGTGCTGGCAACTCACGGCATACCCAAGCTGCTTGCCCCGGCAATGAACACCCGAATGTACGAAAACCAAGCCACCATGCATAACATAGAAATACTAAAAAGCCGCGGTTGGGAAATAATAGACCCACGCGTAGCCAGGCTGGCCTGTGGCCACGAAGGCAAAGGTGCCTTGGCCGAGGTAAGTGTGATAGTAGACCATGTACTAAAGAAAAGAGACATATCATGATTGTATGCATAGACATAGGCAATACAAGGATACGCTGTGCACTAGGGTTAGGCCTAGGCACAAACAACAACTACCGCCAAGCGGCAGTAGACACATGCACAATAAACGACGCAGCCAGCTTTGCTGCCTTCTTGCAAGACAATTTTGGCGATGAGATGCAAGGCATAACCGGCGGCATATATTCGTCTGTAGTGCCGCATAAAAACAATGACATTGTGCAAGCCATTGCGATGCTAAACAAGCACGTGACAATCCATCCCGTGAATGTTGCACAGATGGCTGTAGATTTCTCTCTTTACAAAAGCGTCATTGGCGAGGATAGGGCAGTATGCTCTGCCATGGCGGCAAAAAAATACAATACCCCTGTTATCGTAATAGATTTTGGCACGGCCACAACAATAAATGTCGTAAACCAAGACAACATATACCTAGGCGGCGCAATATTGGCCGGTGTGCAAACAGGCATAGACGCGCTGGCCAAAGGCACCGCAAGGCTGCCGCAGCTAGATATGTCCGGCAGCGGCTTGGCTGATATAAAGCTTATAGGCCAAGACACATACGAATGCCTAGTATCTGGCGCGGTAATGGGTGCAGCCTTCGCGGCCACAGGGTATGTACAGCACATAAAAGCACAGTTTGCGGCAAGGGCCGCAGTGCCACCCACAATCGTAATCACGGGTGGCAACGCAGAAAAGGTAATGCCACATTGCGAGTTTGATTTTACTTACGAACCTACGTTATTAATAGAAGGGATGTTTTGGCTATATGAATCTACACAATAAGACTTGGCAATTGGTGATATTAGCGATGTTTTCGGCAATTATTATACTTATGGCATTTACCCCTATAGGGTTTATACCACTACCGCATATGCGTGCAACAACTATACACATCCCGGTTATTGTGGGCTCTTTGCTTCTTGGTCCTAAATTTGGCGGCATACTTGGGTTTATGTTTGGGTGTGTTAGCCTTATAAACAACACCATTAACCCAAACCCAATGTCGTTTGTATTTTCGCCATTTTACAGCCTACCAGGGCAAGACGGGGGTAGTTGGTTCTCGCTCATTATTGTATTTGTCCCGCGTATATTGGTGGGAGTTACGCCTTGGTTTGTTAGCCAGGGGCTTAAGAAGCTGATGCGCGAAAGGTTTATGCCGGTAAACTGGGTAGTTTCTGGTGTTGTTGGCTCTTTAACAAACACGCTATTGGTTATGCACCTAATTTTCTTCCTTTTTGGCGAAGACTGGAACAATGTACGTGGCGGCACTACTGCTATCTACGCAGCTATTCTGGGTGTTATCGCCATTAACGGTGTACCAGAGGCCATAGTTGCCGGGGTAATTGTCGCGGCGCTTATGGGCGCGTTGACAGCGTCAATTGGGGCGCGGGGCGGGCAGGTCGGGTGAGATATCACGCAGCCTAATTGGTACGTGCCTTTGCAATTGGTGGCAACCAAGCCCTTTTTCTATTTCCTTAAAGGCCCCGTATATCTCTTGTGATACCATATGACGTGTTTTGTCATATTCAAAACCGGTATCTTCTAGCCATCTTGTAATAATATTGTACATGTCATCACAGTACTGGGAACCCATTGGGTAGTGCAGTGCGGCATACAGGCCGCCTTCAAAGTCAATGAGTTCATATGGTGCGGCATCTGCTGCGGTTGTATTGTCATGTACAGTGACATTCATACATGCTTTGTCGTAATGGAAATTGGCTTGTTTGTCCACGCAATAAACAGCATTTCCCCCAAACGCCTCTTTTTGCAGGTGGGGGTTGGCTTTTAGCCAGTCATCAAAGCTGCCTTTTTTGAATAAATCATCCCACCACTGCCAGCCGGACGTTACTGCTTTGCATTTTGGCAGGTTTACGACCAGCACGCTTTCGTTGTGGAGTCTTTTGTTATATTGCTCTGTTACTTCTAGCAAGCGGTTTATATCGTGTGTTGTACTTTGGGTTTCTGTTACTTTTATGGACTTCACAGTTACTGTATTGGCGTTGCCGGCGCATACATCCACGGGTGCTACGACTTTTGTTTTTTCTGCCAAAGGTATTGCAGATGGCCATATGTGAGTATGAAAATGTTCCCCGTTTATATAGACATTGGACTCGCTGTAATCTAGGACCCACGATATCTCTATATAATCGCATATAGGCAATTTGCCCATTGGGTATGATTTATGCTGGCCTGTAAATATGTCGTTGGCATGGATATAGTACATACCGTTGGTGTCATGGTTGAGTGCCAGCCCGCCCTTGTTGTAGTGTAGCCATATCTCACTGGTGGATTTTGCTACAACATCTATCCGCAGCGGGAGCTTAAAAACCTCGCTTGATTCTAGGGCCAGATAATCAGACTCATTGTGGCCGTGGGAGGTAATAACCAGTTCTTCTTGGCTTGTAAAGCTATGACGGCTTGTATAGCCGCCCGCGGGCTCGTCATCGAAGTACTTTGCAACTGTTTTTTTCAAATCCACGTTGGTTATTGTTTTCCGGTTGGGGCTATACGAATCTCGAAAATCATCGTCGACAACACATCGCGAAAAACGGCTTAAAGCCGCCGATTTTCCGCTCGGTTGTCGACGTGATTTTCTGAGATTCGCATTACTCGCGGATTCCAATAACTTTCTTGTACTTGAGGGGTGGCCTTCATATTCCACGTTGGCGATTTGTGTCTCTATTTCTTTTGTCTTATCGTAAAGTGTTTTCACATCTGACTCTTTGTTAAAATCCGCTTCTTGGATGTAGCGTATAAATGTAAAGACAATCTCCTTCAGCTCGTGAAGTAAGGAAACTTCACTGTCTATATCCTCGACTTTTTTACTCAGGACTTCTAACACGGTATTAGAGTCAGATGAGTCAAAAATGCGCCGGATATCTTTGATGTTGACATTTAACTTTCGCAAAATCAAAATCTGCTCTAGTTTCTTAACAGCCGCTTCGTTATATAGGCGGTAAGCGTAATCGCCTGTACGGGTGCTGGTGATTAGGCCTGTGTCTTCGTAGTAACGTAGCGTCCTGGCCGATACGCCGTACTTGGATGACATGTCCTTTATTTTTACTAGGTCGCTCATGTGTGTACCCTCCTCAAAAGTTTATGTGACTTTAAGGTACACGCTTCCCCACAGGAAGAGTCAAGTGGCGCTTATACATACTTGCCAGCCTACCGCCTAAACTGGTGCACCCCGGGCGCGTTAACCACCACATCGCCGGTATGCATTATCACGTCTACCTGGCTATCCCTATCCGGCTGTACAAGTACAACCATTGGGCTGCCTGGGTTTATAATCACATTTACCAGGTGCAGCCGGCCATTTTCGCTTACATGGGCTATGACTTGGTCCGTAGTGCGTTGGTTGTGGGTCATTGTTATTTGGCTGATATCGTTTTGGCATACGTTGCCCATGAACACAAACCCGCCGTATACCACAACCGTATTCCAATGGGCACCCCAGAATGATGTATTCATAAATACCACTTCGCCGGTAAAGTTCTCTGTTGTTTTTACTTTTACGGCGTACTGGGTGTCTAGGTTAAGGTGGATAATATGGTTTACGACCGTTACAAGTTGGTTGTTAATAAACTGCATATCCCCCAGGTTGTCAAAGACCCAGCACATCATAAGCTGGTCCTTGGCGTTGCCCAGCGCCCAGCCAGACGCACCTATCCCGTCATCCCCTGTAAAAAATGTCCCCACATTGCCAGCAAAAGTAAAATTGCCAAACAGGAACTGGTCCTGCACATGGCCAAGCACCAGCCCATAGTGGTTGTCGAAGACCCAGCTCCTAAACACATTGCGGTAAACATCTTCAGCACCGCCGTCTACCCAGGCGTTGGGCCAGCTACCAAACTTGCTTTGCCCGCCATGGTTGATGGTGATGTAATTCATATGATAATAAAAAATCCTACCCCCCGTAGAGCCGCTTCCCACAGCCATTACGTTGCGTAGTACATAGCCAACTACGCCTTCTACATAGTGGCGGTCGCTACGGTGGGTACGCATGTCTATACCGCTGTAGGCGTTGCGGAAGCTCACGTTAATAATATAAGCGTCCGCGCCATGTACGCGAATAGTAAACGGGAAAGAATATGGCTGCATATGGTTTTGCTGTGGGTAATTGAATGTAATACCGCGTATGCCAGCGCCAACGCCTTCATGAGTAGAGCCCATAAGGTTGACAGCAGCAACAGCAACAGTATCCGGGTCTTGGCGCTCACGCGGGTTGAGGCTGCCTGTACCTCGGCCAAAATATACATGCAAAATTGTACCGTTATTGAAAGGGAGCCGCGGTGCATTAACAGCACCGGAAAGCTCCACCCCAGGCGGTACCCACAGCGGGGCATCCAAGCGTAGGTTGCCCGGCGGCAAGAACACAATACCGCCGCCGTCCTCTGCGGCTTGGTCTAGTGCCGCTTGGGTTGCTTGGGCAATACATATCTCGCCAGTAACATCCACATCCACTACATACAAGGCCATACGCGGCGGGCTTTTGGGCTCTAGGCGAAACTCCGGCGCGTCTGTCCTTACGTGGGGCAGTTGTATATGGTCATCTTCAAATAAAACTAGCGCGCCGTTTCTATTGTCTGTAGCGGCTGTGCTCGCTGACTCCCCATTAACGGTGCATCCCGTAAACACAACACGCCGCGCTGTGCCGTCTGTCACAAGAAAATAATCTTCTGGCATATAAAACGCGGTGTTCGTAAACATAAGGTTGCCGCCGTTGGCTTGTATCTGCCCATGAAACTCTGCTTCTAGGGCAACAACACGGGCTGGGCTATCCATCATAAGTGCTGCATACCGGCCGCCGATGCTGCTGTTGTAAATTGCGACATGGGCCTCTAGCAGGTTGTAATGTACAACACCTGCATAGCCAAACCTTATGCCAATATCATTGCAACTGGCAATATAAAAATCATAAAAAGACTTCCCCGCGCCAGACACGCCGTCGATCCTTAGCGCTATGGCATTGTCATACAACCGGTAGCGCATCATCTGGCCATTGGCAAAATGGTTAGGCTCTATGGGCTGCATTGTTTCGCTAAGTATGCGTGAACGTATATGCACCCCAACCGCGTAGCCCTCTATCCTGGTATGTGACCAGAAAGACCAGTCTGTCCGCCCCATAGAGATAGCGGTGGCGTGGGTACGCAAGTGGCTACGCATAGCCTCGTAAGCAGCGGTGCCCTGCATAGGCGCGCCGGGCAAGCCAGAAGTCGCCCAATATATAGGCGAAAAATACACGTGGTCTATCCTGCCTATGTCGCCCACACCGTCTATAGAAACACCGGTGTTGAGCGGTGTCCCAAAAACATTGTACACACTGGGCAAGCCGCCATACATATGATGCACGGCCTTGTACGCGTTTATAAACGTACAGTTCTTGACCAAAATAGAGTCGTTGCCCCATATCCCATGTGTCCACATATGGATGGTATAAGAATAAGGCACAATATTAAGGGGGTCCTGGTTGGGATACCAAAAGTTAATGCCACGGATGCTGGCGTTTGGGGCTGTTTCTATAAATGGCACGCCATATGGCTGCCCCCTGCCATGCAACACTTCAAACACAACACCCACAGTCTCGCCGTCATAGGTTGGCTCGCGCCAGTCCCCCACAATGCCTACCCCATGCGGGATACGAATAGGGCCATAAAAACGATAATGCCCCTCTGGGAAGAAAAGATGCCCGCCACCAGCAGCACGCAAAGAAAGCAGCGCAGCCTGGGTTGCCGCCGTAACATCCAAGCCGGAGTTGGGCTCTACCCCAAACTCGCGGATATCAAAGCCATAAATCACAGGCTCACCACGCGGGTGGTTTAACGTAGCCAGCCGCCACGTAGGGGTAGCCAGCGACATATGATGAAACCCTTCTATAGGGGTTACCCCATCATGCAGATAAATTGCTATTGCCCTGATATTAATGGCATAGCCGCCCAAGCGGATTGTATTGTTATAGCCCGGCTGCAGCAAAACTGGGAAAGATGCCAAGCCATTAAAATCGTACCAGGAAGCTGTAGGGGTAAAGTCCAACTGCTGGTTGCGGCCATTAAGATGCAAATCAAGGATAACAGAGTGAGGCACAGCATACTGGACTACAAGCAGCGCAACATTGTCTTCATCGCCGGCACCGCCGTATACATTGCTAAACTCCACATAACTGCCGGCGATGTGCAAGTTGTGTACTGCTAGGGAATCAGGGTTAAACACTGCCAAGTTTATGCTTGCATTGTCCCCGGCCACAGGGTAGCTGCTGTGATATGTAAACCCTGAGGCAAACTCTATACCAGCAAAGTTGATGGGTGTCAGGTCTATTTCTATGGTTGGTACTGGAGGGTCCGGCTCTGGCTCTGGGGTGGGGTGGGTGGCTTGGTATGTTTCGTTGTAGGTGCTGCTGTATTCGTATGTTTCTTCTTGCCCTTGGCCCCGGCCGCATGCTGTAAGTAGGGCCAGAGTTAGCACAGCTAGTAAAAGCGATAGTGAATTTCTTTTCATTGTAACCCCTCCTAAATGCTGTAATATGGTGCTTTGTTGGCTTTTTCACGAGTATATGGAAGGAAATTTCCATTGTCAACCATTGTCAAAAATGCGTAAGGAAGAAAACCTTTATCGGTATCATCAAAACGGGAAACCCACCGGAGACCTATAAAATAACCAGCAAACAAGCCTTGACACAATAAGTAGGAGAGAGTATATTTGTTGCAAATAGTCGCAAAATGTAGATTTACGGACTTTGCAGCATTAATAGCTTGGCAACTTTGACAGACATAAATAAAGCAAATACCCCCAATCCGACAAGTGAAATCACGAGGAAGGATAGGAAAATGAAAAGAAATCTTCACCCTAGTCACCCCCACCCCGCAACCCCAACAAACATCCGGCAACAAACCACCGGGCACAACAGGTTGAGTAAAAATACATCCAAGGCCGACAAGGAGTAGTGATATCCGTCGGCCTTTTTTATTGTGTTTTTATTGCCCTTCTACTGCCCTTTGCTACCCCTCCATTGTTTTCTTATTGCCTCTTATAACCTTAATGCATCCCTAATATAACCCCCAACCTACCTATAACCCCCACCACCACCCCCCCAAGAAAAAGGAGAAAAAGCCATGAAAAAACCAATCCTCCACCGCATAAAAGAGCTAATAATAGGCCTCCTAATCCTGACCCTAATAACCCCATCCATAGCGCAAGCATCACCCCAACCAAGCCCAAGCCTACCCGACCTGCCAGAAATAGAGCCACTTCAAATAGAAAGCACAGACCTATGGCCCCATGACCCCCATGCCTACATAACACAAGAAGGCTATAACCATTGGGACGAAGCAAGCACAAACGCAGCCACAGCAGACCTATCAGAACCAGACCAAGCCACAATAGACAACCTCCAAAACCAACAAGCCAACGACTGGCAGCAATGCCCCCTAATCCAAGAATCATTCAGGTTTTACGACTTAAGCCGCAGCACCACCCCATTCTCACGTTTATCAGAATCCGACCGCAGACTAGTACTAAGGCAACTAGCCATAGCCCCAGATGCATACACCATAGCAAACGAGCTGTTTATGCTACTGGAGCAAAATGGCCACACACTGTCAGCCAGCATAGACCTGATGGTAGTAATGTCAAGCGGACTATTCAGCTACAGCCAAGCGCTAAGCCTAATAACCACCATCCCATGTATGCTAGAGCGCAACACAGAAATCAAGCGCTTCGAGCAGCTAATCCAAAACTTCGAAATACCGTACTATATAAACACCCGGCGGCTAGTAGGCGGCCCCGGTCTGGCGCAGGGTTTACAAGCCCAAGCCCAAGCCAGGCAAAGCCGGATATTTGCGGATATACAAAGCTTTATATCCCCAAGCGCGCTAACCATGCCGTATAGTTTTATAGAAACAGCCTTTGGCACCCAAGTTGTAAACGACCCATTTGCGAATGTAAACAACTTCGCAAATGCAAACAACTTCGCAACCCCAGGGGCGCTAAATATGCCAAACGCACCTGGATTAGACATACCTAACGCGCCGGGATTAGACACGCCTAACGCTCCCGCATCCGGCGCGCCAAACAACACTATCACACCCCCCCACCAGCACGACCCCACCACACACAGAAACAGTATATTAGGAAACGAAAATGATATCACCACACGCAGAGCCGCCCTAACCCGCGCATTCACCAACCAAGGAGCCTTCCATGTAGCACTAAATCTGTTGCTAGATAACCGGACAGTAGCAGAGATAGGAGCAGTATTCGCACTGGGTGCAGTACTACAAGTAGAGCCACAAACCCTACTACTACCGCCAGGCGTGTACCGCGCAGAGTCTGCCGCCAATGCTGCTGCGCAAAGAGACAGCATATCAAATTGGCATCAAACCCAAACCAATGACACCCAAACCATAAACAGAGAAAACCGCGAACATCTAGCAGACAATGGACTATTTCACGCCGAAGATATATTTATAGCCGAAGCATTACCAGCCGACATACCATTAACACGCCCAACACCACCCCCACCGTCAACAGCCCCACCCCCGCCACAAGCTCCATCAATGCCAACACCAGTACGCGCAGTGTTAGACTTATCACCATCAACAACCACCCCCTTCGATATAAGAGCAGTACAACACCTAACAATGCCAGGCACCACAGCCGAAGAAGTCGATGCGATGGTCGAATATGGCCTAGAAATCCTAGGCTTTGGCATAGCCATGGCCCCCATGTCA
>Ga0123355_10019773_pt1 | contig 10730 bp, 5 predicted proteins | sample TergutEmb28metaG_3_FD_89872 | JGI IMG/M metagenome (GOLD analysis project Ga0123355, IMG submission 89872) | Embiratermes neotenicus P1 segment gut microbial communities from Petit-Saut dam, French Guiana - Emb289 P1 | ecosystem: Host-associated > Arthropoda: Insects > Digestive system > Gut ...
CAGGGTATTTATACTTATATTCCTGAGACAAACTATGTCCCTAGGGAATACAGTGTTGCAGCTATTCTGTTGTTACTATTCATGGTGCTTATATCGTTAGTTTCAGTGTTGAATCTACTGTACCTTTACATTAGTACTTTCCGAAGTATGTCTGCAGTGCCCAATATGGCTGTTTTCTGGAGTTCCTTGACTTCATGGTTTCATGGTATGTTGCTCACGTATTTTCTTAATGAATTTGAAATAGTCCCAGTCGCCCCTATTATTATTGGTATCACCTTTGTGTTTACATTCCTCATGCGCTGTATTCCTATCGTAAGGTCTTTATATTTTAGAATCTTCTCGGCTTCTGTTTTAATCACATTTCTGTCTCCTGAGATTGCAACGTCTATTAACATACATGTTCCCTTTTCAATATCACGGATTATAATGTCTGGTTTGTTGTTGGGGATAGTTTATTATTATTATTATTAAAAATAATCGCTGACAACAATAATGATAACACAACAGAATATCGGAACTGATTACGACCAAGACGCCTTGAAGAATGCATTCAGATCACACAGGCTAGGCGCAGAACCGTATGACGTCACGCGGCTTTATTCCTGACATGATGATTACGATTATGGCTGTCATTAAATGTATGACGGATAATTATCGGTTCTTAAACAGTTTAATACCACACGGTAAATATGTTGAAAGATTTACTCTAGTGCTGTATACACATGTGGTACATGTTTTTTTAGCAATGTTTTGTGTCACTGGGAATGATATTCATTTTTTCGGACACAAATCTAGAGCCATAAGCTAATCAAGTTATACTAAAGACAACCCTCGTAAGGAGTTCAATACCAAGAAAATATATCTAATATTCATATTTCAATTCAACCTAGTGATATAAAAATCACAGCAATACATTTTAAAGGTACTTTCATAGGTCTACACTTGACTGGCGCTTCACAGTTTTTTCCCCCCATCCGCGATGAAAGCCAGCTCCTTAGGATTTGCTTACACTAAGTAAAGTGAATTTGTTAATTTCGCCTGGAAGTGTTTCTCAGCAGCTTGCGTCTCACATCCTTATAGAATTAAATCCTCCCTTTAAAACGTCCGCCGGTGTAACCTCACAGGCTTTACTCCTAATACCCTCCGTCTTTGATCTCAGACAAAACAAGGACAGTCGGGGGGGGTGGGGCTTCACTGCTTTGCAAATTCATCACTTGCGTCAGATGCGATAAAGAGTCCATTCCCCTTATGAATTCCAAACAAAGCTGAATCATTCAGCCAGATAATGTTTATCAACTGTTTCTTAAGACGGTAGAAGCACTGAAAGGAGGGTGAAGGTATCGAAAATGTGCACTAAAAGCAAGCTGGCTATATAAAAAGAAGCACTGTATATTTCTATGTGGCAGTACCCAGCCATCTTTAGTTTATCACCTACAGCCAGAAGGATGATCACGGCAAACACCAAGAAATGCCACTGGATACGACCCTCAACTCCTCAAGCTCCATCTTAACCCTTTACACGCCGAATTAAATCCCATCTGCCGTTTGCTGGCATTATTTGGAGCTTACCATATTCTCCACTTTAGCAGGATACGGGTTAATAACGTCCCTCGACGTCCTACTTGGTCTTCCAGCTGAGCACTAAGAGTTTCCCCACCAAAATTCTGCTCGCATTAATGTCTCCCCCATCCCATGTTCAGTCATCGGATTTGGCGGTTCTAGTGTAACATGACGTTTGGAAACCTCTAAAAAAAATTCTCATTATCATCATCATCATCATCCCCTTTATGCAGGGTATTTATACTAATATTCCTGAGACAAACTATGTCCCTAGGGAATACAGTGTTGCAGGTATTCTGTTATTGGCGCTATATCGTTAGTTTCAGTGTTGAATCTACTGTACTTTTACATTAGTACTTTCCGAAGTATGTGTGCAGTGCCCAATATGGCTGTTTTCTGGAGTTCTTTGACTTCATGTTTCCCTGGTATGTAGCTCACGTATTTTCTAAATAATTTTGAAATAGTCCCAGTCGCCCCTATTATTATTACTGGTATCACGTTTGTTTTTACATTCCACATGCTCTGTATTCCTATCGTAAGGTATTTATATTTTAGAATCTCGTCGGCTTCTATTATTATTATTATTATTATTATTATTAACACCATGTTATCAACATCAATAGGTATATAGTTGTGTTTAGTGGTAATATTTACAATACAGGCCTCTGTATCAACAAAAGTAACTGTTGTGTCCCCGGTCAAGATACATGAAGGGCAGACAGCACAATGAAACGTTGTGCAAGCAAACATTTTGGTCCGAAATATGAAGGTACTCACACATGGTGCATAATTATACACAGAGAAATATACAGTGCTACCTCGAGAACAGTTGACTCACATAAAGTAAACAAGCTATAAAGAACACAAGAAAGACTAAAAGACCTTAAAATTCCGTAAATATTACAACACTAGAGTTATGTCACATTATCCACTGTTTTAACAATTGTGATGTGTGTTCAGTTTTCTGGTTACTTTCATATAAAGAGCTTTAGTTTCCATATTCAAAAAGAATGGAAGTAATGTCTTTGACTTTCCTAGGTACTTTCTAACTCCACGATACAACGTACTTCAGAAGCTACTAGAAGCTCAATTAGTCATAAACATTCCTCAGCTTTTTTACACAAACAAGTCCACTAAGACGAATCAATGCGTCTTTAAGATCAACTTTTATATTAGCTAACCACCAAACCTCTAGGTCTACAATGTGTTCTCTCGCCCTCTCAAATCCCTGGCCAAAATGTTGTACGCCTTGGTTGTCAACTTCATGCGTGCTATACGTCCTTCCACATTGTCCTTAATTTTATCATCCTAATATCTGGTGCACAGCTTAAATTTATGGAGCTCCTCGTTTTGCATTTTCATATTCTCCCATTACTCTCTGGACATTAATGTGAAAAAAACCCTTAAGGTAATGAGACTCTCAAGGCAACCTAGCCCCGAGTACAAAAATATTACAGATCAAAAGCAATTTGATAATGCGAAATATTTCAGCTACGTGGGTGGAAGTGATGGAAGATTTACACGTGAAATTTAATCCATGATTTCCATGGCAAAAGCAGTCTGCAACAAGACGAGGACTCTTTTCAACAGCAAATTGGAATTAAACGTAATAAAGAATCTGGCAAAGCGCTAAACTTGGAGCGCAGTTTTTATGGTGCCGAAACTTTGACACTTCGCAAAGTACATCACAAATACTTAAAGACTTCCGAAATGTTGTTTTGGAGAAAGATGAAGATCATTTGGACCGATTGTGTGAAAAATGAAGAGGTATTACACAAAGTGACGTTGAAAAGGACAATCCTACATACAATAAAAAGAAGTGAGGCTAACTGGATTGGTCACATCTTGTGTAACAACTCTTTCTACAACACGTTATTGAAGGAAAGAAAGAAGGAAGAATACTAGTAATGGGAGGACGAGTAAGAAAAATAAAGCAGCTACTGGACGACCCTAAGGAAACAAGAGGGTACTGGAAATTGAAAGTGGAAGCATTAGATCGCTCTCTGTGGAAAAATGGCTTTGGAAAAGGCTTTGGGCCTGTCGTAAGGCACTACGGGATGACTACTACTTTCTACCTCTTCGGTTAAACTGTCCTCCTCAGCATCCTCTTCCCAAACCTCGGCCTTGATATTATCAATCTAATATCTGATGAACGGTTTAATATTACGAATCTTCTCGTTTTCCGTTCTTATGTTTTCCTATTACTTCCTAGGTCTCGGCTCTACTGTTCTTCTCAAAAACCTCTTTCCAACATCTCCAGTCTATGTCTTTAGCCTGTAACACATAATCATTCGAAAAAGACAACTGACAGTTTTGCACATGTCATCATTACGGTTTTAAAGGAAGAGCATAAAAATTCCGGACTTAATGGTAGCAAGCTTTCCCCAAAAGTAACGTCCTAGCATCTTCGTAAACGTTATTTTGATAATGGGTTCTTCTCAAATAATTAAAATTGGTACCACGTTCAAAAGCTTTATTATCTGCCTTTATATAAAAATTCTGTTTGTCATCCTAGTGACGAAACATAAACAAAATATTGAGCCCATACTTAATCGGTTCTCTATATGTGTATTTCCAGTTCGACCCCCTTTCTGGAGACTAACAGTTTCTGCGATTACTACGTTTTCGCCCCAGTAATACTGGACAACTTATGAATAAAAAAAACACACACATATATGTATGTGTGTATATATATATATATATATATATATATATATAGGGTAAACGCCTAAAATAACACCAGATATTTTTCTCCCGCGAATAAGTCATTCTGTGTACGGCTGGGGCAGTTGGCGCAACGGTATTTAGGCACTTACACTACAGACGGCTCATTAGCATAGGAACTTTGGCAGCGGTCGGTTGTGTTGTCGTTGCTTATGGCCTTGGAAACTGACACTTCCCGCTAAGTCTGCAACATGCGAGCCAGATTTTTACAACAGTTGAGAAGTTTTGGATTTCTTACCGTTATTTCAAATTCAAATTACAAATACCTTCCGCAGTGCACATTTTCAGCACGCAACAAAGGAACTTTTGCGCTTGCCTATTTTCTACATTGTGGTAAATCGTGTGTAACTGTGCAGCTGGATACCATAATGCCAAATGTGGTGGAGACAACAAAATAGCCACGTTTTAAAATACACTTCCTGTCCGCCAATTTTTATGACGCCAGTTGCGGAAATCTGTAAGCGATATTAACTGATTTTAAAACATTTCGTGGTTCACAGGTCGGCACAAAACTCGCTGGATAAGAGGGGAATGGACAGAAGCGTAGCTCACACAGAAATGTAACATTTGCACAGACTGCAATAGAATATATGGGCTCAAAATGATATCATAGTTACATGCTTACAATTTACTAAAACAAACAATTTTCCACCTAAGTATTATGCAGTTTTTCTCATTATAACATATTTTCCAAAGGCCGCGTGATTGTGTCACATATGGATAAAATAAAGCCATTTGTCACTTGATAATATTACATTTTTTTTAGTATCTAGAAGAAAATAAATGTTTCGTTGTTACATACAACTTATTAAATATAAGGAATTAAAATATATATTAACATTTCTAGAATTGTGATATGTAATTCTGAAAATGACTTACTAAAAAAGTAGTAACGTTATTGCAACCGTTGACTATATATAGCGCTATCGATACAGCAACATAGGTTGGGAGCCAGACAACAAACCAATCGTGCGTGGTTCCCTTCCCGACAGGAGCAAAAAATTCTTCTCTTCTCCCCAACGTCACTAGGCCCCAACCAGTTTCTTGTTCAACTGAAGGTAAAGCGGCCAGGACGTGAAGTAAACTTCGACTCCCTCATTTCTTCATAACGTGCAGGAATTAGCGTTTTATACCTCACTCCCCGTCTACACACACAACAACCCGAAAATTTCAGCCGTCCACTGATAATGATTCACCAGCCTAGCTTTAACTACTATTATGAATTTATATTAGGGGAATGTAGCTGTGTCCATTACTGAGACTAACCAGGCGACACTGCATAAGACAAAACACAGAAAACAAGTGATGCATGGAGAGGAAGAATGGAGCTGGGATGAAACTGAGCGAAATCTCCCTTCTGCTGTGTGAAACGCCGCGCGTCAGTGATTGTAAACCGCCGCTCAAAAAGAACAAACGTTGACACGCCGGAATACATCCACTCACACGACTAAGAGCACCACGTCACTTGTACTGACAGCAATTCAAGGACCATCAATACAGACGCTTCAAAACGGCGTTATCTAGCGTGGCTGCGTTCAATATTTTCACTAACATCGTGCAGCGTAAATAACTGACCGTGTCCGTGGAGCATAATCGTTTAGAAGCTAGCAGTTCCACAAAAACGAAACCCGAAGCTTAATTAACGTGTCTACAGAACCCGCCATGCGTCCGTACCATTAACCATATGAACTGAGTCCACGCCATCCCATCCTATTTCTTCAACATCCACTTCAATATTATCCTCCAATCACGCCCAGGTCTTGCAAGTGATCTCTTTACGTCCCAGTTTTTCGACCAAAACAGTGCACACATTTATCTTCTCCCCCAGTATGCGCCGCATGCCCCATCCATCTCAACCTCCTTGATTTCATCACCCTCTTAATATTCCATGAGGAGCACAAATCATGAAGTTACTCAGTATGCAATTTTCTCCCGCAATCTGTAACTTTCTCCCTCAGAGACCCAAAGAACTTGCTTAGACCCTATTTCTGAACACTCTCAAACTATGTTTTCTCTTAATGTCACTTCAGCATTCCTCTCCCTAAATTAGTAAGGAAGGCTTACGTGTATCCGGCAATTTATCAAACACAACCGACGTACCCCGCTGCTGTGTCTACCACTGCTCACAGCCAATGACTTGAACTTTAAGTGTGTCTCAAGTGAAAGGGTGGAACTGTAAGAACTAACGTGAGACTGCTAAAATTTAGATCCTAGATTTTCGAACAACAGACCTACAATTTCTAGCACTATGGTCTCTCGCCCTAGGTTTATTTGTCTTCGGCTTATTTAAAGATGATGTTCGTAGGTCAGACCACACAGCATGTAATTGTAGAATGACTAATGAATAGCAAAATGTAAAGAAAAGCGGAAGAAAGTGCCGTGGCCCAGTTGGAAGTACTATCCCGGTGTTTGCTTATAGGAGCTAAAAAAACAATAAACAACCGTCAGCATAGTCGGTTTCCTGACCAAAATTCGAAATAAGCACATCCCGAATACAAGTCGACTCGCTAATCTTTCATAGTGCTGGAAGAGGTTACGTGGTAGGTGTCCGCAGAATTGGATGTTGACGGGAACATCTCGACCTGAAAGAGACGACGGAAGAAGCCTGAATAATGAGGAGCTTCAAAACTTACAATCCCAACCAAATATTGGTGCGAAGAAATTAAAGAGGATGGTAAAGGCAAACCAAAAGTGTATTTTCCCCAGTAGTATGTAGTAAGGATATTCGATAACAGAATCCTAAATCGAATTGTGAAAATAAGTCTCGGCGAAAGAAGACCCGCTAGAAAGCCGATGGATAGATGGGAAGCCGAAGTGTGAGAAAACTGTCACGCAGGGGCAAGACACAGGATTGACCGAAGAAATAAAACAGGAAAGGCCAGGAAATGGGATGAAGAGACATGGTAAGAAGGTGAAGAATACGAATAAGAATAAGAGGATGGTAAAAATAATGATTCATATCATGGATTTTCTCCAACAGATGACGTTAACAGAAGGGCTGTCCCTAAAGCATCCAGTTTCATACCGTAGCCTAGCATTTCACATAGGTTGGAATTTTATTTACGTGTTACTGTTTAAGTGAATTCTCTTCAGGTACTGAAACACAATAGTCTACATGGCATTTCACTCCGCAATTGCGTACCTACAGCATACTTGGCATTAATCCGTATTTAAACAGCAGCTTTCCGAATTACGAGCTTATACAGCACTGAGCTGTTGGAATGTGTTGCTGTAACAAACAATAATTTGACTTCACTTGAGAGAGAGGAATGTTCCCTCTAGGAAGTAAGCACTCTCGAGACATGTTACGAAACGCTGTAAACCGAAAGGTACTCAGACTCCCTACGTAACACGCTGACAGTACACGGTACGGATCTCACGTCACATCACATCGCGACATTGTCGTCGTTACGTAAAAATTAATAGATACTATCCAGACGTTCACATGGACAGGCTAGGCAAAATCACGAAAAACTGTACAGGAACCAACCCGAGATACGAACCGGTAACCACTGAGACCACTTAGACTTAATAACCTTCAACGCGTCAACCGGTTTGTGAGCATTAACTACACTCTACAAGGTGGCAATATCTCCATGGGCCAACAAAACACAGAGAAGCCCGCTCCTCCCCTGAAATTGGATTTCTCAGAATTCTGTCAGCAGATCAGATTCTGAAATACAAAGTGTTTCTTTTATCTTGTCCCCCGGCACGGTAGCCTTATCGCACAGAGAGCCTGGATCCGCCAAGCGATCCCATGACAACTGCCGTGCTCATGGACAAGGCAAAAAGGCACGTATATTTTGTCATCTCTTACTAGGTGCCATTTAGGCGACGTTCCTCAATTCCGTTGAACAAAGATACTCGGTACATTACGTGCAGGATAATGATAACGTATAAATAATGTTAATCGTTGCATCTCCCGAGAGGAATATTATACTGTTACAATTCTTTCATCCATATAAAACCCACACGTGGGCCGGGTAGCTCAGTCGGTATACCGACTGACTATGGGCTGGACGGTCCGGGATCGAATCCCGGTGGGAACTAGATTTTCCGTCCGTCCAGACCGGCCCTGTAAAATGGGTACCGGGTCTTTCCCGGGGGTAAAGTGCGGCCGGGGCGTGTTGCTGACCACTCACCCCCTTCTAGTGCCGCGGTCATGGAAGAATAGAGCTATACCTCTACCCACCCTCTGGGCCACACCGGGCCTGTAAACGGGATCACTGTACCCTTTTTTTTAACCCACACACTCCGAGATTTCAACATAGGCCACGTTTTTCATACACCCCTGCAACCTGAAAGACGGAGACTCGACACTTTTACTTAAGAAGACGCCAAGAGGAATAGCGTCTAACATGTCTCGAATTTGTTGTTCCAGTTCATTAAGTGTTTTTGGTTTTGATCGGTCAACAACCACAGAATATTTTTCAACAGGTTGGGACTGTCCTCCTGCCATGCCAGCAGGATCTATGAAAATTCCATGCAGCAAACTCAGTCCTCAAGGAAAACAGATCACACAGGAATTGGGGTTTAAGTTCAAATCTGACATTAAACGGTAAGTTACGGGTTTTACAACAGTGCAAGAATTGCAGCATTATAGCATTCCGTTTGGCGACAAAGCCAATTAAACTTTATTTACTTACTGACTTGACAATGACCCTGTAAACATTCCGCGATATCTCATAACATCCATTTCGAGTCACCTCGTCTGAATTGAAGAAGGTAACACTGACACTCATATTCGTCTGGTAACATTTGATACAACTGTACGAAACATTATCCCAAATATGTGCTCTTAATGCTAAGACAGAGAAGGGGTATTAAAAGGTAAACGGAAAAAAAAAAAGTAAAAGCATTTTTGTGCTCGCCCGGTACTAATGAAATCACTGGGGCCAGTCAACAAATAAATTTACTGTGTTCACTGTTCCTTTCACATGAAATGAGACGTAATCAAGTAGAGAAAAACGTATTTTAAATATCACTGTTATTTATGGGTCTCTCGAGTCCTCTTCCTCGCCCTCACTCACTAATGCAGGGCACAAATAACAGCTTGATGTGCTAGGGCTAAGCGAGTTTGGTGTTAACCCCGAGGGAGAAGAGACGTACACGATAAATCCACAAAACCTAGATACGGTGCGAATTAGAACCCACAGTGCGCTAAACACCATGCAAGGTTGCGCGCATACGAGTAAACACGATAACAAATACAAGGTGGCAACTCATGAAGTGACATAGTGCTAATGACACAAACTAACAGCAGACAGTCTGCTTACTCAGCAACTTGTTTAGCAGATTATGGCTTCACATATCACAGACAAAATGCGACATACATCAGTTTGAACACTATATAGTCTTCTATGCATGATACAACTTTATTAAACACATATAACGATCATATCACTCACTGAATGCATCAGTGGCACAATCCAAAAATTGCCCATTTGGAGTTAATACTAAGATTGAACTAAAATATATAACGACATTCGACAATAACGGCATCTAACGGGGTGTGTTTTGACGAAGAAGTGTGCTGGTATTGTCGGATGTAGCTATTGTATTTTTCAGTTCAAGCGTAGTGTTAACTCCAAATGATAATTTTTAAGTTGTGCCAGTATTGCATTCAGAGAGCGATATTTCACACCTGCTACGCGTTTCGACACCATGGTGTCATCTTCAGGCATGCAGGCAAAATTACTGTCAATGAAGTACATGAATGTTATTAAAAAAAAAGAAAGTTACCTACAAACTAAAAAGATTGATTGGTGTACTTAAAAATGAATAACCTCGTATTTCTTTTTCTAAAATCTGCCTACGAGTTTCATTAGAATCTAACACAAGAAACATACTTAATCTAAATATGCTGGGTGCTCATACATTCTTCCTTGGAAGTATTTTTTTTCTGTACATGTGATAAAGAAAGTGCACAATACGCAACATTGTGAAGATCAGTTGCAAATTTGTTCCCGATTTAAACCACAGTATCGGCCAAAACTGCCACACTATGGTTACTTCATAACAATGAGCTAGGTAATTTAAATTTCACTTAGGATCTGGACTTGACATTAAATTTCCCTTCTTTCTGAAATGTCCAATGTGCCAAAACTATTACAAGCCCTTAAATGGAAACATTACCAATCTTTCAATTCCTATTTATCGAGACAACAAATAATCTGTTAATGCTTGGACAACCAAGATACGTTGTAAAGGACACTACCATTTGTTTGGTAGTGTTCATACAACCTTTCATACACTGCAGTCACCCAAGTTTTAGTTAAGAGTTGTACACAAGCAAAATATTTACCAGACAAAAGGCAGGTACCACCTAATGACTAAAAAAAAAAAAAAAAGAAATTGTAAGAAAAAAAGGTGGAAAAGCCGAAAAAAAAAAAAAAAAAAAAGGAGGAAAAGGGAATGCGGAAGGGGTGGGAGAAGAGAAAAAAACG
>Ga0123355_10019774_pt1 | contig 10730 bp, 10 predicted proteins | sample TergutEmb28metaG_3_FD_89872 | JGI IMG/M metagenome (GOLD analysis project Ga0123355, IMG submission 89872) | Embiratermes neotenicus P1 segment gut microbial communities from Petit-Saut dam, French Guiana - Emb289 P1 | ecosystem: Host-associated > Arthropoda: Insects > Digestive system > Gut ...
GCAGTGAACACTACTACTCAAGTCTCCAAGATATGTATTATTTAACCACTAATACAAACAGGATGTGCTCTTGTATTTGCTGAAGTGGTATATCAGTTACACATATGGCTGCCAAACAATACAGATTTACTGGCAATAATGTATTTTCCAGTTACACCACAGGTAGGGTCATAACCATACCATGACATTCATAATTATGCATAGGACTGATGTTTTTATTGCAGCATCAGGCTTAGTGCTACACAATGCCAAAGTCATGCCCCCATGAGCCACTCAGTACAGTTGAAGATAGAGATGTTAATTTGTGTCCTCACTGGAATGCTATTTGGAGCTGCATACTATCTTACTGTAAACAGTCCAGGGAAATGTTCACGATATTTCCATTACCCTTCAATGTCCAGGAGCTAATATGGCTGTTCAGAATAGTCCCACACACACACAAAGACTATAATATTGTAGTCATATTGACCAATATTTCTTGAGCTTCCTGGTAATGCAGACAGGTTATGAAGCCTCACTATCACTGCAGACCTCTGTACATCATATCTAATGCAACTTGCAGAACTGTTACAAGCCACTTGGAGTAACAGTGATAAGAGCTGTAAGGTTTAAAAATAAACAAATATAAACTTAAAAAAAAAAAAACTTAAAAACTGTGCTCTTCTGTGCTATTATGCAGCAAGTGGTGGTGATTTCATACCAACCAAGGGTCAAGAATCCAGGAAGGATCCCATTGTTTAAAAACCAAAAACTGGAGGGGGGGGCATAAGGCAAATGTTTTAGCACCATCCTGCAACGAAAAGAAAATAGGCTATGTATGTGTAATGTGTCATGTTCATGTAATGTTTATACCTCCCTGGCTATCATAACCACCTAACATTTCACTTGAAGACAGCCACACATTGATAGAAATTTACTGCCACAGGCAACAACAGAATTTACTTAGGACTTCATATGCCTGATTTTATACCATATTTCAAGTTTCTGGCCAGATTTTCACATAAATCCCCAATAGAAAATTTCCCAGAAACCTGACAAGTGGGAGCTGCACCAACACCTGCAGACAAGTGGACTAATATTTTTACCTGATTTTAACCATATATGGATATGATGGTCCCCAATATAAAATTCCTTACAAATCCGTCTTGTGGGAGCAACACTGTGGACAGACGGACATGATGAAGAAACTAGGCACTCTTTGTAACTTCGCAAATGCACCTAAAAAGCAGTAATCTCTTAAAAATCTACAGACACCCCTAGAAATTCACGTTACATAGTTAGGCAACAAGGACATATACTGCCTTCTTAAGGCATGCTGCATAATCTGACTTCCCACAGAATGCTGTTCACTTCATAGTTTTACCTTTTTCTGTTCAAATAATGTTTTTCAACAACCAAATGCTAAAATTTAAATACCCACCCCAGTATGATAAACGTTTGTTACCAGAATAACTCAGACAAGATTATTACGTACAACAAAAATGAAATAATAAAATTACTACTAATAAAATTCACTCAGTTCACTTACTCATTTTTCTTTCCATATACATTACGCATCTTCTATGGTCTCAATCCACACACTAAAATCACTAATCTATTCATTTTCCTCTCCATTTGCTGCTCTGTCCTGATATTGGCTCCCCCACTCCTGCAGATATTCTGTTTCACATCTGCTGATGCTTGGCATCACATTTACACTTACCTGAAAAATGGATTTTCCATATGAGTTCTCAGCATTTGGATTCATCCATTCCGTTGCCGGTATTATGACAGACCCGTAGCCATGTCAAGGTGAGTTTTATACAGAATGTGGTCTAATGCTTTCTCTGTCAATGTACTGCATCCTCTCATTTCCTTAAGGTAATCCAGTAGCTGCTTACGTCTTCTTCCGTGTCTTCCCGTCTCTTCTATCCTTCCATCTATCTTTCAGTCAAAAATGTGTTTTAGAAGGCAGTTCCTATGCAAGTTGTGGCAAATCCAGTAAACCTGCTTTCTTTTTATTGTACAAAGAATATTCCTTTACTCCTAGACTCAATGTAATACTTATTTTACACAACTGGTTCCATCGATCTTCTTCATCCTTCTCCAGCACCATACACAGTTATGCTCCAAACATAGCACTTTACTAGTTTCTTCCTTAAATTCAAGTGCAATTTGCTGGTGAAAAGAATCTTCTTGTATGAAAGCTGCTTTTGCCATGGCCATCCTGGGTTTAATTTCTCACATACATCTTGCATCATTCGATCAGCATGCTACCCAAATATTTGAAATATTCCAAATTCTCTAGTGTTTTCTGATGTATCATAATTTGTATTGGGGGTCCCTTGCCTTGAGATTCTCATTACCTTTGTTTTTTCCACTTCATTTGCATTCCGTAGCATATTTCAGTTAGTCTGCTGATCTCGCCATGCGGTAGTCGTACACCTTCTTAGCCGGTAGCAAAAGGTCATCTGCCTATCTCAAAGCATGAATTACTTGTCCTATTTGGAAGTTTCCAAACCCTCCAAAAGTTTCCTTGGTAAGGTACTCACTATATATGTTCAACAGAATCTGTAACAAACATAATTCTTCTTGTACTGCTCTACCAAACTTCACAATTGTAGTCTCTCCTTGGTTCAGCTGTACTTTAACACAGATCCACATACAATTTTGCTGAACCATCTTCCTCTTGCACCAGTTGATACCATTTAACTCTTCAGAAGAAGCAAATAATCCGGAACACAGTACACATTTGTAGTGAGTTTTAACGATCAGGACTGATTTTATCAAGTCCAACAACAGGTGGTTTCTCCCATCAGGCCACAATATATTCGCCAGAGAAGAGAAGACATTCTAGTGAAGCATCTGACTCTGTCACAACAAACAAAAACTTACATGTCACTCCATTTCACTCCACCCGACTCTTTGTTATGACCGGCATTATCCAAGTCAATTATTTGAATTCCAGGTGCATATATTTTGATAGGAATGTAGTGATCACATAGGCTCCCTTCATTTACAGCAAACTTTAGGAAGACGGTTACTTCTACAGCACATCTTTAATATTTTCCCAACAAGATGATGTACTCAAGGAAATAACTGGATGTAAGGACCACCTGCAATAGTATCCCAATTAGATATATATTTTTTTAGATGATTGTCATTAATCAAGCCACATCCATGAAGCCATGTCAATTCCACTTTTACATCACTACCTAAACACATTTCATTCTGACACATCATGAGGTCATTTTGCAGACCAGTATCAGAAACAACTGTGTTTTAAATAACGGAAAGAAAGTGAGAGATTTCTTTTTAGCTGAAAAACTCACACATATTTGGGCATTCAGAATGAACGAAGAAATAAGATGGTCTCTCGTGCAGCTCGATTAACGATTTAGGGCTGGTTCCAGTGATAACCACTGTGTCTTGCTATGCCCCAAAACAGTTTTATACTTGATTCCAACAAAATTAGAGGAATATCTGGCTTTCTACTTCGCCTGTGAACTGGAGAATATAATGTGAAAATTTTCCCTGAATTGCCTTAACAATTGCTGGTAAAACAGCAATGTTTGTACAACACTGTGTGTAAAGTGTGACGTGCAGCTTACACCTACTATGCTACTGTTTATGGGTAACTCTTCTTCATATTTAATAAGATTTTTTTTTTCACATATCCTTTTAATCCACCTCAGCTGTTATGATACTCTGCAGAACTGCCTACTATTACGTGAGCAACAAGAACACAAGTTTCTCCAGAGGGACTGTCCAAAAATAAGTTTATGAGTCATATATTCTGAACTATTTATTTCTATATCTAAAAAACAATACACATGCCATTCTATGACTGCCATATTAATTTCAATTGTAGTCCCCACTAGCAAGGAGACATTTGTCATATCATACAAGCTTTTGCATTCCCTGTTGATGGAAGTTTGTGTCCTGCAATTCCAACCACGCTGTCATGTCATCATGACTTTGAAATTTGCATAGATGATTCTCTATAGCAGGAAACAGATGATAGAGGCTTGGTTCCAGATCAGGACCACATGTTGGACATTCCAAGATAACCCACCAGAAGCACTACAGGAGTTCTGAAACCAAGCATTATCACACACAGGCAGAACACCTTTCATAAGTATCTGTGGAAATTTCTTTTTCATGGCAGCCCTTAAACTGTTCCAGTGTGATACAATATGCATCAGCACTGAATGCTGCTCCTTGGTGGATGAAGTCTACCAACAACACACTTTTATAGTCCTCAAAACATGGTGGTTATCACACTACCAGCAGACTTTACAACCTTGAACTTTGATCATGGGGACCCTCCATTTTCTCACTCCATACTTGAACATTTTGTCTCTGGAGTATGGTGATAAACATGCCTCATCTCCATGACAATGCATTCCACAAACCTGTAGCCACAAATAGCATATTGTCATCACAATGAGACCACAACATCCTTTGTGGTGGGGCGTCCATCATGCACGTGCTGTGTGGAGTCCTAACCCCTGAACGATCCTGACAACCGTTCTACTTGACTGAAGTTGTATTGCAGTTCACAGACTCTAATTCTCCCGTATTCCAGAACTGTGTTTTCCGCACACCTTCCTGTCTGGTGTACTGGCTGTTGATGATCTGCTGGTACTCTCACATCTTCCATACTGATTCACCTGGTTGTACGTGCGCACGCTTCTCCACTCTCTGCTGATTCAACACATCATTCCCATGAACTTTTAGCTAGCTAATGAATGTCTGCTGCAGACACATTCCTTGCATGCAGAAACCAAATTACTGCCTAGACTACTTAGACCACTGTTCCATTCCAGTCACCATGTTTAACTGACAACCATCACCACAAGCCTTGCAAAAGTTTTATTTTGTGCTGACTTGGCCAATTATTATCTCCCCCACTTCTCCTGACTTAAACTGAACACTGCATGGCACAATCAACATTCTACCTCTCAAGTGACCACTACTACTGCCACTACCATTGTCTTTTATGCATGGAAATTACTCATTTGAACTATCAGTAAAAACATACTCTCTCTTAGGCACTTTGTAAACAACACGGATTTTTTTATACTTAATTCAGAACACTGTAACTGAAGAAATACAGCATTCAAAAATCTGACTTGCACAGCTACATGGACAATGCAACTTGATAGAGTGACAATTTGCTCATCACTGCTCACTCTGCCATCCAGCCAAACGTGCACACACTATTAAACCAATACTGCCAGATGCCAGGACAGTTGGGATTCTGACCATGGGAAAAACCTGAAACATCTGGCATCCTGAAGTGTATTTTGTGGGACATTGGGAAAGGGACTATCCTGGGAAAATCAGTACAAATGGAATTCCTATGCCATGATGCAACTATCAGTGCATGTCTGGGGAACTTGAAAGGAGGAATGTGCAGCAAAATACCTTCCATACAAAACTATTAAATGACTATCATATTTTCCACTATAACACAGTCCCCTATGCACCTTGACAGACTAAATTTCCCCAAACCACAATTCACTCTGAGATAACAAACCACCATAAAATTGTGTAAATTATGACTCCAGTCCAGGACACCATGCTGAACGTGATATACCCAAGCAAATTATTTAATTCCTACAAGTATTAATTTTACACAACTGTAGTAGTCAAAAAAATAAAGCAGTCTGTCAGTATATCATCAAATGGTTTATGCATTTTTGCTTACTTGAGCTCCTTCCCCTTGCAAACCAATCACTGTTCCCAGAGTTTCTTTTTGGTTGTCTTATCTGTAGCAAGGATGGTACCCCTCACACAGACAAATCACATTGTTGGTAATGTAAATACAGTAATCGATCACTGGTGCAATTTTATCCATACTGTGGTAGCATTCTGTGTTGCACTGAGGTGATATTATGACTGGGAAGAAATTTTTGACCTCTGGAACCAATTACTATAACATGGGAAAGGGAAATTAATGTATCTTCTTCAGTACTAACATTATTATCCCCATGTGAAAATGTCATAAGCCCCACAGTAATGCGAGATTTAACCCTTCACAATGCCAACCACAGCACACTGTATGGACACACAATTCCTCACACACTGCTGACCTTGATCATTTGGTCCTGAATGCATTTCATGATTCTACAATCACAGAACTCCCCCTCCCATCCTGCAAAGTGGATGGAATTTAAACCCCTGCACCACTGAAGGGTTAAAGTACTGCCATTTTCCCAGATGGTAAGATCAAACCACACACAAATTAACAAAGCTCTGGTGCTGGGGCCCATACTTTTCTGGGATGTTATATGCAGTGTTAAGTTGGTAGGTTATTAGTTGGTTACTGACATTTCAGGACAACCTGTTGGTCCCTGTCTTGGGGGTCAAGCAGTCCAACATAGCTCTTTGACTGCTTGACCCTTGCAGTTGAAACTGACATGTTAACCCAAAATGCCAGTAAACAACTACCAGCTTACATCACACATCCCAAAACTGCAAGGGCCTCAACAACTCCAGGCCGGAAGCTGGAAATCTTGCAGGTCTCTAGTGTTATTTCACCCTGTCACTAATTTGCATGCATGAGTATTTTTTAACTTGGTTTCTAAAACTGCATTCAGTATCAATTTCACATGCTGTCACCCCTTGTAAGTCATTAAACTAATAAAAGACAAGTACGTAAGTTTCATACATTGTGTGCAAGTCACTACAAGTTTAAAGTTTTGTGATAAAGGTGTGTTAATAATAGAACACACTGGACTCTTCCCATCATCTCATCTGGTTAAAGACCATGTTTCAGTACCTTACTCTGCCTCTGCCTTTGGATGGAATGATACTTTTGCATGTCAATTTCTGCTTCTGAAATGGTATCTTTAGAAACCGAGACAGTGGAAAACACCCAGTTAATTTATGCAAAATGGTCACTACTTTCTATAAAATTCATTATTATTAATATTACATTCAAAGTATTTGTTTATGTATGGAGGAAAGGGTTTATGCTAGGAAGAAACAGCAAATGCCTCAAAAATTACTTTTTCCAAGCATAAAATAAAATACATGGTAAATGAATGTACTAGCACACTGTATGAGTTCTTGAATGTTGGTAGTGTGGTGACCCTTCATTTAGACAACAATCACTGTTTGAAAGCCTAAATAATGAAGCCATTTGTATGTTTATACCAGATTTTCATGATGGACTTCTGGCTTCCATTTTGCAATATCTGACTCAATTCCATGTAGATGGTTTCAGTACAGAGTACGGATTAATAAGCTCAGGATCTAAGACATGTATTACAAATTTTCCATACTCGGAACCTTTCCTGAAACTAGCCAATCTAACTGGCAATTTTACATCAAGTGAACTTACATTCTTACCTTCTTGTGTATGTAAGCAATGGATAAACTCCAAATCTCATACAACCCCAAATTAAAGAATACAAATAATCCAAATTAACCCTTTAAACACCAAGTTAAATCCCATCTGCCATTTGCTGGCATTATTAGAAACTCACCATATTCTCCACGTTAGCAGGATAAGGGTTAAGATGTTTTAACAGTGCCAATATCCATACTGTTTGGCAAACCTATTTTAAATCAGGTGGCAGAGAGAGTAAAATTTATGATCTTGAGACAGCAGATTACACAGGCAGCAACACAATATAACCAACAGAATCAAAATGAAACAAGACACAAAGTTTACAACAACAACTACAATTGAAGTGTTTATTATGAAATACCACTCATTCCCACAAACACAAACTTCCTGCATGGTTAAAATATCATGCTCCTTTGTTTCTCACAACTGCTGGCCACTTTGTGAAGTACAAACCTAAAACCTTCTCCTGTCCAGGTTGTCTATGTTCCACAGTAAAATGAACAGGAAAACTAGTTACAGTTAATTCCAAAACCTACCTTTTATCACAGTTAAGATGATTACTTTCCTTAGTTTTTAAGTTTTGTTGTACTTATTATATGTGAGCATCAACTATGACCCCTACAGACAATATAGGAGGGGGCTATTACTCAACTTAATAGCAACACTTAATCTGCTGCTTTTCAGAGTTATCACACTGTCCCATTATTTCTGCTATTATCAAACATCCATCTTCAGATATATAATGTTCAAACTGGTATATGGTCATGACTTAGAAGTTCAAGCTCAGACGGTTATAAAGAAAATTCAATACATACGTAATTTATGAAGCATACAAAGTCATTTTTGAGATGCAAAGTGTTCAGTCCATACATTTGACACAGGATTTCAAACAGAAGAAATATAATAAGGTCAGTTGGTCCTACAAACCAACTCTCACACATATGCAATTAGTGGTTTAAGAAGAATGTTGGAAAATCAGCTGTATGGGTAAGTTTCACAGTGCAAAGTAGTACTTTTAGTCACGCAGTCATGCCTTTTTAAGGCACTTTAACATGGCATTAAGATTTGAATCTATATACACATTATCACAGACTGGAAGTTCGTATCCAGAAAAACTGACAACCCCATTAAGTGGCATGGCTTAAGTCCCAATGTCGCTTGTTCTTCAAAACTGTTATACACCTTATTGCTCAAAGGGATGAACTGGAGAAAAAGTAGTTTAATGGTCAAGTGATTTGCTGTAATGAGAACATTCCACAAACACTGTGCAGGACATTAAGTGTTCCCATACCAACTAGAAGTGCCCAAAAATATGGGAGTGGTAATTCAAATCAGCATCTAAAAATTTGATGTGTGGTTGACCATGCATCGTAGTTCAATGTGGAATAAGAAACCAATACCATCCTCCCACCCCAACCCCACACCAACAAAGTTAGTTGTGTTACGTACTTCCCAATGGACACACAACCAGCCAACCGGATCTGACTGCCTACACAGCCATGGGTATGTAACTTAATCAACCTACACATTACACGTAAATCACATCTATACACTACAGCTGAAGCCACCAACCACAATAACCCACCACACCACACAACCTACCTAACAAAACATGAAAACAGACTAACATATTGACCCGCAAATACTAGACATATATGGAAATAACACTGCCCATTGTTACAGCACTACACCACACGTGATAAAATACCATTAAGTCGTCAGGTCCTGAAGATGGGCACAAGGTAGCCTGAAACATGTTGAGCAACTTATAAAGAGCAACTTATAAAGGAGAAATAAATATAATACTAAGTGACATCTAGTTGGTTTCTTATTCCACAGCACCTAAAACATGTGATATTTAATAACTTTGTAAGAAATACAGTTTTAATCACAGCTGTCACATAACGATGGGTACTGTACAGTATTCAAAAATAATTTCCGTTTAACACCTTGTGTTATCATTAGCACATAACATGGTAGTCTGAATGTAACAAACTGGAAGGTGTGGTGGCAAACAGATACAAAGCCGCTGTAAGAAATGACCGTGAGGGCTGTGGTTTGGAATGCATCAGCTGGGTATGTGCTGCATGTACCTTACCCACATGAAGTGGAACTGCAGGTGCGTTCTTCAAGCTCACATACTCGTACAATACTCTGATCTCAGTTATTATATTCATTATGATTTAGATTAGCTTTTAATTCCTCTTTAATTCTGTACTCACGAATTAATTTACTGTACCCTCTAAAGGAAAGTTATGGATAAATTGGTCAAATATTTACATCTTCTCGCATAACAAAAATAAACTGTGCTCTGTATTCTAATGCCAGTTACCATCAGCTTGAACTTACGGCTGGACTTAAGGGCAGGGGATGACAGTATAATCATCGGTATTCTATCAATTAATGTTACTAACGTTCCTAACAATTGAATGATATGTGAGAATGATGGAATGAAATGTTGGGAAAATGAGAATACTTCATAAAAATCCCAATACAAATTCATCTACTACAATTCCACAAGAACTGACCAGATTTTGCAGCCAGACTTGCTTACCCACTCACACACTGGCTTTCAGAAGTGTGTCAAATGCGCATGCGCCCAAGGTGCTCAGCTCTAGTTCTAATATTGTGTCCCACAGATGCAGCTGTGGGACAACTGCAACAGAATAGCACTTTAGTACTGAATTTCAGGGTTGACCATCCAGAGCAAGACTTGGGACATGTTACAGATATACCAGTTCTCTTGGCAATCAGTTATTTTACAGTGATGGAATGTTCAACTGTTACTGATCCATCTACATTCAGTACTACTGTTAAAACCAAACAATAAATAGAAAACTCAATATGAAACAGTGTTAGATCCTCACTCTTTGTGCCCCTTTATCACTTTTAATACCTAAAAGTCACTTCACAATTAAAACAGCAGTTTTTATCAGTTGTTTGTGGAACAAGGGCATGAAGCAGTCAATGTGGAACTACTAAGAAATACCGTAACTCATTTATATACACACTTCGTTTGTACATTCTAGCCATGTGCAACATATACATCTAAAGTTGAGTAAAGAGAGACCAACTTGATATCACTTGCTTTATTATTTCTTTATTTAATGCTCAACATGTTTCGGATGTTAATACATCCATCCCCAGGAGCTTGCAACTTATTTGTTGAGTTATTTCATGGGTTGTATTGCTCTGGTTCGATGTGTATTGGTGTTACATTGTGGTTTGGCTGTGGTGGTGTGGTATCCGTATGCAGGCTGAGGCAAGTTCCTGAGGATGGATGTATTAACATCCGAAACATGTTGAGCATTAAATAAAGAAATAATAAAGCAAGTGACATCAAGCTGGTCTCTCTTTACTCAACTATCAAGATGATGCATGGTCCAATAAA
>Ga0123355_10019775_pt1 | contig 10730 bp, 7 predicted proteins | sample TergutEmb28metaG_3_FD_89872 | JGI IMG/M metagenome (GOLD analysis project Ga0123355, IMG submission 89872) | Embiratermes neotenicus P1 segment gut microbial communities from Petit-Saut dam, French Guiana - Emb289 P1 | ecosystem: Host-associated > Arthropoda: Insects > Digestive system > Gut ...
ATTATTTTACAAAAAAAAAAAAAAAAAAAAAAAAAAAAAAAAAAAAATTCAGCATCCCACATAATGTAATGGTCATCATTGGGGTTCCATCCTCCCCCCAACGTTCATAATTGACTCACTTCTAGCACATTACTCTTATTAAATAAAAAAGCCTACACAATGTAGACAGAATGCATGTGTTTACATTGAAGTCTCTGTTCAGTTTAAATCATGAACAGCACGAAACAAATGCGTGGCATTAAAAGCATTACCTTCTGGGAGAGACCTTTGGTTTAGAGACTACAAGAAATATTTTGTAAATGTGAATATTCAGTGTAGGTATGTATTTTCGGCTTTATTTATAGAAAAAATTATGAATATATATGGTGACTTTTCCAAATTTTATAAAAAATATTCAATTGCAGAGAATTTCTGCATTATATTAATCCTGTACACAGCTGTTTCTATAGTAACTTACATCAAAAGTACAAAGCAGCAAGAGAACTGTGCTCTTCTGGATTATAACACTGTGTGAGTACTGACTGCATAATAACTCAGAAGAGCGCAGTTTTCAGCTACTTTGTGGTGGACACCTGAAATCACGCATACAAAGCAGCATATCACAAAGAATAAAGATAGCATTACGTGTAACAGCTTGACATCTTTAAGATTATGATGGTACCAAAAATGTACCAAAAATTAAGGAGTGTATTTTTGTACATTAGAGTTGTTCTTCTATCATGTGGTATGATCAGAGTGTGTCCACAAAACAGGGCTACAGCCTACACTGGACCACGGCCTCAGTCCTGACCTATTCTATGCAGAATGTCCAGAATGTCATATCTATGAACTGCAGCAGGTAGTTCTTTGATAAACATCCAGGCAAACATGTCCTTTGATAAAATTTTGATAAACACACAGATTTAATTGAAATCTCTGTTAAATTTGAATGCAACGTGGCAATACAGTGTGGGGAATGCAAAGCAGTGATGAGGTCATGATTTCCGTAAAAATTGTGAGTCATTAAAAATTTTGCCAAGGAATGTTTTGTCTCAATTTTCGTGAAGGAACTGTCTAACCATTCACATCCACAGATTGCCAAAAATCCAATATGCATTTAAGTAACACTCTTTCATTCCCCATTTCACAGATTTAATGCATACAGCTTTAGTGAGCATAACAGGAAACAAAACTATGTCTAAATGTTAAGTCTGAAGGTTTTTGTTAATGGTCCAGGGTTTGAGTCTAGCTCTGGCTAGGAACCATGAACAGCAACTACTTACTCTATCCTGTCACCCGAGGACAGAAACGGAAACACATTTGAAATGTTACATTTTAGCCTACAGAGACCTTCTGTAAATGCCTTATTCCATGGCCTTGTAATCTAAATACAGCAGAATTCCTTCAATTTGGATGCTGATGCTCAGGAAATCTGGATACTTTGGCAGTTGGAGAAGATACTGTATAAGTGGTTTACAGCAACGTGTTCCAAAACAAAATCTGTGAGTGGGCCAATGATAGTTGAAGAAGTGAAGTCTTTTTATGATGATATGAAGAAAGCTGACACCTGTACAATCACTGATAGATGGCTGTGACATAACAAAAAATTGCCTGTAAGAAATTTTGATAGTCTGAAATATTTGATAATTCAGCATCTGTCCAGTCCCATCAGTGCCAGGTTAAATGAATTCCGCTGTACATAAGTTGAAAAATACTGAGTTACACTGGTGAGGTAACTTTTCAGGCTTTTAATGTGCCCACTATTCAGGTCTGTTATTGAAAAACAGTGTGTTAAAGAAACTGGTATGATGCAGAACGCTAAAAAAAATCAACCAAAAGAAATGAAGGTATCTCTAAATTTCATAATTTACCATGTTCTTTACATTTCTTGGCACAACTGACTGCAATAACAACTGTGTATTACTAAAAAGCTGCAAAATTGTACAAAAAAGTCATGGTGCTGTGTTAAATGGTATTAGTATTTATCACCCTTCCAAAAGGTACACTCTATGGATTTCACACATCAGCAGCGGGACACTTGATGAACTAACCTGCGGTGTACGGTAATGTAAATCATTGCTGTCATGGTAACTGCGACTAGGATGAACAGGTGTGTATGAACTTGCTGGAAAGATGTCTACAGGCTGGTTACCAGATTCAGCACAATGGCTTACACTGCGAGTTAATCCACTTGTGTAGGTCTGCGGAGATTGTACCTTACAACCTTCCACTGGGAGGTACCACAATTTTCCACGGTATGTCCTCAATCCTGCAATCATTCATTGCCACAGTAGTATCCAAGTGAACTTTGTAACATGAAGAAATCAGCTACAATAAAATCATATTGAATTAATGAGGGGCAGAAATGAAGTAACATTGAAGAGCTTATGCAACAAGCATCAATATTGTTGTCTCAAGACTTCAGCATTTCTACAAGTATTTCCATTATGGGCTGTAGCTACTGAGAAAACCACTAGGCCAGTATGCTGTTGAAGAGTCAAGTCTTCTGGGATGTGACTGTGTGTCACTGGAGAAGTCACCTGGTCACCTGCCAGAGAAATCTTTTCTTCAACAGTATCACAGTGACAACCTCGAGGCTCACACAGTATCTAATTGTGTAGGAAATATAGCCCTTAGGATAAGGCAGAAATTTATTTAATGAAGCAGAGGCCTCCTCACACACCTGACAATTACATGTCTCAAAGCTTTCATGGCAACACAAGTCAATAAAATTTGCTTGGGCCGACAGCCACATCAGAAGAAGAATCAGATATGTTCCATTCTAATGCAATTGCTCCTGACAGTCTGCGACTGCTCTAATGTGCAGACAAATTACTAACAGTGCATGCTTCATTTATCAGTGTCTTCAGTAGTGAGGAGTAGTTTATTTTGCCTTTCAATTCCATGAACAATATCAGATAATGAAGCATCATAAGAATGCAGGTGACAACCTGTTTATGTAAGTGAAACTCATGAGGTCATTCCTTTTATGTATGATAGAGGCCACTTGGAAAACCTGTGGTAGATGGGAGGGTAATATTAAAATGGATCTTAAACATCAAATGGAAGGACATCAACTGGATCTATCTGGTTCAGCCCAAGGACAAGCGGTGGGCTGTTGTGAACATGGTAAGAAACCTTCAGGTTCTACACAACACAGGGTATTTCTTGACAAGCAGAGAACTATTAGCATCTCAAGAGAGGCTCTACTCCATGGTGATGGTTAGTTAATATTTTCACAGCATTTGCATTTTGCATACAGAAATATTACATTCCTTTTAACAAAACCAGTATCTCCTTTCATTCACGTGTGTTATCCAACCAGTCTTAAACCAGTTCACAACCATAAGCATGCTTGTATGTTTCCATGCAACAGGTTACAGACATTACAAGTATACTTTTATGCATACACTGATTGCTTCAAGTGGTTCCTGCTGCCACCTGTGAGTGATATTCCTATACAATATGGTTTGGTAAACTGCATAAGATGCATGCATTTTCTTTAGACTGAATGGAAGAGCTTTCTATTAATTCACAAACAAGAAACACTGACAAAAATTACATTCATTTTTCAAAAACATGTTTCAGTCCATACTCACAATATTTGTAACTTCATTAGGAACTCCAAATCTGAATCTTATACAGATAAGTATTACGTCTAAGAAGACAGTATGTTAATTAGGAATGTACACCCAAATAAATGTGGTACTCAAACACACAATTTCTTGTAAGAGAGTGAATCCAGTTCATACTTTAAGCAGTCAATGACTGACAAATGTCACTCATGCATATTTTCTTTGGCCCTAAGTGGCTTACGAGTAGTTGTCACCAGCTTACACACAGGCAGCACCTGTGACACACATGGTACCAAATGTTACCAAAAGATGTCAGGCAACAACAAAATAATTTACTGAAAACACTGACGGCATTTTTTATTCATTTTCCATATACATACACACACACATATATATATATATATATATATATGTACACACATACACATATCAATTTAACCAACACTATCAGTTGCCGCTCTGTGTTGGTGAGTTTACTATGTTAATGTAGCCCATGCCATCAACCGCCAAAACATGCGGCACAGCAGTGGCAAGATGTGGCAAGACAGTTCTCAGATAAAAAAAGGACCCTATACAAATATCTCTGTGTCTGTGCATGTGTAATAGTGGTCAAACAAGTTTGAAATCTTGTAGTTCCCTACACTGCATGTTTCCATTACCACCCCAATCAATTACATCTGAATTCCAGTAGGTCTTGTATCTTCCTTCCAAGACCTCTTTTGTCTTTTTCTGTGTGTGCTAAAGTGTAGAATCTACAGATTAAAAAAAAAATAAGTGCCTCCATCTCAAAAATCAGTTATCATCCTTAGAACTTCCCATTTACTGACCTATGAGCCTAGCTACGCTCCACACTGTGAATCGCTGCCCACCAATGGCCCGTAATCTCTCAGATTCAATATCAATGTCTGACAGTAGACCCCAGCCCACAGACAGGAAGGAAAACAGGAACTGAAAAGAAAAACCTTCAGGTTATTACTGCAGCAGCTGCAGAACACTTTGAAATACTCTGTGACAGGAAATTCCACTTATTTCAAGAATTTGTATAGCTGCTTCTATGGCCAATAGAGGCAATCATCTTTTCCAGTTAACAGTGACACTGGTCAGTTCTGAGGCCAATGACAAATGGGAGATGGGATAACAATACAGCACATGCTGATTTAATTCAGATGTGAGACCAAAGTATGATTGGCAGAACATATTAACCTTTTGACGCCTAACGACGACTATAGTGGTCGTACCGCACCGCTAACCTCTAAATGTTGCATTTTATATATTTATTCAACAAATATAAGTACTAAATATTTTAAACATGGTATATACTCTGCATTTTTTCCTCTTCAAAATGCAGTTTGTTTCATAAATCTAACGTATTTGGTTCCTATATTATTCACATTTTATATACAGGTGTGCTAAAATTAAAAAAAATAATTCCGGCACCAAAAGGTTAAAATAAATATCAGAAACATACGCTGTGGCAGTATGAACTGACTCGGAATAATATTAAATGGTGGGCTCCTGTGGTAATTGTATTTAACATTCAGATTCTATATGAAGAAATTTACTGAATATACAAGCATTGTAACTTCTAAGGGAAGGTTCCCAGCCAAAGCTTTAGTCAGTGAGTGAGTGAGTGAATGAGTGAGTGAGTCAGCGTGCCAGCCAGCCAATTCATTAGTTGGATGGTTGGTGATTTCGTACTGTCAATCTGTGGTATCATGCATGCATAGATACTTACATATATAAATACATACGTGCATACAAATACACATATATTCATTCATACATACGTACATACATGCATACACACATACATACATTCCATGGATCCAAAGTTTGCCAAAATGACGGCAGGATGTGGAATAAGTCATCAACATACAAACTATAGAAAATATGCTAAATAGACAGAAATAATGCAATACAAGTACTATGTAATGACTTCATATACAGTGTTATTCATCTACAGAGTGAAAGAACAGTGTATTTAAGTATCATCTTAACGTTACTTTAAACTGTGCCTTTTCATTCCTAATACTTGTGAGACAAAGTGTTAAACTGGTAAGAATTCTGATGCTAGCATAGAATGTGCTTCTCTGATAATATGAAAGGTTGGCATTTGGCCAATGAACATGGTCCTTAGTCCTTGTACTACTGCTGTGCACAGTTGGCATTCTTTGAAAATTTTCTTTGTTATTTACAATTTAAGTTCATTAATGAAAACATATATTGGCATGGAACAGGTAAATATCCCTAGTTTCTTAAGTAGACTTAACTATATGCATAACACAAAGCATGGAATGTGGAATTAGTGCCGTATATGAGCCACGGGCTTATTTGTTTAGGAGTAGCATTCAACAATTTTATCTTTCCTTTCTTTGATTAACCTTTATTACCTGTAAAACAGATAAATGTGTTTACATCTAAAGAATTATATCTTTGTCATTATCTCTCTCTCTCTCTCCCTCTCTCTCTCTCTCTCTCACACACACACACACACACAAACGATTTTTAAATTGGTATTGTAATAACACACAACATAAAAAGACTTTGGGGTACTTAAGGATATCTGACGAAAAGCACATAAATATACAGACATTTGAGTCTGGCCAGGATCAAAGTGGATACTGCAGAAATTCGAAATAGGAGTTTTAATCACTGTGCAGAAGTCATGACCATTACACTCCCGTTAATATGTAACACCTACACAATAACTTGTACACATAAGTTGTAACCAACATACTCCTGAATATTCAGGTCTTCTGGGATTGTTACACCACATTAACCAGTCAACATCCCAGATGACTTGGATCCTCAACAACAACGTTCTCAAAACCCCAGATCTTGCACACTACACTCAAATCTGTGTATACAGGTTATAACCACTACACTCTAATTCACAGAAGTTCAATTGCAACAAATTTTTTTCATCAGTTCCAGTCACTGCACACTGACTCAGAGGCTAATATGCATGTTCATACTGATTAAGAGAATGCAGTGAGCTCACAATATACATGTTTCAGTACATGCCTGTCTGTTGTTTTATTTCTGAGGGCATATCTTCATTGAAACATTTTGATGAACTGAAGAATAAAAAAAATGCAGTCCATGTCAGAAAACAACAAAGGGACTTTTAACACTGAATTACTAACAAACAGACAAAAATAATCTAAAGTTTCAGAACACAATTATGCTTTGTTTTCACTTAATGAACACACATGTTTGAGACAGCAGTGCCTTATGTGATAATGGTTTACATTCATTTATGTACAATGGATCAAACAAATCCTTGTAAATCCTTCAAATAACAAATTAAGGTATAGAAAAATTCCTTTAAACTGATGGCTGACAATTTGGCAATAACTGTGGCATGAAGGCTGATACATAGGGCACAGACTGATATAAACATGGAAAAGAGAAGCCTGAATGTCTCAAATGTGGGGCAGACTATGCAGAAAAGTAGTGGGAGAACACTACAATTAAATTTGAACTGTCCTCATTCAAGTACATAACTAAAAATATAAACTGCAAACTTAAGTATCCGTTCGTCTGGGACATGACACCACAACACTGGGTAAATGTTTCCCAACTTTTTGAGACCACTACAACCACAACATGTTCTCCAAATGTGGTATCATGAACACCTCCATTACACCACTGCAAATCATAAAACCTCATACTCTAAACTTACTTTCTAACTAAATCTTGTACATGTGATAAAACTATACTATCATTAATGATGTCATCATTCATGAAAATGTATGATTAAGATTAATCTATATCTCTTGTAGACATAATATGCTGTGTGTGATAGCTGAACTCAAAATGAGAATATTACTAACATAATAACCCAAAATCTCGCACAAACTGAAACTAAGTTTCACATAAAAACACATGCAGTAAACACTTTGCAAAGAACAATCAAATGAACCTCAATTTGAAACATTAATACCACCTACAAATTGTATGTTTATAGCATTTCCTTCAGAATGTGAAAGCATAAGGGACATTAAACAGCGGGAGTGACATTCTGCATGGTAATGTGGTTGCATTGAAAGGACTATCTTTATGCAGCCAGTGTACTTAGTACAGCACGTTCGAAATGTGACGGCACACGTGCAGAAACCAGATTTGGTCTTTCAGCGAAACGGACGAGTCCATTTAAATCGGCGGGGGTGTCAGTTCAGTCGACTGCTGGCAGCCGAGGAGTGCAGATCAGCGGACAGCAATTGTATAGACCGTGTTCCAATGTACAGTGCAAGACTACTGGCTACCCACTCCATTCGCATCTTTCCCCTTCACTTCCCCTCCCGTGCGTCACCATGTGCCATCAGGTTCTGAATGCGCTATACCATACATATCACGGTCAAACTCAAACAGTTTTAGAAATAATTGCTCGCATGGTGTTTCAATATATGCTGTACTCAGTTCCTTCCATGCAGAGCATAGTTCAGCCTTCATAATAATACCATTGTGTTTATTGAACTGTTATTCTTGTTAAAGACATACAAGCAATTATCAAACCACTGTACATATGTCAGTGTATTTCATCCATTGTTCTGACACAAGTAGGATTTAATTCCAGTACCATTTACAACGAAACCAGCATACTAACCAACGACCTAAATTACATTTTACTGTTTGGATCATATGTTTATGTTACCTAAACATAACACTAACAACACAGGATTGGCAGCAGCAAAGTCTCCATAATAAGGTGAGCAGGCTGTATGGGCTGTGGTTAGAGTTTCTTGTTTATCAGTAAAGGAAGTTATTAGCAAAGACAAAAGTAATTCATTAAACTCAACAGTGAAATGAATAAAGTGGCTGAATAGCTTGTTCTTCTGTATTTTATTCCTGACCCACAGGCCTACTATCCTGATCTTACATATTCCTCAGTCCCTCCGGCCAAATACCACAACCGCTCACATTATCCTCCTATTCAACCCACGCATTTGTACAGCATAACTGAATTAACTACCAACAGTCCCAGCGTAACAGGTACTCACAGAATATGAATGTTCTCTACTGCGCAAGCTCAATTCAGTGTACAATTTTCCAAACTATTTCTCCCTGACACACTGCAATATTATCTTCTACCAGTGCACAGTTATGTACGCTGAAGGTAAAGATTAAATTATCCCTGTCTATGTCATGCAGGCATACAATGGGGAGTAGAAGAATAACTCCACACAACAAGTCTGTGCTAGGTGGAGGTAAGGAATCAACTTCATGCCCCGGTTGCCTTTTTGCAAGAGAGAAGATCTGCTGGTACAGACTAAATAGGAGGCTGGATGGGCCCCAGTGCCAATCATGACATTTTGAAGGACAGAGAAATCCCTTTTCCCTTTCCAAAAGTCAAACCCCACTTCATCCAGTCAGTAGCCTAGTCATTATATGGATACAAGTAAATTGTAAAATTCTGTAATTAAGCATCTAATTCCAAGTGAGATGTTTAATATTTACAGTTTGCCCAACAATATCACAAAGAAATATCTCTGCAAAAATTACAATACTGATCCCATGTTCATTCTTTCTACTACTAATTGTAGAGTTATTCATTCTGAGGTCCTTAGAGCTGTCTTGAATTATAATGAACAAAATGCTAACTAAAATAACAATACATACATTAGGCTTTGTTCCTTCCTCTGCTAAGATAATTTCCATTATGTTTTGTGTATACTCCAGTAATACTCTCAGTAAAGTTAAGATTTATTTTTTAAAGAGAGGAATGAGGCAGTCAATAACAACTACACTTTCTTTTGGCATTTTTGTACCGCTGATATGTGAAGACTGACTGGCAGGTAAAAGCTTTATGTGTGACATCCTGTAGAGAAATACAGACAAAGAGAGGAATGGGGGCAGTGAATCACAACTATTTTCTGTATGAAGGAATTAATCAGAAACCCTTTGTGAGTCAATATTATCCCATTTATCCTAAGGAACATACTTCAGGAGAGGGACAGAAAAGACTGACGACTCAAGAGAAGTATTTCCACTGTACCTCTATCCCAAAACAAGATGCATAAAGACCAAAAATAAAGCTGAAACAGATTCAGGCAGAGCAGTTAGTAACATGAAAACACCTGAGGCGTGTTACAGTAACTGCTAAGATGTGATGTCATGTACTGTGGTTGATTTTGCAGGAACCTGCTGCCTATCTTCAGATCAGAACACAGCCTGAAGATGGAGGCAACAGGTCCTTCCAAAACTTTGATATCTGTCCACCATACTACATGGCATAACATCAAAGAAGGCTGTGATATTAATATGTACTGCCATCAGAACCTGGAATCTAACATGCACCATTCCTTTACTCCTAAAAGACAGATAACCAACATACAAACCTGAGACTTTGTCTCCACTCGAACCAAATCCATAGCTGCATGCCTACATTTGATCACAGAAAGTGTGGAAATAAGAACAGGATTCTTGTCATATGGCTCCCTGAAATATATGAACATTCATATCAGGAGAGACAACATTCAAATTAAATGTTGCAAATTCTTCTGTAAATTCTATATAGCTATCCAAGGTATCTTGATAACAAACACAAATTCCACATACTCTCTTAAAAAATGCTGTTCTTGAAAAAATGACTACCCTCTAAATAAATAATGGCTGTAGAATTTGGTATTTGGAGATCTACAGTTTGTAGCACTGAATGGGTACCATCATTGAGATGAAGTATCACAATGTTGGTGCCATGGATAACCATAACAAAGACCTCTCTCACAGACAGTCTTATCAGAAATAATGTACAGTAGAATCTGAGATACGTACTTATTTATTTCATTCTGTAACATTCCTCACATTTCCAATGAACCCACCCCTAATTTTAGCAATCATTAAGGAGCTAATATTTCTCAATCAGTTGAAGCAAAAAACCATTTTAATTTTCATGTTCATTATTATTATTATTATTATTATTATTATTATTATTATTATAAAGAGGTATCATATAATTCGGTCAATAAATGTGGTTTGCTGTATTTTTATTTTAAGAAGGAAATCCATCGTAATACAACTGAAAGGTAGACACAGAGATTTAATAAGATAAGAGCAAAGTGCGCTTGAAGATTATCTGGGAGTCTGACATTAAAATTTCAAGAGTCCACACCTAAACAATAACAAGCTGTCTTTCTGGTTTTCTGAATTGCATTCATCTTAGTCCTCCACCCC
>Ga0123355_10019776_pt1 | contig 10730 bp, 9 predicted proteins | sample TergutEmb28metaG_3_FD_89872 | JGI IMG/M metagenome (GOLD analysis project Ga0123355, IMG submission 89872) | Embiratermes neotenicus P1 segment gut microbial communities from Petit-Saut dam, French Guiana - Emb289 P1 | ecosystem: Host-associated > Arthropoda: Insects > Digestive system > Gut ...
AGTTTTTGCATTGATGACTATGGAAACTCTCTTACAAGATGTGATGCCCCACAGTCTGGTACATGTGTACCAACATTTTATTGACCCTACTGATGAAGAAAGAAAATGTCTCTGCATTGTCAGTACACATCTATTCCCGCCATAGTTTCACATCCTATGTGAATCATTTTGATAATTTTTGTGTTTGTAATTTCCCGTGTATATATGACTTGCCCTGTGCATTGTTTTTCTTTGATTTGATTACCCTAATGTATTTGATGAAGAGTACAAATTATTAAGTTTGTCACTGTGTAGTTTTCTCCATCTACTGTTACTTCTTCTTCCATAGGTGTTGTTCTCATCAACACTTTTTTCTTAAACCTTCTCATTCTTTGTTTCTTCCTTAGAGTGATGTATTGGCAGCTCATGTATTCAATGTTCTGTGGAGCTTGGAGCTGAAACAGACTTATATTAACTCTCATTATCGTACCTGATTTACCATTACATATATTGAGTAATGTAAATATAATTTCTAGCTGTATTTTTTATCCCATGAGTTAATGTTTCAGTTTCATTTAATGATAACGTTACTTTTAATCTAGTTTGAATACATGTAACAAAAAATTATTAAATTTAATGTTATCCTCATTTACAACAAGCTCTCTGTGTGGAGCTTAATTGCTGTCTGATTCAATTGAATTCTGGCAGTGGAATCTTAATGTATGTTTTTATTCTCCTGAAGGAATTGACGCAGTGTTCTGATTCAGTGGTTGACTCAGAAGTTGTCAGAGCAATGTCTACTGATTTTGGTTTCTCTCTCATAGTGTTCTGTAGATGGTGGTCATCTAAAATATTACCAAATTCATCGGCTCTGATAACAACTCCAAGAAATTGCCACAGTATTAGGGACTTGAATTTTATCATATGCTTTTAGCAATATCCTAGATGTTAGAATTGAATATGCTTTATTATTGTGCCTGTTTAATGTTCATTATTAGCTACCAACTCATTGTGACACCAAACATAGGCATGGTAACAGTCTCTCATTTCTGCCAAAACTTTCACAGAAACTAAAAATCTTAATTTCATATCATTGTGAGTATGGACTGCATATTATTTATGGTTCCATGTCTGCTTCAGTAGATGTTTCAAGTCCATTATGCTTGACACCATCCATGTGATACTGCCATCACACATAAAAAGCATCTCTTTTCACTTACACTAAACCAAATCTTTTTATTGAACCTGAAGTTGAGAATGACCTGTTTTGCATTTTACCTTACAACATTCTTTGTTTTTCATCTGTCACTCTACCCTGTCTCCTACATTTTTGATGACATGTCTTATCAGTAGTACTTCCTTGCACATTGCTTGGAGTAAGCATAAAAATGGGTGTTTTGCTGAAGGCTTAAGAAACATTTCTCTTTATGGTAGATAGGCCAGCCAAGACTGGGGACTGCGGTGGCAAGTGGTTAAGGTGCTGCACTACAAATCAGAAGGTTGCTGGTTCGATCCCAGCTGGTGTCATTGGATTTTTCATTGACATTAAATCCTTCCGAACACACTATGGCCCGGGGGTTGACTCAGCCTCTAACAGAAGTGAGTGCCAGGAGCATTTCCTGGTAGTAAAGGTGGCCGGTGCGTACAGCTGACAACCTACCACCATCCTCTGCCGTTGTCACGAAATCTGGGAACCTTAACTTCCTGGAACCCTCTGGGCCCCTCCGGGCCTGTAACGGGACTGCTTTACCTTTACCTTAGGCCAGCCAAGATTAAGCTTTTGGAGAACATTTTACATGAGCATAATATACCTTCTCATTATATGAAGCTGTTACTTCGTGTCACATAAATTGTGCTAATAAGAGTCTGTTGTTAACATCCTTCTGGCTTATAGCCACCATTATACCAGTTCTGTACTGTCAGCCATACCAGTACCAAGTGTACGTGTCTTGACCTCTGAAAATGAAGTGGGAGTTAGCACCAGCAGCCCTAATTATGCATCACTGTTAGAGATAGTCCTTCAGAAGTTACACTTGTAGCAACAAAAAAGAGGAAGTTGACTTCACATATGCTTGGTGTACTTTTGTTGCTAATTCAGATAACATCCAAATTATGTAAGCACTGACCCCAATCTCTGTGCAAGGTATATTGCCAGTTCAGGCATTTTCTTTACATGTTTAATGGTTATTAAATGCACATGGTAAGGATGGTGTAAGAAGTCTCTATGGAAGGTGTATGTTATTGTGCCTGTTTATAAGGACGTAAAAATGACTAGCAGTTATGGCAGTTTATGACTGCTGTCAACTATTATGTAATGAAGGTAACTTTGCGGCCAGTGTGGGGAAGGCTGGTGCTAGTTGCAGACTGGTATAGTGGTAGGGCACATTGAGGGTACCACTCATTCACCACAAACCCCACACACCTAAGAATTTAGAGGGATAAAGAAGGGAGAGAACAGTGTGTCACATTTATTCCATGTTCACAGGTTTTGCAAATTCTGCGTACACCATTTTATCCAACTTTCTTCTATCAAGTTTAACCCCATATGTGGATGAAATTATTGGAGATCATCATCTTTATTGAATTTTATATTATGCATTAACCACTGTTCAAGTAGTGTGCATTTATCAGATATTTGAGGAAAAATGTGAATATAGACAGTAGACAGTACATCGGCTCTTGTAGACTTCAGGAAAGCCTGAGGACAGTTAACTTTACCCAGTGCTCTGAAACTTGCTAGGCTAATTAAAATGTCTTTACATTAAACCTGTTGTGATATCTGTATAAACGTTTGCTTGATTTGCATACCATTCAGGTGGTCTGAAACAAGGAAATGTTTTACCTCCATGTTTATCAGCCGTGTTTTAGAATATGCTATTGGGAAAGTCCATGGAAACCATGAACCAATGAAATTGATTGGCACATAACAGCTTCTGGCTTATTCTCCTTATTCTGCTCTTGGTAATTTATTGGGCACAATCATAAATAGTAGAAATAAAGTCACAGAAACTTTATAAGGCACTAATAGAGGGGACTGGTCCAGAAGGAAATGTAGATAAAACTAAGTATGTGCTCATGTTTCATGACCAGATTTCAGGACAAAATATTAACATAAAGAAAGTGAATGAACTCTTTGATTATATTCAGGTATTGGGAATAGCCTGAACAGATTAAAATTACTTTCATAAAGAGGTAAAGAGCAGATTAAATTTTGGGGAATTCTGGTTACCATTCCATTCAAAATATTTTGTCTTCCTGTTTGGCTAGGTGTGAAAGTTCATGTTTTATGTTAAAGGAAGCACGTAGATTTATGGTGTTTGAGAAGAGGGTGCTGCAGAGAATATTTGGATCTGGAAGGGTGGAAGTAACATGAGTCTGGAGAAAAATGTACATTGTGGAGCTTTCTAAACACTGCTTGTTGCAGGGTACTATGACAATGATCAAATCAAGGAAGATGGTATTGACAGAGATGTAGTACATGTGAGACATTGGAAATGCATCACCTGGAAGACCTAGGGATGTATAGAAGGATAATATTAAAATAGTTCTTGAATGGTTTTTGAAGAAATGGGCTGGAGTGGTGCAAACTGGATTCATTCGGCTCAGATAGGGACCAGCTGTACACTGTTGTAAACATGGCATTGCAGTGTCAGTTGCTATAAAATATGGGAAATTTATTAAATAGGTTTTCAAGGACTCTGCTGTGTGGAATTAATTGGTAATGTATTTTGTTTGTAGCAAAAAATCTGTGTGTTAAATCCTTAGTCTAGAGGACCAATATCTCAGGCTTCCATATTCAGACCATCATTGATAAACTGCCGGTATCCTGTTAGAAGTGCCTCTTGTGTGTTTTGACTGTTTGAGTTTATAGTAATGTAACTTTTTTAGGCTGCAGCCAGGACACCATAGTTAATATGGTGACTAGGTTGTGGGGTGGATGACAAAGGAATTGTGGTTTGATATCTGGCAGGGGCAAGAGATGTTTCTCTACTCCAAAGTGTCCAGACAGTCTTTAGGGCTAACCCAGCCCCCTCTCTCCTTCCCACCCTCTTTTGCAGTGGACAGTGGAAGCTCTTTACCAGGATATAAAGCTGATCACTTCCCCATATACATTCATGGTGTGCAATTTTGTGTTCACTTTAACTTTTGTAGGGCTACTTGTTTATTCAGAGTAAATTTATAAAAGTATATTTCTGAAGTTATAATCCTCTAATGTTTTCCCTTATTTATGCTGATTTTATGAATCCCCAGCTCAGTATAGTGTTAAATATCCTTTAGCCTGGTTTTCCTCAGTGCAGTGTTCATATCACTTTCTCCCAAGAGAGATTAAATGTGAAATCTGGTGTATTTAATGAATTCCTGTTTTTTAATTCCATTGTTATGTTCTCCAGAGTTTAATTGGATTACATCAAACAAATTGCGCTTTCTTCCTTGGTGGCTGTAGAAAGTTATATACAGGATTCACATATTCCAAAAGGAGTTCCAGTTTGTGCTTCCTATAAGGGTAAAAATAGAGCTTATTTTTTAAAGAATGGTAGGATGAAATGAGGTTTTACAGCTGTGACAATAAGGATTTCCGCCTTCTGGGATATGATGCTATGCAGGTGATGAATGGGGGTAGGCATCTTGTAAAGGACAGAGATAAAAATAGTCTTATTCTTGGTTCAAAGGAATTTGAATCTGCAGTTGTTTCAGAAGTAGCCTACCCATACAAGTTTACTATGTGAGATTTAGGGTCTTCACATTTTATGACTATAAAGGTTACTGGCTTCTAGGATGTGACCTTGTGTAGTTCAGTAGGTGGGTACCCACTCCACATGGCATTGCATCCAAGAAGATCAATTCTTCATGTAGGATGAAGATGTTTTATTACGGTACAGTGCAACAGCATATCCTGTGGAGAGTACTTTATTTCGGTCCAACTTTTTAATATCTACAGGGAAGTTCCTAATGAGTAGTAAGGTTTGATGAGTAGTAAGGTTTTGTAAACAGATTGTAATTAAAATGTAGTGGGAATTGTTATTTTGTTATATCATAATAAAAGACCAGTGCTTCTGTTTTGGGGCTGGTTCTGGCAAGTCATGCATGTAAGACTGTCATGTTAAAGTTCTATGTATACTGTATATAAAACTGAAGTAAGTTTTTTACAAAACATACATGCATTGTGTTCTGACAAAGCTGCTGTCATCATCAGGGACTCTCGTTTAGCACTGTGTTTACACCTGTTGTACCTTGTACTGTTTATGCACATAAATATATTGTAGTCAGTAAACTTGCATTGTATCATTTTGCCACTTCCTGAAAGCATTTTAAAGGTTGTGTATGTACGTCTTTAATGTTGTCCTTGCTATGTTAGACTGGATGTTGCTGCATTCCCATGCTTAACTTGCTGTGCACTCCTGCTGTACATGAACATTACACTTGACAAAGTATGTGAGTTCCTGGTGATGGCAGTTTTAGTCTAAATGCATCACACATGAGTTTTATATAAATATAATTCTAGTGTTGGGGTACTTGGTGCAATTAAAATTATAGCATAAAATTTAATAAATCTGACATTCAAACAGTAACATTAATTATGAATTGTTGCCTGCTCAAATAATTGAATTACAATATTTTGCTTTGTGTTTGTGAGTTCAGTAATAGGATAGACTTAAACATGTGGAAGATTATCTGTCAGTCTTTTGATGCCATGCATTGTGCCAAGCATCATCCATTCGTTATAATTTACTATAAGTGCAGTTCTAATACTAAAGTGTTCTTTATATTCAAGCTGTTATATTTTTAGAGATTAGTTTATTGTATTGCCTCTTAATAATAAACGTTTTGGTAGTTTGTTACCTATATGAAAAATATAAACTTTAATGTTTATTGGAAACTGGATGCCCTAAAAATGACAAGTTAATACTGTTATTGTTCACCATGTGTGTATGTACCCATATTTTTCAGTTTCTGGGTTTCATTTGAAAGAAAAGAGAGTAAGACAACTATGGCTTCAACAATGTTATTGTCAATTTCTGTTAACAGTTGTTATTTCTGATTAATGCTGTTATTAAATACAGTTGAGTTAATGTGTTGCTGCAGTTATACTTACTATAGGTGCCTGTGTTATTTTAACGTGTCATTGCAAGATCATTTTCCTAATACAGATAGATTCGAGTTAAATCCATTGTCAGGAGACTTAAGGAAATTAATGATTGTTTTCAAATTGTAGATAAACTGATATCTTATTTGATAAGCTAGGCTTTCATCTACTCTCTTATACATTCTGTTTACCATGTGTACCATATTTAGAGAGCTATGAAATTCAGACCAGAACAGGCATACAGAACTTTTCCATGTATTACAAGTGAAAAATCTGTCTTCTCATGTGAATGCAGTATGCCCATCTGCACTGAAGGGTTGAACCTTGAACAATTCAATTTATACCCAAAGCAACAGGAGTGGAAGCTTGGGTTCACTCCACATTTTTACCAGATTTACATTGGCAAGGGTACATTGTACAAACTAAAGCAGCATGAACCAGCAGTGAACAGAATAACAGCATATTTCTGTAGGTGTGATCTTACATTCTTCCAGCTGCTTTCTTAGTTTCTTTTTGCTCCCAGCTAAGAAAAGCATAATAATCACAATGAAGTTGGCAATATGGGATTATTAGTGTTGGTATTTGCTGGGGAGTGGAGCCTGGGCTTTGCTGCCTAAGTCCCATGCCTGGTAACATTCATTTTTGTACCTCAAGCTTCATTTGCTGTGCCCACAGCTCTGGTAATATAAATGGAGTATGTCTCAAATGTGAACTGCAGTTTGAAATAGTTTCCTATAAAATGAGATGAATTCTAATGAACTGTACTTTACTGCCACTGTGTATATCAGTACCACATTCTATGTTCATGCAGTTTATTTGTTACAGTGTGCAGTATGTGCTGCAACATGGATGTGTATGTTATAGTTTTATATTATATTTACCCAAATCTGAGTTAGTTTGTTCACTGTCTTAAAAGCCAGGGTTCAGTGCATCTACTGAGAAAGTACCTTGTGGGCCTTGAGGTTCTTACAGCAATGGCGAAGAAGATTCGTCTTCTGGATGTGATACTGTTTCAATTGGGAAATAGTTACTGTTGTTTTGAAGCAGCTTTCTGTCTCCATCATCCCTTCCAGTAACTTGAAGAAGACATCTTCAACTGTGAAGGTGCAGCCTTGTTGGACATCTTACACCTGAAGATAACAGGCAGCATTCTTCTTCAGAACATTGGCAACTCTTTACCAGTTGACACAGTGTCACCATCCAGAATACTGAGTATTCCAGAAAGTAGCCTGTTAGGGTAAGCCATTGTTCTCAATATTACTTCCACTTCGTATGATATGTGGTAGTGAAGTAATATTGCAGGACACAGCAATAAATAGTGGTCTGTCTGACACTAAGTATTTAGCTGTGTGAATTATGTCACCCAAATTACTGTATGAAGTTGTAGTCAAATTATTCACATTATTTAATTAAAATTTTCTGTTCAGGAAAATCAAGCCTTATTTTCAGAAGAAAGGAAAAAAGCTATTATTCATTGCAGCAATGAATATAGAGTAATTAGAAATGTGGAACATCTGTATGTCTTACAGTCATGTATGTTTTACCTATTCATTGCAGAAGTTTATAGACTGGGCCGTAAATATCGAACAAGACCAAGATGAGAAGCAGCAAGTGTTTAAAATAAAATATTTTGCATGGTTGTACCATCTCATGATATATTTATGAACTATAGTGCATAGGAAACCAGCCTGTAAGTATTATAGTTGTTGAATCATGTAAACTTACTCACTACCTCACTGACTTAACCAATTATCTGGCAGGCAAGGGAAATGGAATGAGATTGTAGGTTATATGCTAAAAACATAGTATTGAATTATGCCAAGCTCTTTCAAAATACAGTATTGCTGAAGTAAATGTACAATATTGTAATGTTTGTTGCAAAATATAAAATCTTTTAGAGTTTTTCTGTGTAATTCTGTATACTGTGAGGGTGTTTTAGAAAATATGAGTGTATTTTAGAAAATAAATGCCTTTTGATGTTGGGTATACTTTAGAAATTAAATGCCCTAATTTGTTTCTAGTTTAAAGTTACTATTGATGAGTACCAGTGTAGTTAAATTGCGTGAATTGAGGCTTCAGGCGCAAAGTAGATATGATCTGCTTTCCTCTGGGTTATTATGCAGCATATAGTGGTAATTCTTGACCTTCGAAGATGGGACCAAAAGGTTGGCCTGAAACAATGGTAAGGGATTACCAATATATGCTGTGTAATGACCCAGAACAGTGTTAATCTTGTAGATAAATCGCATTGTCAAGAGATGGCAGATGAATTTACTACTTTGATATTTCCAGATACCAAAGGTACAGAGAGTGGTAGTTGGACATTAAGTCTTGTTTGTAGCATGGAAGTGGTTGAGTGTATTTTTTGGAAAATAGCAGTATACTTGAAATCAGATTCAGAATTGGGTAAATATAGTATTTTGACAACTTTTCGTAAGTGATAAACAGTTTGAAATTACAGAATTTAGATTGTCATTAATAGTGGTTACTGAAATTTTTACAATGTGCCAAAAGTAATTTTTCTGTACATGTTTTCTCCCACTTCACTCTGATGGAACTACCTGTGGTAACCTGTATAATTCTCCATAATTGTGTTTTATACATAATAGTAAGTGCAACATATTCCACAAAATATCAGTAGTGTAACAAGCCTATTGTTATATGTGAACCACATATGTATGTTGAAATATTTTAGATAATGGTCATATTCCCCTTTTGAAGTTGTTATAGTATTTGTTGAAGCAGCAGCAATCTGTAATGCTGCCTCTGTTATGTATTTATTACATGCAGTATTTTCATTACTTTAGCAGCTTTTTTTTACTATGTCCATACCTTTCCATTACCTACTGTAAAGTACTAGTTCCCATATTTTCCCTATATCATGTTAAATAGAAATTGTACCATAATAGCCATTTTACAATGAATCTGCATTTTTATTCATCTAGTCTATTATTTCTTGTGGGCCTCATGTGGATTAATTTCTGCACTATTCTACCTCACAAGGCTCTTCATTTTCATGGTACATACCCATATGATAGAATTTATTTCCTAATTCATGTTTGAAGAAGTTTAACTTAAGTAGGATTACTAGACAGTTTATTCATGACTATGCTATATAAGAACTGTGGTTATTGAAGAATGATATAATGAACTGTAATTTTTATCTCAAATTGTCTTGAAAATGGTGTGTGTGCGTGTGCGTGTGTGGGGGTGCGTGTGCGTGCATTCATGTCATTTTTGAGACAACCTTAGATAAAAATGTGTATGTATATGTATACACACATGTATATGTATATAAGATAGCCAAGTGTCCAGTGTCTGTCACACCCTCTCTGTCCGAGTTGTGCGTTATATAAAAAATGGTAAATGGTATGTTCATCCTGGAGAGTAAACACTGCAAAAATACTGGTTTCCTTATTCTGAAAATTAAGCAAATGGGTACCCAAAAATTGAAACTCAACATGAGCATCTGCTCAGGGGAAATCTGCACTAGTGCTCTTCCTAAGATAGACTGACTACTCCCTGTTTTCTGTGCAATGCAAACTCACCAGTTGATAACCAATATAGGTGGAAGGTGGTTTTTGTGTGGTAGCACTCCCTGTCCCAGGAACCCAACAAGCACTTTTCTTACAGTATGGGAAAACTCCCTGTTTTTCCTTATGGCAGGAGCCCATCTCTTCAGGAAAACCCAAACTAGTATATTTCCTAGAATATGTAGAAAACACTGTTTTCTGTGCAGCACAAACTCTTCTGTGGGAGAAAATCCAGAGAGAATGTGCTCTTTGTGTGGTAGGAACACATTGCTATGGAAAATGCCAACTGGTGCTGTTATTGGATTAAGGGGACATGTCACTTGCTGTGCAGTTTTAACTTGTCACACAAGGAAACACAGGTTGGGGTTTGTTCTCTGTGCAGTAGGTACTGCTCAATAGGTGGTAGAGGGACCTGTTGCTTTCTGTGCAGTACAAACTCATTGCTCAGGGAAGCACAAACTAGTGCTCTTCCTAGGATATAGGGAAACTGCACTATTTTATGTATGGTATGAACTTTCCTGTTCTCAGAGAAAACCATTACGTTACATATTTCTGTGAGGGAGGAATCTTCATGCACCGACAAACCAAGCAAGGGCTGCTGCAAGAATGCAGCACACACAACACGAAACATACGTAAAAGTTCCCCTTCGTGATTCAAGCCCAGGATAAGTATTGATTTCTGCTCTATTTTGGAAATCGGGCACAAGTTACACTGTTCTTAGGAAACCCAATGCAAATCACACATAGCTGTAGTGCCATTTTTGCGTATTATACAAAAAATACAGTCATATGTCTAGTTCTTGAAGACAGTTGTGAAGAATCTGATGAAGGAGAGCTTTACATTGTATTATTAAATTATGATTTAGTTGGAGTAACTATCAGAAGTACAAGAACATATAATTCTTCATATGTGGTGTACAAGACTTCTGTACGTTATGCCAGGTACACCACTGAAAAGGTATTGCACTGGACATGCACAAGTAAATTGCACTGCATGTGAATGTGTGACAGTGAAAAAATTATACTTTTCCAAAGCCAAGAACAATGTGTGAACACAGGCTGAGGCTGACCAGAAAACTTGGAGTGGGGAAAACACGAACTATCCTGTGAAACTTCTGTGCACAAGTCTGCAC
>Ga0123355_10019778_pt1 | contig 10729 bp, 9 predicted proteins | sample TergutEmb28metaG_3_FD_89872 | JGI IMG/M metagenome (GOLD analysis project Ga0123355, IMG submission 89872) | Embiratermes neotenicus P1 segment gut microbial communities from Petit-Saut dam, French Guiana - Emb289 P1 | ecosystem: Host-associated > Arthropoda: Insects > Digestive system > Gut ...
CATGTACATTCAATAGCTGCGAGAAATAGTTCCTCCACCTTGCCATAATACTGTGGGGGTCTGCCACCAAATCTCCTTTGTCGTCCTTTACTATAATAGTTCTAGGCTGGTATCCCTTCTTGAGGTCATTAATGCCCTTATACAAGTCCCTGACATTGTTGACCTTATTGTTAGTTGACTCTTCTGACACTCCTCTGAAAATAAAATTCCCAACATTCTCTAACTGAACTTTGGATCAATGTACAAAATGGGTATAAAGAATTAGGCAAGAAGGCTATTAGCATACTGATCTGTTTGCAACAACTTATTTGTGTAAGTCTGGGGTTTCAGCAGTTGCTGCTATCAACAGTAAATTTTGATCAGAAGTAAATGTGGAATCAGTGACGAGAGCAGCTGTCTTGAAAATGAAAACTAGATTTCGGGAACTACGTACAATCAAGCACGCAAGCTTATCCTTCCCATTAAAAAAAATGGCTTTGAATCTGGCTGTTCATTATTGTACTTTAAGAAAAACAGTTCCATTCTATATACTTGTAAAGTTCTATTATTGTTTTATTTGGTAAGTAGACTAAAATATTATTAAAAGTAAGGGACATATTTATTTCTTGCCCAAACCTGACTCCAAGGAAACAGTTTTGAGGAGTGCGGTGCACAGATTCATTTATCATTTTAGTAGAATCAGGTATCACAAAGTTTGAAACCCCTTGGTATACTGCATTTCTAAATTTCATATAGTGACATATCTGCAGTGGCTGTGTTACAGAATTACAAACCCCACATACTAATGAATAAATTATAAGAAGTTCATTCAGCTCTGCTGTGTGCTATTTTCATTACCAGTATGACTGGCTTACCTTCTGTGAAAAACCCGGTGTTTGATTTCTGTTTTTTCTTTTCACATGAAGGAATGATCCAGCTCACATCATTTTGCATGCCCACTCTCAGGGAACATTTATCACACAGGCTGCATCAGTGTTAAAAGTATCTGCTCTAGCCACTGATAAAAGTTCATTGGTTTATTAACAGCTTTATTAATTTTATCGCCAACTTTCAGTAGACGGCCATCTGTTTAGTCATGGCAGTTACATTTTAAGTTCCAAATGCACAGTAGATGACTCTCATCTCACTTGGGTTCATCCACGAACATCAATATTTTTTCCAACACTAATGTAAACTTCCTCACATGATGAACAAACTCCTATGCTTGAAAAGTCTATACATGACCTAACATTACAGTCAGATAATACAGCATACCTCTGCTGCAAGATAATATGATTCCTAGCAGTCAGTTATGGCAGGACTTAAGCAATCTTTACTCAACAGAAAAAAGGTCAAGTGCATCTTTGTCCATCCCATTGTAAATCTACAAAACGTTTCATACAAAAAATGTCACAGCTGGGCACACTTTCATTGCTCCACAAAACTAAGTGTGTTTTAAAACCCTGCTGTCAGAAAGTGCCAAAAAACAAACATTCCAGTTTGACTAATTCCCACAACTTATGAGACAAGCTGGAGTACCTGTAAATTTACAATGGGGAGCAAAATATAGCCTTTCACCACCAAGCATCAAACCCAACCCAATGATAACAGAACCACATTCAAAGCTAAACCTAATACTTTCATGCACAACTCTCATGGTGAAGTTTCTCTTTTAATCAAATGAGGATGTACCTTGAGCTGGTCATGAAGACGTTCACTGCGTTCAGCTAATGTTCGCCGTTCTTCAATGGGGTCAACGATACTGTCATCTGTTGCTAAGTCTCGGCTTACGTCACCATTTACCAGCTCATCATCCTCATCATGCTCATTTTCTTGAACATGGTGATGTTGTGGTGTTGTAGTGGCAGCGAGAAGAGCCAGCTTCACTTCCTCTTGCTTCCGTCTTGCTTCTTCAACCTCTTCCTGCAAATAAATAAGCCAAGTTAAAATTTATAATGCCAGTTAAACATTTATTCATGTAAAAAAACACAGCCCTTCCTAACTATGGACTCTTCACACTAGAAGAAAATTACCTCTTGCAAGCTTACCAACCACAGGCATATTACTAAACATGCTCAGCAATAGGTTTCAAGGGTTAAATATTAAACAACATGCCAGATAATGCTTTGATTAAACAAAGTTAAAATCTCAATCTGAAGATCACAAATGTGATGAAACACATAGTGAAGTCACATTTCATACCAATAATAACTACTTATAGACACACAATATACTAAGATCATACAACAGAAATGTTTCTTATAGATTAGAGATCTAATTTATGATAGAAACTGTTTTACTGGAATAGATGTTTCTGCTGTACCATACAAAACTGGTAAAATGACAACTTCCAGAAATTTAACACATTCTTGGAGTAAAAGACACACACAAATAAGAGGCTAATGCCCACTGCAATCTCAGTCATCACACTTATGTCTTACACAGCAATTTACACATTAATACGTTAGCAGATACCTGGAGACGTCTTGTCTCTTCATCCTTCTGATCCACTTCCTGCTGAATTCTGGTTACCTCCTCTTGTTTGGATCTGATTTCATCCTCCAGTTTGGCTCGTTCAGCTGCTTCCAAGGACTTACTCTCCTCCAGGCGCTCCATCATGGCCTGCAATAATCATAAAATACTTGACCTCTATTTACTTGCAATTAATGTATACAGGCAGGGTAAAGTTGTCACACTATGTAATTAACTTTCATGCCACCAGACATATGGCAGGACTGCCTGCTTAACCTTCTGGGGAAGGGCCTGTGGTTGCTATTGCCCATCTGGATGTGGTAGTGTAAGAAAAAAATCTGTCTCCATCTAGAATCATAGCCTGTTTCTCTGGGCGTCCAAACCATAGCAGTGATTATATTGACAAATCAGGCAAAGTGCGTTAAGACCACTAATACCTAACATATCCTGCATGTGAACAGTGTAATAATAAAGGTCTCACTGTGGGCAAAATGCTTGTGACACCTCCTACCATCATTACATACAGGCCATTACTTTACTTCTGCTCCTTCTTGTCACTTTCATCCATTTCAATTCTGCCACCCAGGTGGGTTATCATTTATCTCATAATAAACCCTCCTTCACTATCATTTATCTTCCCATAACCGCATCCCTGATTTGAGTTCTCTATCTGCCTAAATCACCATTCTTGAAACAAAACTTCCTTGTGACATCCACAAGTGCAACCTCTGTAAAACATGTGGCATTCACTGTTATGTACTGTTTATACAGATCCAAGGACAGCTATTAGTCAACACACTTTGCAGGCCAGTGGCATTATGCAGTATGGGTTGACATTTAAATTTATGTTATAAATCAAAAAGGTTGAAGACCTGAAGGGTGTTGTCACCCTGATTCCATCCTGGATGCATCAAGTGTCCAGGATTAAAAATCTGTTTTCATGTCTGTCCACAGTAATGATTACACAATGAGTTCATTGTTGCACTTCCAACAACCTAAACAACCTCTCTGAAAGGTATATGAATGTACATTCATTTACACAACAATAATACAATATTGTCAAACATTCTAGACAAAACTGATCCATGGCAGAATTCTTGAAAGAACAGAAGCTTGGTGTGAGCATTGTGTTATGGTCATGCATTAAAAGTTTAAAGACATTTACTACTATAAGGAGCTCAGCTACTTACCAAGAACAATACAACATACTTCTGATAAGACAAATGAACGATTGCTTTATTATACACTTACAGACAAGGACAATATTTCCCACTGATTACTTCACTTAAATGCAGAACAATCATGAGCAACAAAAGTGTAATTCTTTTTAATTTGTAAGCCAGGGACAGACAATTTAATACTAATTTGTGCATTTTAAGTTTCCTCACCTGCAATTCATTCTGTCGAATCTCCAGTTCTTCCTTGGCTGCTTGCAGCAGTTTGAGTTGCTCCTCAAGACGCCTGATCATGTCCTGAGCTTCAGCAAGGTCCTGCTGTCTCTTCTCCATTTCATCTTGCATGGTGCGAAGCCGTTCCTCATATTCTTGTTGTTTCTTCTCTGCACGTTCTCTTGCTGCAATCTCAAGCTGCAGCTTCTCCCTTAAACAGTCAAATAACTACAGTGCTTACCAGATACAAAATTTTTCTTAGTAAAAAATTAGATTTCTGAAGTCCCACCAAACTCCTGCAAGAATAATGATAAATTTTCCCACACATAAAGATCTTGCGTTAAAGGCTTTACCACTTTAGAAATTCATTTGGTATCTGTGCCCACAACAAATTACTTAGGAATCATATATTTTTAGATGGTCCATGAGGACTTGCTTCATGTATTTTCTTCAGCAAGGAACCACCTGTGCAGACAACATACACTGGCTATCTTTATAATCAATACATTATGAGGTAAATGTGTAGGTTCAAATTATACAAGGCAATCCAAGACAACTGCATGGGATCAAAATATGCAAGTCATCCAAAAAATGAAGACAATTTTTTCATTCCCCTAAGACTAGAACAGGATAGAATAGCGGGTGGGTTCAAGTCCTTTTGGTCCCGCTGCATGTAGGCCTTTCTGACAGGCCCTTTGTGCCCCTTAAACTGATGTCCAAGTCATAGGAGCCCCGTTCCTTTAATAAAGCTCCAGACTGCCCAAAGACTTAAAGACTTCTAACATCCTCAGGGTCCAAGAAAAAAGAACCCAAATAAGTAAGTCTGAGTGTTGCCAAGGCTTCACATTCACACCAAATGTGACCTGAGGTATCCTCTGCCCCACACCTCCTACAAAAGGGACTACTGATCAGCCCCATTATGTAGAGATGTCTTCTCAGGGTGTTATGTCCAGTAAGAACCCTGGAGTGCATCCTGTTAAAGGACAGTACATTCCACTTATGTTTTCCCCTTCAAAAAGCCTTTTTTTTTTCCCTGACTGAGCTGATGACGTTTCTTATAAAGGAATATCAACATTCTTGATATTGTATCTCATATCTTCCTTGGGAAAACAGAATATATAACATGTCAGAAGATGGAATGTACAGCCTAAAAGCTTACAACTATCATCCTTTCCTGGAATATTAAAAAAACACCAAACCTTCAATAATACCAAAATCCATTTTATTGGAAGGTACAGAAAATAAGAGGGGACTAACTGCTTCTGAGATTGAGTTAAAGAAGAGTGCCCTCAGAACCACTGGGATTGTTTAGATAGTGCTAAGAATCTCAACTGACCTCTGTGGGCAATGGTGCAGGTTCTTTTGTGGAGTAACTTAATACAGGGATACAAAAGATGCGTTCAAAAAGATCCAACTGGAAAAACTATGCTATAAGCAAACAGCAAATTACACATTTCTTTCAAACACAGTAGGTCATGAACAACTCAAAAGCAAGACAGTATTTTTTATCACCAGACTGCTCATCATAGAGAAGATATCACTGCCGTACAGTGACTGATGATGATGCTACCCATTTTGCAGTGCTCATTTCAGCGATAAAGAATACTTCTTGTACCAGAATTAATAGTATCTATATATAAGCCATGATCCATGCATAAATCGAGTATATACAACAATGGTACTAAAAAATGCACACCAGTACACAAAGACTAGTTTTATACATACAATGAACTTCTACATGTTCTGGTCAACCATGTATCCACCATCAGGGCTATAAAATACAAAGGTTAGATACATTAAATGTATAAAATGAAATTACAGAAGTATCAGAACCAAAGCAAAGACATAATAGTAGGTTTCTACATTACCGTTTTACACCTACAGTATCATTTTACTCACCTCTGTTGCTGCTTTGCCAGCTTCTCTTCACGTGCTTGGGCCTTCATTTGCTGAACATCAATAGTGTCTGGTTTGCGGCGACGCATATATAGTTCATGATTACCCATGCACAGAGCCAGAATGCGTTTGTTGATGCGAACACGTGGTGCAAAGAATACAAAATCAGGTGCTTTTTTATCGATGGGCTTAATGATGAATTTCCGATCATTAAAAGAAATGTTTCGGATTTCTGACCATGGGAAACCAATCTTTGGAGTCAGCCTGCAGAACAAAAAATGCATGTTTAATTACCATGCCTAGATCAGGTGGTGGGTTGTCAGTGATACCATTCAGCAGTATTTTAAACATGCACTGATTAAATGTCCTAGGTCCCACCCTAAAAGAGACGTTGTTGGTAACACAGTTATTTTCATCATGCACACTTTATGTGTATAATGCTTGGTTCTCTCCATAAAATGATTTCAATGTTATCTGTTCTAAAGGTTTCATCTGTGAGCAAGGATTTTCACAAATCCCACAAGACTTACCACCTAGCAACAGAAGTCATTAAACTCCAGAGCAAAATATTATAACATTTATTTCTAACATGCATTTCCATTCAGTGAGCATTCTCATTAAATATGTGGCACCTTGGACCAAGACCTTCCAAATCTGTGGAAAAATGAAATTTAGAAAATTGCTGATAGAATATTGGCAATGTTCCTAATACTTACATGCCTATACCAATCCTTTTCTCCTAATTTCTTAGCCTCTGACTGTTCCTGTACAATGACAGGAAATATTTTGGCACCACAAATCCCTGGCCCCTCTGACCCCAAATCGATAATTTTTAACACACGCGCTCGCAACCCCCCCCCCCAACAGCATTTCAAATTGCAATTAGAAGCATCTATATACATAAACAGCAATCTCAGAAGATAATAACATGTAAACAATGTAGTAAAATTAAAACAAGTGATCTGATTAAAATGGGCCCAAACAGTCTTGAAGAGTGAAATCTATAAGGTTAGTATCGTTAACCTTTCCATATCAGGGGCTGGGATAGCTCAGTCAATATAGTGACTTGCTACAGGCTGGATGGTCTGGGGAATGAATCCTGGTGGGGGCAAGATTTTCCACACCCATCCAGACTGGCCCTGGGGCCCGCCTGACCACCCATACAATGGGTACTGGGTCTTCCCCAGGGGTAAAGCAGCCAGGATATGGCTTTGACCACCCACCCCCATCTAGTGCTGAGGTTACAGAAAGAGCATAGCTATACTGCTAATCCCCGTCTGGGCTTTCGTAGCCTGTTCTAGGGTGAACTTTACCTTTACCTAACCTTTCTGTATCATAATGCAAATCTCCACATGTACATGTTATAGGGGACATGTCTGCTGGATTACAGAATCCAAAGGCTGATGGTTAAGTTCACAAAACCCCACCACTGTTCACAATCCTCAGCCAAATGATTCTGTTCCAAACCCTCCAACCCTCTGTTAAAGAAGTTTGTGTAAATGGCAATGTGTGCTGGCATACCATGCAGTCTTTTATTAATTTTTTTGATGAAAATGTTGTGTTATGTTTATCTCGCCTACACCATCTGATATAGAATTAGAGCAGTGAATTACACCACTTGGAAGATAAAGGCAGTAGGCTGCTCCTGGACAAAGGTACATTTTGCTCACCAAGATGACACATTCCAGAACGCAGTCACACCTCATGGTTATTAATTATTAACTACTGTACCTTCATTAAGTCGTAGCCCATTCAAGATGGGTAGCACAATCTGCCATTCCTTCTTTCCAGGTACATCATACATTCAAATACTATTATAGTACCAACATGTAAGGAATACTTTAAGTACTGCTTTAAGTCAGAAGACAAACATAAGAAAAGTTAAAATACCATCAAGTTTCACAGATTTTTCTTTTATCACATGCTGATGGAATGCTGGCTTTGTAGAAAAGCCAAAAATGAAATGACTGAAAGCTGTTGTATCAGATGTAATGCTGCAGTCTACTGAACTACTTCACAAGTAGCATACTTTTGTATTCCATTGCCTTGTACTTAACACAATCTTGAGTTTCTTACAAACATGCTTGAAAAAACAAAACAGTGTTAAGTGCAAGGCAGTGGAACACAGAAGTACAGAAGTAACCAGTGCACACTACGTTTATCTGAAAGGTTTTTACAGTTACCACAATATGTCATTTATTAAAATTGTGTAACTAAATTACACATGATATAAGCACATGTTAGTGAACTGTATCCACGTTCTATACCACAATGAAATCCTACACCCCCCTCCCACCTCCTAAAACACATCACAAACTTGTTTCAAGTTAATTAACATTATGCGTGGCAGGTATACCAAATTCAGCAAGCTCTACAGTTATAATCTATTTCTTACTTATCATCCTTTTCATAAATATTAAGTCCAAGGGCATCCACACCAAGCCACAATTCTGTTCCTTTCTTGTTGCGAATGTCGAAGTAATTCACACCATACATTTCAAGATCCTGCGCAATTCTCAGATACTCCATCATAGCATCTTCCCTGGAAAACAGCAATGATAATTAATCACAAAATCTAAAAAATTCCTTGTGGTTGTGACAATCTGCATACTTTGTGTAAGACAGAATACACTGTAGGTTCAACGGAGAGTATTTCCTACTCGGGTTAGGAACTGTCAAATTCAATCAATCTTCATGTCTATGTACAGTACCGACACTAAAAATTACTGGGCCTAATGAAAAATTCTCAGTATTCTAATATTAACTCCATCTCTCACTTTAACAGAACATAAACACAAACCTTGTGCGTACTGTTTTAACAAGTACAATAAACGACTTACAACAGTTTCATTTTGTGACCAGTCATAATTTTTCCAATCACGTCTTACATTATTTCCCTTGTAAATCTGGTGCAGACAGCACAACATTAGAGTACTGACATCACTCACACTACATAGTCTTAGTATCAAAACAAACCTTAGCATTGCCTTATGTTCATTCCACCACGTGGTAATGCTTTGCTCCCACTCATCTCGAGACATTTTATGCTGGTCCATGACCCTAGAGAGGAGGAAAAAAAAGTATTACAAAGTGCATTAATCCCTGCATAACACACGCTGTATACAACATCACAAATTTTGCTGAACATTTTTCTGCCGAAATCAGAATATTTGTTTTAGTGCGCTGAAACATTAGTATGACCAAGAATGTGACCGACTAGCTTTTGGGCACTGTATCGTCACAACCTACCACACCAGCAGGAATGTTACTCTCATCAGCTACAATCTGTTCACTAGCCATACAGAATCCTTCTTCACTGAAACAGAACCTGTTTTCATTCAAGGTCTGAAGTCCACAATGCAATCACTCTGTCCAAATAAAATTCATTTACTGCAGATTACCATGGAACTTCATGTTTTTTGTACTGTTCATTGTGATACAATTATGTAATATTAGCCAACAAACTGCACACTTTTAAAATTAATGTTTTAATTCAATTCTTTGTGTCTTCTGCATGCTTTGTACATCATGTGTTCATCATCAGGAAGGGCATTTGTACATGCAGTTTTTTATAGTATGTTTTTTATGCCATTTATGTAAGCAGTCTAGCACACTAAAAGCACTATCGAGCACATCCTTCCACCCGCTACACTGCTTACATAAATGTATGAAAAGCATACCACAAAAAACCCCACGTACAAATGGTCTTCCCAATGATGAGCACAAGATTTTCGAAACATGTAGAAGACACAAAGCATTGAATTAAAACAATTTAAAAATTGTGCATTTTGTTGGTTAACATTACATAATTATCATGGAAATTAATACTCATTGCTTACTCTGTACAGGCTATAGTTGCAACTTCGTGCCAATTTGACTAAGTATCTGCCAAAAGTGAACAGCTGTCTGTGGTTTTAATGTTTGTTTATTATGACAGAAAAATCCATCAGTCCTAATTATTTATTGGTAGGTCACCCAATTTCACCTACTATGTGGTGGGTTTGTGAAATGTGTAAACACAATTACAGTACTGCCATTAGTGCATGTATTGCTTGAAATCATTCATTTTATGGATTTCATGACAAAGTACCGAAAGCTAGAATTCACAAACTGAAACTGCATGGCCAATAATAACAAATATGGCACCTCAACTGATATGCAAGGCATACAATCCACGGCTTACTAATCAGATCGGTCTCCTTTATGTTCTCAATCTCTGTGAACTCCTTTAAGGGCCAACATTACACAAGTTAAGTAAACTACCTTCTGATGATAGAAAACTGTTCATACAAATTAAGGAAACATTTGGGGAAGTTTAAATAGGTTCAAAGAAAGATGAATCAGCAGTAAACAATGCTGTACTTCCTGCCTCTCTACTTGCACCAAGAACTGTGACAAAATTATTGTAACATCTAAATTTATTCAAAATCTGATGTTCAGGTGACTGTGCATCATGATAAATTCTTATAATAAAATCAACTAGATGCACTAATTTCTCAAATTTATTTTTCGAATAAAACTCTACATGGTTCAGACAGTTGTATTCCAAAAATAAATTTGAGAAATTAGTACATCTAGTTGGTTTTATTATAAGAATTTATTCAAAATCATTCACAATCATTAACCCATGTTCTACAACACATCCTTCAGTAACAAGCATGAAAGTACTAGCTATAAACTCTATTTTAAAACACATACCTCTGAGGCAACAAGCGATCATTTGCAAGGAAACCTGAATTGTGGACAGTCTTCACAAAATCTCCATGACGGGCTTGAACAGCATATGATGCCAGGAGAACAGACGTCTCAGGTGGGCAATATATCTCATCTGATAAAATTGCACTCTTCACCTGAAAATACATGTTGTGAAATTGAAAAAAGGAAGTTAAATTTTTTTTTTGGGGGGGGGGGGGGGGGGGGGGAGAAAGAAGAAAAGGAAGAAACTTCAGGGCTTTACATCATATTTTTGTTCGTGGGAGAAAGTAACAAAACCA
>Ga0123355_10019779_pt1 | contig 10729 bp, 10 predicted proteins | sample TergutEmb28metaG_3_FD_89872 | JGI IMG/M metagenome (GOLD analysis project Ga0123355, IMG submission 89872) | Embiratermes neotenicus P1 segment gut microbial communities from Petit-Saut dam, French Guiana - Emb289 P1 | ecosystem: Host-associated > Arthropoda: Insects > Digestive system > Gut ...
GGTGGTATAGCCCAGATAGATCCCAGTATGAGACACTAATGGTGACCCAGGTTCTGTTCTTCACATGGAGGAAAGGCAGCACCAGCTTGGATAAATTCTTCAAAAGTCTTACTGCATTTCCATTTTATGACATTCATGCAAAAAATTTAATTAACTTTCAGATTTGTATGCAAACCAATGTTTGCATCTGAAATCTCTAGCATTACCAAACTCAGCACTAATACCAATGGTTTACCATGTCCATGCTGTACAGACAGCAGCTGAATAAGAGTTGAGTTACAAGCCATATCTTTAGCCATTAATTCAAAACTATTTTAACCATTTTCATTACAGAGTTTTCCATCTAAATACTACATAACATGCTGACCTGTATCATTATCCAAAGCTTTCACTTCTGTGACCTGAGAATTGATATTGGCATCTTCTCGTATTGCCTCCGCAACATATACTCTCTGTGTAAAGCGTGGTGCATTGTCATTTTTGTCAGCTATTTCAATACGAAATACCTGCTGACCAATGTTGTGACGGCCATCTGTGTGCAATGCTGATGGCGAATTATCTGTTGCATATACTTTCACATTATAAAAAAACCTCTCTTCACGGTCAAATTCCTGCCTGGTTGTAATGTTTCCAGTCTTAGAATCAATTTGGAACAAATCTGTGTGGTCTGCCAGCATGTACGTTACCTGCAACAAGATATCAACTTTAAATGCATGACACAAGCAGTGAGTTACTCAAGCATAAATACAACTTGAGTCTGTCAACATCAGTGCCAGGCCAGTCAATTGAGGACTTGTGGTGCACTTAGTAGTACTGGGAAAGGTTTTACCTCAGTATTTTAAATCTCTCCTGTCAGGTTCATTCCACCTACACTCCACACACACATTTCACACCTCCACTACCAATATTGTATAATGCTGTCAAATGACAGTATCATCAAGTAATTCAATTCTCTCTGACTTCTCAATAAAAATAATTTATTTTTTACATATACAGTACATGGTGGAAGTAGTGTCTACCCAACTCCATGGAACCCCATCCTTCTTCAGAAGATAACAGTAACACGCACAGAATTTTTTGCTCTCCATGGAACCTGAGAGTTTCTGAATTCCTGTGTTTAGAGCCACCTGTCATTTATCCCCATCCTGAGCGAAACCCTAATTCTATATGCACTTGTCAAGCATGTTCCATACCACATCATCTCAATTTCCTTTGCATGATTAGTAAGAATATTTAATGAACAAATACAATTCATGAAGCTCCTCACTATGTAATTAATTTATTCCATCCTCCTCCTCATCTCTTACGCACCAATATTATCTTAAGCATTATGAAACTGTTCATGCCAAAATGTGAGAAACCATATTTCACACCCATAAAAAACACTTTTGCTTATAAAGTACTACCATTTTATACATCCACACTTGCTTGTTGCCACCTGCCAAGTTGCTTATATTACCCACCAAGCCCTGTTGCCACAAAATTTTCAAAGAGCTTGTAAAGTCTCTACAGAGTCATCTACAGTTGGTATACAGATTTATGTACACTACATACATTAAATACAATGGGTACCTGGGTTCTTTCCCAGGAGGAAAGTGGCCAGTGTGTAACAATGATGACTCGCCCCCATCTAGTGCTGAGGGCAAGCTATACACCTATACATCTATATTCCCCAACTGTGCCTTCTGACTGCTACAGGATAAGCTTTAAATACATTAGATACAAAGGAAGCCATAGTAGTGTAGCTGGTATAACAACTACACTACTCGATGACCTGGGGTTCGAAGCCTGGTAGGGGAAAGAGATGATTTTGTTCTCCATGATGTCACGACGAGCTCCACAGCCCAACCAGCCCCCTATTATATGAGTACAGGGTTTCTTTCCCTAGGGTAAAGCAGCCGAGGAGTGAAGCTAACCACTCACCTCTATCTAGTGATCAGGTTAAAATTGAGTGGAGCTATAACTCAACTCCCCTTATATGCCTTCTTCGCGTGGACAGGAAAAACTTTACCCTTACTTTTTGTCTTTACATTAAATACAATTGCTACAAGATGTGTTATCATAAATTCAGACAAAACATTCTTGCCATGCCTGTCCCAAACAGAACACACACTGCACAACCCATTGGTGTACATACATTACCCACACAAATGGCAACAGAATTTCTACATTTGTTTCCATTGTTATATATTTTTGTACACAAATAATAATTACAATGTACAAATGTACAATTGTGAACGATTTTAAATAACAAACCATATAATTATTGTTCCACCCATAGTATATTATATTTTATATACATAATTTTAACCAAAACCTGTAAAAATCTCTACTATTGATACCAAAACATACATATGTTTATTGTGACCCTTTTCCTCGTGTATGCTTTAGAGAAATTTTGGTGTCAGGTCCCTGAAGATGGCAAGGTAAATAGCAAGGAAATATGTAGAAGCAAAATACAAGATTGTAGGCACAAATAACAGAATAGTGCACTTGTTGGTGTTACATTGGTTATTTACGTAGCTCAACTCATGTTCGTCCTCTCTACACTTTAAGTGACATTGATCTGCTTCATGCCACTGCAAATTTACCCCTGCAGAAAAAGCCCCTTTTACCCACAAAACAGGAACCAAGGTGGAGCTCAATCTGCACAACTTGTAGGAGAGATGAATTGCTTATCCCTATTATGAATCAAACCACGATTCGTAAGACGTCCAGTCTGAGGACATGTCACTGCACTGACTATGCTGTCCCAGCTGTAACAACAATTGTATGTTCAGTTTCCTTTCTTATTCAGAAAACCACAACTACCTGACAAAGCTGATAATTAGGGAAGAAATCTGAACATTATTATAAAATTACTATACAGGAAAGTACAACTGTAGGTACAAATATAAATGAAACACATGACATATTGCTCATTTGGTATTCCTCCCTTTTCCTCTGAAATAATGCACAAAATGTAAAAAATCTTGTTTAAAATAAATGTATGTCAATTTCAAAATGTTATTCTACACTGTCCAATACCTAGACTCCAATGCTTCCTATCTTCCCACTGGCCTTCATTTAGGTTTCTCTTGTTCATGGCCTTCCTTATACCTTCCACCCAGTTTTTCTTCAGTCTTGTTTAAAATAAAACTGACATAAAAAGTCCAATCCTGTCGATGTCTGTATACCAACTTACTACTTTCTATTTCTTGCGTGTCCACAGGTACGTAACACTCCTACTTGTTACTTCAGCATAGCTGCTCACCTTAACAAGCAATAATGCACAAATCCTGCACTTCTCCCCATAAACACCACAGTGACAGAGTCATTTATCCAAGTCATAGGAGGAAAAACTATTATTCAGCATCTTCTTGAATTACAAAGATGTGCATCCTGTAAATTTCCTCCACTGTGATAACAAAGTACTGGGTGTTACTGTGGTACACTTGAGAGGATAGACCATTTGTCAAAAAGGCCTGGGTTGCTGCAGAAAGGCACCACTTTGCATGTAGCCCCAGGTCCCATACTGCCCACTAGCGATGGAATGTTAGAATCACCCTCCCTAGTGCTGATCTTGTACTCAGTGATTCCCATCTCTTATGACCCACACATGCATGTAACACACCTTGAGATAGTACTGAACAACCTATGTATAATCTTCATGGTACTAAATATTTTGGGGGTGTGTCAAAAAAATTGTAGTTGTATTAATCTTTAGGCATGCACACACGCACACACATACATATATATACATATACAAGCAGCATGATGTTCAAACTGCCAAACTTATATTTGCTCTCACGCAGGAGGCACTTGAATCCCGGTCTTTTGTACACCACTATAGACATTTGATTCTAGAACCACAGGGGCTTATCAGAATCATAAACATTCAAACAATTCCCTGCCCTCATCATACCTGATTATGTGCTTCAGTTCCATCAGCATCAATGGCTCGAACTTGCATCACTGCTGTTCCTACTGGTTCATTCTCCAAGACACTGCCTCTCACCACCTCCGTGAATGCAGGAATATTGTCATTAACATCTTCCACCTGAATGTTTATTGTGGTTGTGGCTGCAAGACTAAATTTATTCTGCACACGAACTGTCAGTGTGTATTCTATTACACTCTCGTAGTCAAGTAATCGACCCAACTTTACCATTGCGTTAGGGCCCGCTGTTTCCAAGATAAATGTTTTCTGCGAATTTGTCTGCTCAGTCCTTCCAGACACAAGCTCAAACTGTAGATCACTCTCCTCTGGAATGTTGGACCTGCAGCAATCAACACATTACACTAGAGTAGTGCCCTCCTGAAAAGCTGACTACCTGCCTTATGGAACCCACTCTTCATTTCAGAATTCACACAAATGTCACTGGTCTCTATTCTAAGGCATATGAATCTAGTCTTTATCTATATATCCTATTTTCTGTAAGCTTTACAATTCCCTTTCAAGCCACTGTGCTTTAAAGGGTTAAAAATAACACATATTGCATCAATTAACATATTGCTTTCTTTTGTGTGCGTGTCTAATTATGTTATGACCAAACAGAGCACAATGGTATATCACTTATGTATCCCTTGATGGTGCCATGCATCCTCAAGTATGACAGGTCACCAGCCCATAAAAGCAGTCATTTTTGTATTGTGGTCAGCAATTCACCCTCTCAACTAGAATAGGGAAGGTGATCACCCGGCACACTTCTACGCTTCTACGCACAGTTCTACGCTTATTGTTTTTACATGTTCCTTGTAAGAACAGCAATGAGAGTGAATCTGGAGAATGGCAATATTGTCGTCTCAGAGAAGACCTTAGACTGTAGTTGCAGTGTGGAAACTGAAATGTGCAGAGAAATGGGAGTTAACAAACATGACTCTTCTATGGGTATGTGCATCCGGCAGTGAGTTCTCAAGGAGACGTAGGATAGCCAACAGACCTCGTAGTGAAGCTAACATTAGCTAATAGCAATTGGCAGGGCATATGAAAAGGTTTTCAGATCAAGGCTTTGTTAATTATGTTCCCTGTGCAGAGGAAAAAATTCATTAATTTTTCTTCACATGGGTAGTAGACAATTTCAGTAAGCATAATGTTAGAGGAGTAATTGGTTCCTTACTCCAATGTTCCTGTTCAAAATATTACTTTCATTATACGTGTTTGGTTGCAAATAAACTGTATATTTAGGCTCACAGTTGTTTGGTTGCATCAGTTATAGTTACATAGATATGTTGTTTGACCATGCAGACTGCCCTTCCTATCCTGATCCCAGGTCAATAGAGACACTAAAGACCAGTAGAAAGCAACACTAAAACAGAGTAGCTGGCTGGCCCATGAGACTAGATTAATACTGTAATAATACACATGGGTGGTGGCAGCTCTACCAGTGCAATGTACAGCTTCCATCCAGATTTCTGGCTTGTCAGTACTCTGGGACAGCTGTGTAGGGCCTATAAACTCCATGGTCGATGGAACTAAATGTGAGTCCCAGCAATGACAAGTTGTATCTGCAGGGGGTGTATATTAGGTATCTTTTGGACAGTGTGGTGGTAGGTGTATAGCTGGGACACTGACCATACTGACTGACTAACATTCACTATACTGACAAAGAACAACAAAGAAATCTCATGTGATGAAGGAAGAAAAATTGTGACTATTCAGACAGCAGAATTACAAAGATTGACTATATAATCTGAGCTCTGGCAGAGTAAGAGACCTTTTGCTTGCCTCTAACATAAATGAATGATCCAGAAAAAACAAGGAAAATCAGTTAAAGAGTATTTTCCAGCTAGGCTGATCAATCTGGAACCATAAGCTCATAGACGGATTTGGACATAACAGTCAAAGCACAATGTGCAACTGACAGTTCTACACCAAATGGGTCAAAAAAATAAATGCCCCAGACTTGACACTTACTAGGTTAAACGAATGTTTAATGAAACTCTTTACAAAACAATTTCTTGTTCAGCAACATGCGTAGCTATAAGAAGCAAGGCATGACCACAGGTGATGTCCTACCCAATCCCTAGACAGAATCAGGGCTACCACAACAAACAATAAGAAAAAGTTGGAGCCCAGTCAAACAAAAGCAGGTGAGATTAACTTCAGACTTTTCTCCTTTTATTCATAGCAGGGCAGATGAAACAGGAAAACAACTGAGATTTTCATGCCAGGTTGTATAGAGAAAGGATTGAGAGTATCCCAAAATATATACCGGGCTTTGCAAATGGAAAACAAAGAGAACAAGGAAAATGAATTTTCACTCCTGTCTGAAAAGGTAGAAATTTAAATTGTGGGAAAATCGGTCATACAAACTGTAGTGTAATTCCACACTATGAAAGCCACCACATGAACAAAATTATGCCAGCTGGTCTCCAAGGCAATATCCTCTTAGTCATATGCTACCAGAAAACAATGACTGGAAATATGTGAATGTTATGGGCTACTGTTACATGTCTGAGATGTAATGAACAGGAATAAGTAGCAAAATACTACAGACAACAGGTTAAGAAAACCTGAAGAGGAAATCTGGAAAATGTAAACTAAAACAGGCATGCTGGGGTCCTGATATGACAGGTCACATAAGATTATACCAGCCATGTGTGGGGAAGAATCAATTCTTTTGACAAAAGACCTAGAAACAGAGAGAGAGCTAAGTATGAATTTCTTGCATACGCTTATGCATCAGTGCAAAATGTCACACACAGACTAGGCAAGGGGCAAAGAACTAATCCCACAGAATCATCAATCATGGTCATAACAGGAACAGTGATCCAGACCAATGGGTCTAGGATGGTAAGAATTTCAACCAGGAAAGAAGACTTTACAGACATAGGTTCATTGTGTTCAGTTCCAATGAAACATTCAGGCATTCTAGAACTACACATCCTGTGGTCTTTATAAGCCAAAACAGATATGGCAGGCAATTAGATACCAGTTGGCCACATTTGCTTCCCATTTGTAACGCTGAGGTGGCAACCATAGTGTCCACGGGGTGCACATAAAACTACCGTGGCTTCAAACAAAGACAGACCAAGCCAATCTGACCACAGCGAATTTAATTTCCACGCAAAGTTAACAACACCTATAGGTCCAAGGCTCTGCAAACCCACACCTGTCTACATGTGACACACAGAAGAGGAAATCACTACTCAGAAAGATTGTGAGAGAAGGTGGTGTATACCCTATTTTAGCTTCTTGTATGATCATACCACCACCAACTTTGGCAACTGTTAAGAACAAAGCCATTTTATGTGCCATAGTGTCATATAGTCTTCATATTATTTGTGTTGGAAAACCATTATTCTTAGCTATGATTATGTTGTTTATTTCTTGTTTTTTTTTGTTAAAGTCTCTGACAGATAAGGTGTTGATTCTGTTTATTAAGTACCTGCAAACTGCTATTTTGTGTTCCATTGGGTGGGTTGGTGTGTAGTGTATACAAAGTCCTGCCATAAGTTCCGTTACAAGTATACCGTGACATAGAAAGAAAATGAAACAGAACATCCACTTTTTGAGCCAAATAATTTATTAGCAATAGTTTTAAGCTTTTATTTATAATAATGTCACTCAAAATGGCCATCCTCTGCCTCAACGCAAGCCTTGAGAACCTCCGGCCACTCTGTTACCGCAGCAGGCACCGTCTCCAGGGAGATCTCTGCCGCTGCTTTCACAAGGGATCTTTTCAGACTGTCCAGGTTGTTGTGCCAGTTTCGGCAAGACATGTCCTCCAAAACAGCCCACAATTTATAGTCCAGGGGGGTTAAGGTCTGGACTCCCCAAAGGCCAATCCTTGGTGCTAAAAAACGCCTGAACGTGCCTCCGCAGCCACTCCTGAGTCGTCTTGGCCTTGTCGGCAGGAGCTGGAAGACCCATTTCTGACCATTGAAGAGAGCTGAGTTACAAGGTTTCACAACTCCCTGTAGCGCATCCTCTTGATATACTCGGGCACCAGTTTTCACACCTTTCTCACAAAAATAAAGAGGTGTCATCCCCCTGAAGGGACACCCCCCACCAAACCATGACGTAGCAAGGGTGATGGCCTCTCTGCACCCTTGGAACCTTCTCCTTCGTCTCAGAGGATGTTTGAGCATAAATCTTGTCATTCTGGTGGATGTACTGCTCCTCAATGGTGAAGGTTTTCTCGCCCATGAAGAGGATGTTTTCGTGTCCATTCTTGGTTCTGTTCTTGTCTGTCGGACCTCCTTCACAGCGGGAGTAAGGAGGTGTCCAGCCGGTAGGCTCTCATGTGTAGCTCGTCCCTGATGGGGCGTGACATCGATCGGGGCGACATGTTTAGCTCTCGGGACAAGGACTTCTGTTTCCGGAGCAGATTTCGGCAAATCTGCTCCAGCACTGTTTTGATAGAGGCCTTTGTCCTCACACACCTTGGGTGTCCTGACCGAGCGCTGTCTTCAACAATCCACAGTTCCTTGTAACGATTAATTGCCCGATAGATGAAATTTCATGAAAATTTCAATGGTTTCAAGAGTTTGAAAATTTGAGAATCTGATTTTTCACATTTGTGAAGGACAGTCAGTCACAGTCACACCCATGTTAACACTGTGAGACACATGAACAAACTGCCTTGGCACAAGTACCTGAAGCGTCAATAGTCCTAAAATAACCAACCTTTGAACCCTTCTGCCTCATTGTCTCCAGCTGTAGACTACATGAAATTTGTGACAGAACTTATGGCAGGACTATGTAGTTGTGTCAGTGCTTGCTTGTTTTCTGTATATTTGTATTGTAATGTGATCGGGTTGTCTGTGGACTGTCATGTCCAAGTAATTAATAAATTTTGTTTTCTTCCTTTGTTGGTTTGAATTCAAGTTGTTTATGGTAGGAATTCAGATAAGTGCAAATCTGGTTTTCATAGGTTCTTCACAATAGAAAATTATGTCATCCACATATCTGTTATAGTATGTAACTTCCCCAGTTTCTATCCAGTGTTTCATCACAATGTCTTCAAAGTGTTGTAAGTATATTCAGGATACTAGACCTAAGATAGGAGAGCCCATAGCGATGCCTTTATGTGGTTTGTAATGTTGCTTGTCAAACTGTAAGTAATTCTGGTTTAATATTTCTCTGAGTAATATGATGGATTGTTTCTTAATGTTAATTTCAGTGTTACTGAAACTAAGTCTATCCTTTGTATGTCTTTGATTGGTATGTTTATGTATAGGTCTTTGATGTCCAGTGTGATGAGTTTGTGGTTATTCTTCATTTTGATCTGAGTTAGGTCATTAGCTACTTTCGTCAAGATGCTTGCTATAAATGTGTATGGTAGTTTTACTAGTTCCATGACTTTTTTTTTTGTTAAGGTGTTTAGCTAATTTGTATGTGGGTGCGTGAATATTGTTTATTACTGTACACACAGGGTTGTTTTCCTTCTGTAATTTTATCCTCATGTTCAGAGTTGGGCCACTGTTCGTGGTTGGTTTAGGTATTTCATGTGCTGCTTACTTATCAGTGCATTACATTTTTGTAGACCATGTATTTGTTTAAGGTAATGTTCTGCTGGGTCCTTTTCAAGTTTATGGAATTAGTTTTTGTTTATATTGTTCCATGTTGATTATAACCATCATCCTACCTTTATCTGCTTTTACTACCATAAGAAAGTTCTGAGTTAATTTATTTCTTATTTGCTTTATTACATGTTGGTATCGTTTGTGTTGCATATTTGTTTTGTTTGAGTCCATTATTTCTTTTATTTTCTTGGATGTCAGTATTCTGTATGCATTATGAATTTCTGCATCCAAGTGTCTGATTGCATTCCCTGTGTCAATGATGAGTTCCTTAACAAAGAATTTCAGTTCTTTTTCAAAAGAATACCTAGTGCCTAGCTTCATTATTTTGATTTCTTCATTGTTGAAGTTCACTGATGACAAATTTATGATATGCAGTACTGTTTGTGTGTGTTGTCATTCCTTGTTTGTGCGGCTGTTTGTACTGTTTGTGTAAAAGTCCAGTTTTTTTGTTGAGTGTGAGGTACAGGTTGTCCAATGACAAATTTAGTTTTTGATTGTTGCATGTTTGCATATATTGCCACATACTATTCCATATTTTAGCAAATGCTAAGTGGATTCTGTAAAGCCGCTTGTTAAGAGCTTGTTTGTTTATGTATAGAAATCTAATTTCTTGATTCAATCTATACCTTAGATTTCTACACCATTATGGACCCAAACAGAGCTAGCTACAGTAAACATATACACACAGTGCGGTCCAGAAGTTTCAGAACTGATTTTTTTAAAAATCGAAGACACACAAGGAAGACACATAACTTTTTTTTTTAACAAAATAAGCTCCATTGGCGTGTGTGTGTATGTGTGTATATATATATATATATATATATATATACAGGCTTTTGCACGGTCGTACAGTTTCTGAAAAGCTGTGTGCCGTGGTGAGCCTCAAACCCAGACACATGGACTGGGTTCGAGATTTTCACCTGTTTTCCCTTCCCTCCCCTTGAAACTACAACCTGTTCCTGAGACGGACACCTTAACGATCACTCTGGTCATATCCTCGGAACCGTCCACTAGTAAATAGTTGAGAAAGTCAAAGTCTTGCAGCCGCAACTATACCATAAAGATTCAGGCACTGTATATGTTCTGAGTTGAAGAACATGGAGTGTACAAAGTACGTACGTGTTCAAGCATGAACGAGAGCTTGTGAACAAAGTGTTTATGTTGTATGTGTTCCGGGTTGGTTTATTAAATAAGTTGTTATTGTTATGGTGATGTGTTA
>Ga0123355_10019780_pt1 | contig 10728 bp, 8 predicted proteins | sample TergutEmb28metaG_3_FD_89872 | JGI IMG/M metagenome (GOLD analysis project Ga0123355, IMG submission 89872) | Embiratermes neotenicus P1 segment gut microbial communities from Petit-Saut dam, French Guiana - Emb289 P1 | ecosystem: Host-associated > Arthropoda: Insects > Digestive system > Gut ...
ATTTACGTCCTCGTCATTGTTCAAGTTCTCCAAAGCTGCAAACCTGTTTGTAATTTCAATCTGATAATGTTCCCTAACCTCTGGCTCATTAAGCTTCCTCAAGTTAAATCTTTGCCTATCAAAACTCTGTGCGGCCTGTTTATCCACTGCTAATCTTTTCCTAACCTTTGCAATCACCAGATAGTGATCTGTATCACAGTCAGCTCCCCTAAAGCTTCGCACATCCAGTATACTTGAATGCCATCTTCTATCTATCAATACGTGGTCGATCTGGTTGTGAGTCTTACCATCAGGGGAGGTTCAGGTCTATTTTTGAATGTTCCAGCGAGGGAACATCGTTCTCTTAACCACCAGATTTTTCGATGTGGCGAAGTTAACTAGTCTAATTCCATTATCATTACTATCCTGATGGAGGCTCTCCTGTCCAATTGTTGGTTTGAAAATAATCTCTCTCCCCACTTTTGCATTAAAATCTCCTAATAGAATTTTCATATGGTACTTACGGAAATGATCAAAAACCTGCTCTAATTCCTCATAAAAACTATCTTTTGACTCCTCACTTTTTTCCTCACTTGGTGCATGCACATTTACAAAAATGATATTACGCCAGCGACCTCTCAGCACTATATATGACAACCTGTCGCTAACAAACTCTGCTCTCTTCACTGCTGATACTATTCTACGGTGTACAAAGAAACCTGTTCCCAATTGATGATTATCATTTCCTTTCCCGTAGAAGAAATCATAAACCCCTTCTCTTAATGTGCCCCCTTTGTCCCACCTGACCTCCTGCACACCCACTACATCTAATTTATATCTCCCTAATTCCTTCGCCGCTGCCTTAAGAGATCCTGCCCTATAAAGGCTCCTAACATTCCACGTACCTAGTTTCATACCTCTTTGTATGTTGCGCGAAGATTCCCCTAGAAACACTCCCCCCCGGAGTTCCGAGTGTTGGAGTAGTTTACCTCCGGATTGTTTTGGGTCCAGAGGAATCATCTCGCATGTGAGTGTTACTGAACATTGGTTTTAACAGAGAGGTGTTGTTAGCACCTCGCCCAACCCCCAAGCTGGAGGACCACCTCTCGTCGGCTGTCCACTACTGCTTATTCAATTTATTCGCAGCTACCCTCCTCATCGGAGGCCGCTCCTCTATCCGCAACCTGAGGACGCGTCATGCCGTGGTGACAGGGACCCACTAACACAGAAAAACAAATTGAATAGAATATGGAGTAATGGAAAGTTATGTGAAATTTCATTAAATTGTTTAAAGATCACAGCAACAAAGTAGCAGCAGTGGCAGTAGTACAGTACACATTTACACACACACACACACACACACACACACACACACACAATACACAGAATAACACAATAAAACAGAATACCCACAACGGAACGTATATAAAAATAAGAATACATAGCATGACAATAAGAATACATAATTTAAAAAAATTAAACAGAAGTATACAAATCATATAACCGTATATACCATGATACAAAATAGAACCAAAAGAATATGAAAAGTTACGATAAAGGAAAGAGCCATATGAGCAGCAAACCTCACATGATCTCTGCATCTTCTAATAGTGAGAGACACCCTGTTGCTAAAACATTCACTCCAATTCACTACACTTGCCGACACTTCAATTCTTCCCATTTAAACTTCACCCAACTACACTTCACGACACTTCACTACACTCTCATTTGGTTTAACCCCATTCCTACCCCTCCATTTCACCTCAAACCACTACACTTCACCTCACGTCACTTCACCGCACTTTTAGACGATTTTCGCCACACTTCTATTCCTTTCGCTCCATCCCGCTTATAATTGCTTTCCTAACTCTCTTTCTAAAAATTTTAAGTTTAAAAGGGAAAGTCCCTAACGCTCCTGCAGGTAGTTGGTTCCAGTTTTTAATTGTCATGTTTACTAAGGAACACGTCCCGATATCCGTTCTTTGCTTCTTGTCCCTAATTTTCCGAACATAATCAACCCTACTCAAATAGTAAGGCTTTCGCAACCTGCACGTATAGCTTCCAAGCCCGTTCCCCACATTACGCTTTAAAAAGTGCGCACAAGCGTGCTATCGTCCTAGGCTGTGCCATTGTTTCCCATTCAGAATCCTTCGTATTATAAGTAATTTGAGCAATGATAAGTAATTTGAGCACTTTTCGTTTGTACTCGGTCTAACGCATTTATCTGTCTTTCTCAGCATGGATCCCATCATGCAGCCCCATTTGTAGTCTACCTACATTTTTCGGATTTTTAGTAAACCATCTTCCAGCAACGGCCTAAAAGTGTGTTTAAGAAAAGTATGTTGCTTGTAACAGCATACATTTCTAAATACATTTATACTAGCGGCAGTATGGCTCACTCATAGCCGAAACGTCTAACCGAACTATAAATATTTTGATCAATAAATTTTGTACCGGCTGTGAAGGTTAAAATTATTTCTTGTGTGTTAACTCTACACAAAGTGATGTAGAAATTTTCTGAAGCCACTAACACGAGGCTTAAAAATCTGGATATAAATCTATTGAGACTAAATTTGACATTCACAGGTCCGTGCATCGCTAATATATTAGCAGAGCACAACCAAAAGGATGCAAAATTTCACAATTCATTTATTTCTGTAAGATGCTCCACATGTTTCAGACGGTTTTTCCGTCCATCATCAGGAGCTCAAAACTGCACATACAGCGTCAGGTATTTTTCAGACCAATACTGCTACCTACTGCTAGCCTGACCATTCCGGCCAGGCTAGCAGCAGGTAACAGTATTGATCTGACAAATACCTGACGCTGTATGTGCAGTTTTGAGCTCCTAATGATGGACGGAAAAACCGTCTGAAACGTGTAGAGCGTCTTACAGAAATAAATGAATCGTGAAACGTTGCATCTTGTTGGTTGTATTCTGCGGGCTATTGAGGCTAGTTGATGGTGGTACATTATCTGATAGTGTTGTGCTGATAATGCATGGGATTTTCTGAACAGTTAAGCCATTGTTTTTAATTAATTCCCTTATGATTGGAGTTATTTGAACACATTAAATTAACCGTTCATTTGGTAAACGTTGTAAATACAATTCCTTGAACAGTAGTTTCAAGTTTATTTCTCGAATTCCTGCATTCTGTGTTTTTCTTCACCGTGTACCCTGTGCTGTTTTCGCTTATACATCCCAGCCGGAAATTAGGTACTTTCTGTGTGAAGGTAGTGATATGCCTTCTGTCGTTACAAAACGTAGGCAAATAAAGCAAATGTTGTAATTGTGAGAATGAGCGAGAATGAACTTATGACTATAGAAATTAAATTTTAAATCAATTTACCCTTCTTCATAAACATTCAGTTTTACATCAAACCATTTTTTTTGCACCTCTAAAACTCCTAAGGGATTGCATTTGCATTTTAGTAAATAAACTGCTGAAGTCAGCGAAAAATGCAACAGAACGCGTATTAAATCACTCAGAAGGTATAATACGCTTGCGTAGTGATGCATCTACGAAAAAGGAAAGTAAAGTCTGTGTGCGTATAAATGAAATCATTCCCGACAGTAAAGTAAAGTAACGCCGAAGAATACATACAGTACATTGCATTGTACAAAACAGCAGTTCTCAGTGCCTTAAGTTAAGGTGGTGCAACGTGGTAGCGAGCGACAACAAAGCAGGAATAGTAGAAGCTGAGGGAAGGTTAATTATAAACTGTAATGACGATTTTTTTTGTGTTGGTACTTTCATTTGTTTTGTTGCATTCTTCCGCAACCTTGCTGCTAATTAATTGTTGAATTCACATTTAGTTGACTGTTTTCGTGGCTCTTAACAATATTTAAAAATTGCTTTTCTTTTGTATTTTCTGTTCACATATCCTGAAAATTTGTTGCAACATACAAACAGAATGCCCCGTAATAGATCACCGAGCATACTAAAAACCTACAGACCAACAGGCAGAAGAAAACAGTAGGCACCGTTAATTGACTTCTGGACATGTGAGATCGGTACAGGTCAACGAGTGACCTAACTGTATGGTAGCTAGATGATGATGATGACGACGACGACGATGATGATGATGATGATGATGGTGATGGTGACGACGATGACGATGATGATGATGATGAAGACGATGACGACGATGATGATGATGATGATGAAGACGATGACGATGATGATGATATTTTGCAGTATTATCTCTGCTTTATGTGTAGCTTCAGTTTTTATCGAGCCTCTCTTTGCCTCTTTCGTTTTTACATATATTCTGTATATGTCATGTTTCGGGTAATGAATTTTATACATTTTTAGTATATTTCTGGTTTTGTTGTCACTTTTGTGTAATTCTTATAATCTCCAATTAATTTTACCACAACGCTATCTGAATAATACGATGGCTAATGTTCCAATTCCTGTAATTTTGTTCTTGGCATTCAACTAGGATTTCAGTGTCATTCATAATTTTCCGGAGTATCCCTTTTTTAATCATGTTATTTGTTTATTTTGTATACCTTCACTTTCCTCATTCCATAGGTACTTAGACGTTTTTTTTTCCGGTTATATGTATTTTATTCCTTTGTGCAAGTCAAGTATTAGGTCTCGCGAGTGTACAGTTCCTGCAACCTATACTTATACTTGACACCTGTACCTGAAACGTGCTGTGTTTGGAAACACCAACGATATCTTGTTCTTCCTGTTTTCTTCGTCTTTGTCGAGGTAGGGCACAATGAATCCCATTCACAAATCTCAGGGAGTCGCCAGTCTGGCTTTTCCTAGCAAATAATTTGCACAAAATTGTTTTTTTATTTCTCCACGTTTTGCAAGTGTAAACCTATCTATCTAGTGTCTAATGTGCTCCTCAAGTGTTAACAAATTTATGAAATCGGTATTAATAATTGTCCAACGAGATGCAACACAAAGCAGTCTATTTATTATTCTGCAAGTTCGTTCTACATATTCCGGGTGTCAACTTCATCCGTCATCAAGAGTACACAAAACTGTAACTACAGCCTCCGGTACTGGTCAGCTACCTCCCTCCAACGTGGCCAAGCTTGGCCACATTGGAGGGAGGTAGCTGCACAAAAAATGTGACCAGTACAGGAGGCTGTAGTTACAGTTTTGTGTACTCCTGTTGATGGGTGTGGTTGACACACGAAACATGTAGAGTGAACTTGCAGAATAATAAATAGACTGCTTTGTGTTACATCTCGTTGGACAATTATTAATATAGATCAGCGATGCACGGAACGATAGACATAAAATTGATAAAATCCGCTTTTTTTGTTCAGAAATTTAAAACTGTTAGTTAGGTATTTACGAAGTCTTTTTTTTCCATTCCCGTGGCTAATCAACTGACTTGAGAACTGCTCTCTTCTGGGTTATTATGCAGCGAGTAGCGGTGATTACTTACCGATGTTTCGGGACAACGTATCGTCGCATCTTCAAGGGAGTCAAGATTTTTGATGATGGGAACGATAAGCTGTACCGAAACGTCGCTAAGGAATTACAACTACCCGCTGCGTACTAACCCAGAAGAACGGATTTTTCATCTGCTTCGCGGCGGTAGCCTGAAACCACGCGATCAACTGACTTACAGTTATTGACGAAACTGAAGTCCAGTTACTGCTCATATTGAAACGAGTTTTTTTGAATTGATTATTAAAGTTTCGCCTATTGAATGTAAAATAAAAGGCTCTGTACCCCATTTGCTTGGGTCAAAGCACAAATACAGAACGGTGCCACCATGCATCGCCTTTATAACTTAATGAACCCGAAACACAGCATGCGGGCGATCCTCTGCTCTTTGTTCTCTCGGACCACCTGCATTTTATTTAGAAAGGATTCCGGTAGAACTGATCACTAAAAAAAACCAAACAGACAAAAGAAAATCTGTTTGAAAATTCACCATGACTTCATGCATGAAACAACAACATCTCTTCTCCAAAACTAGATACCATTACGGATCATACCACCTTGCAGCCCACGTCCCTTATCTTTGTAAAGGAAAGATGAGCCTGGATATTATGGTGGAATGGCCTTATGCGGGTAGTCGTTGTTTTGAAGAACCGACTGAGGGATTTCCGGGCATGCTGGCATGAACATTATAGGAATATAGTAAGTGTATTGTAGTACCTTCTGATTTAATGCCTTGAGATACACAAACATGACAAGCTTGAAAACTTCCGAAAAGGAAACAGTACTACCTACGCTTAATGCAGTCCGGCGACAAAACGAAAAAGCTCAGTGTCAAACGGATTTTAAGCGGACAGTTTGTGAGCAGGTTAAACCACACATCTGTGTAAAGCAAGTCAAGTTATTTGAAAAAATGTCATGCACTGTACAAACAGAAGATGTAGTTATACATGTAAAACGGGCTGTGAAAGCTAAATGATTAACTAGATGAGAATTTACTTTGATAATGACGTAATGAGCAATAAATTATTAGTACTCTAAAATATCGTTTCAATATCACGATGAATGCGAAGAAGCGAAAGTCGGATAATGGTGAATGAAAGAGAAGAAATTTCCGAAAGAGTGAATTGTGAATGCTGGTAATAGAGGGTGTAATTGGAGAATTGACCAGAAAATACACCGTGGCGTTATAGATGACCAGGCTGGTTCTGTCGTTAAGTACCGCCTTCTTATACGCGTCAGTAAGTGAGATGTTGATGAAAACAAAAATAATTCTTGTCTTTATCAAGCCTGAGGATGAGATCAAAATATTTCCCGAAACGTCGTATCATTCGCACAATATTACGCCACATCATAACTCAAAAGAGTTACAATACCAATTTCATCGTGTCGAAAGCCTTAGATCATAGATTTTTGAATTGGACTGTTTCCACCCCGCTGTGTACATATGACAGATTTTATTAAATTAAACCGCCTTTACACAACGTAATTGACAGTTGTTATTCTAAAACTGGTTGCATCAGCAACATGTTTCGGCCTTATTTGGCCATCATCAGGCTTACAAATGTTAGTATCCTTACCTAGTTACCTTAATTGATACTAAACTTTGTAAGCCTGATGATGGCCAAACAAGACCGAAACATGTTGCTGATGTAACCAGTTGTAGAATAACAACTATCAATTTTGTTGTGTAAAGAAGGTTTAATTCAATAAAACTTGGATCATATGTAAATCTTGTTGAGAACTGACTGAAATCTTTATCAGTCAAATTCTATTCTGTTTAGGGCATAAATAAGTGCGCATCTAAATAATTTTATCTTCTTGGACTCCGTGTGTTAATTTAGTAAGCCTACCCTAGCAGTAGCACTGTTCTCACCACAAACATTTAGGAGTGAATGTATTTGAAGCAAAGTTATTCATTGCCTGCTTTAACTCACTTTACTTGTGCATATGAGAAGCAAACTCACGGCCCCCGCGAGGCTAGATTGAACTCAGACGGAGTCAGAAGGGTTGGATTAATACGACGTAGAATGAGAAAGGGAAGATTCTGAACTAAATTCAGAACCTCTGGGCCAAAAGTCATCTTTATTCCCTTCAAGCCATCTGAGTTCAGTCATTTCTGACGTAAACATGGGAAAGTAACGCTCCTGTCTCGAGGAACTTTGTGACAGACAATGAACCAACTAAGACTGTCTGCACCGAACATATTACGAGCTAATTCAACGTCGTTATTCCTTTTGTGCAGATCTATTGCTAAACGTCTGCGCAATTAGTTGAGAACTATACTAAACAAATACGTGTAATGTTGGTAAGTTATTTAAAATATTAAAGTTTAACCATTAAATTTTCAGGAAACCTCCGAAAATTTGAACATTGATGAATACTGCATCACCATAGGCATCTCAGCACCATGTGGCATCATCAGTGACTCCCGTACAGTCTTGTAAATAATGTCGCAACTAGTGTGTTGAAGTTACAAATGATTTAAAATTTATAAGTCTTGTAGGTATTGTGGAAACCTGAAATGTTTTGAAAGTTTAGAAAAAGTAATTTCTACTTTTGAAAGAGTACGCTTTAAATTGTTGGAATTCGTGACTTAATGCACGAAAATAGTGACACAGTTTTAAGTTGTACTGTCTTGCAAGGTAGTATTTGCCCTTCGAATTTTAAAAGTTTACGGCTTCTGCAATCTGTGAATGTTCTGGAATTTGCAAGCAATTTGGACTTTTAACACATGAATTGTAACGATTTAACGAGATGTTATGATTTTTCGTCTGATTCACCTTGACTGTGCAGAAAGTATAGATGCTGGCATGATGCCGCGCTGCGTATGCTGAAGTAACATGAAGCTGTGTGCGAAGTGTTAATTTGCATGCTTTAAGGCTGTTGTTTATCAGCCGATGGTCTTCTTTGAGTCTCTAAACTTTGTAGGAACTGAAGAAAATGTGCAAAACTTTGTTGTTTTTATGAAAATTGAACTGTTGTCATGCAGAATGCATATAATTAATAACATGTTAATTAATACTTTATTTCCCTCTCACTAGCTAGCTTTCTTTCTTTTTCCTTTCTCTTATTTCTACCATCTGTTCTTTCTAACTTTATTTTAAACATTGTATAATTTTTACCGCGTTTCCATCCTTAATTCCACGAGGCTTTTTGTTTCTGTATTTCCAACCTAATCATCTTCATGTGGTCTCTGTTATGAAGTCATCGACCAGTTCACACAATCCGGCTCACCACTTTACACCAGGTTCAGCAACTGCCAACAATTTGTCTCCGCAACCGCAATAAAATCGCTTTATATTTTGGTGTGAGGCCAATGGCTTTTGTATCAATATTCTCACAGTGATGCGTGTTGGTACCAGATTGCTGGAGGGGGTTGAAATCGGAGGGGGCCAATAACACGGGTCACATCCCTCGTGGCTGAGCCTCTTCGCAATTAGGTCTGCTGCCAAGCGCAGGATTATGGGAGAGTAGTGAGACGAGTGGGAGAGAATTCTGCACCGCAGTGAGAAGATTCGAAATTCGAAATGTTGCCACTAGTAGTAAATGTTGTAATTGTCTCGTAGATTGGGGCAGGAGGGGAGGGTGCTGAAAGGGTCTCATTCAAAGGCAGCAGAGGAACTTAAGTTAAACAGAGTGCAACTATAATCAGTATTGTGTGCCACCGATTTGATTTTGAGCAAGTGGATTATGCAAACAAATAGGCAATACGCTTATGAGAACCGACGAGGTGGCTCTGTCTCATTAAAATGTAGCACGATCCTTGTAATCGGTTCATTAGATAGATTCTTACAGCGGATATTCCACACGATTTGTTTCAGTGTTAAGGGCGCAGCTGGGATTCAGAACTATATCAGAATGTATCATGGATCTAGAGACATTTTCTGAATTGTTTCGGGTGAAAGCAAAATGTGTTTCTCGTCTTTAATTAGCAAGGATATATTGGAATGACGGTACTGTCGAGTACTGTCTGGCCCCTCCCTTTTTTCCAGTTTATAAATCCTGTTTGTGGACGTCTCTCGCGAATTCACGGAAGAGGGATCGGTCGGTCGCAATGTCACTAAATACAACAGACGACACAGACACAGAAAACAGACATCCAAACTTGCTTCAAGTGCATTTTGAACAACGAAAGCTTAAGACCGCCAAGCCACTGTGTTCGGCAAAGAGCAGTACAGTGTCAACGTGTATGTCCCCTTGTATTACTTCTGAAATAATATAGAAATTTTCGTGGAACTTTGAACATGCCACAAAATGTCACGCCATCCTGATACGAGTATTTTTCCAGTGTCACCTGTTCGGGATTTTTGTTGGACAAGCAAGCGTCCCATTGGTACCTAATCCGATGGATCTTGTCTGCAAATAACTCCTTCAGCTGCTGCGGACATCACTGGACCGCAGTGATCTTGACGTCCATGTTCATCCAAGTGACGGATTTTATACACGGTACATTGGCGTTTAGCCGAAACGCCACTGCTCCATTTCCTCTAACACGCCAGTTTTGTTACACAGCGTGTGGTTGACTTTTGTTATATCATGAATGTGGCCTCGGGCAACACTGCGAACGTGTTTCATTTCCGCATGCATTTTAATATTGTAGCAAGAGTGAAACAATCAGAAAAGTTACATGGATTATTGTGGTTGGTGCGCTATGAGATTCACTAAGTTAGATAGGGTAATGTAATATTTTTGGTATAAATGTTATAGAAAGATGCATTTTAGTTGAAGAAATTTTTCTTATGATGATCGTATGAAAGAGGCAACTGCAGTGTTAAATGTGTATTTAGGTTTGGTTTTGTACGTGTAACCAATTAACCGCTGATCGTTGAGCGTGTAAATTCCTCTGTGGAAATAAATTATACGGATATTTAGAAATTCAGAATGAAATGAAGCGTATGTTAACAATTACGAAACTGGCGAAGGAATGCAGCGGGTTTATCTGAAGTATAAAAAAAGCAACCGGCCTACGTGTAAACCATTTTGCACTAATAGCATGTACCAAATCGTTTCACACTCAAGAAGGAAGGGCAGAAGGAAATGAGGAAGGAAAGACAGAAAAATTAAACGAACAGAAGTAGTGGTGAAAAGAAGGAGGGGAAAATGGAAGAAAGATATAAGTAAGGAAAATAATAATAGCGAAATTAAAGAGAGAAGAAAATGTTAAATGTGTAGGGATGAGGATGTAGGAAGGAGCGAGACAACGGAGAAAATGAAAAGAAAAAGTTACGTAACAGAAATAAAGAACAGGGAGGAAGAAAAGGGGATAGAATGAGAAATAAATCAACAGGGATTTTCTAAGAAGCAGACCTATAAAGAACAGAAAATTTTG
>Ga0123355_10019781_pt1 | contig 10727 bp, 7 predicted proteins | sample TergutEmb28metaG_3_FD_89872 | JGI IMG/M metagenome (GOLD analysis project Ga0123355, IMG submission 89872) | Embiratermes neotenicus P1 segment gut microbial communities from Petit-Saut dam, French Guiana - Emb289 P1 | ecosystem: Host-associated > Arthropoda: Insects > Digestive system > Gut ...
AAAAAAATTTCTTTTTAAAAAAAAAAAAAAAAAAAAAGTACACTAAAATCAGAACTCAAACACAGTGCTATATCAAGTGCTGGTCCACCATGCTCAGCAGTACATGCTTTTGCTGTTTTCCCCATGTTACTGCAACCCACAGCTTGAGATATACAGTGGAATTTTGTTGTTTTTGTGCACATTATCTTTCAAAACCACAAAGAAACAGAAATCCAGTGGTGTTAGGTCTGGAGATTGTGGGGGCCACACATTTTGAGAAATAATGTTATTGCCAAAGAATTTATGTAACATCTGCATGTGCTATAGACCCTTCCTGCTGAAATTAGTAGAATTGTTCATCACTTTCCAACAAGGAAATGAAATTCATAATTTGTTTGTGGTGAAGTTCTGTTCGTACTGTTTCTTTGGTGCAAAAGGGGCTGATTATTCACCATTCAAACACCACACCATGCTCCTCTGACTTTTAAAGAGTGCAACAGTCCTTCTTGAAAGGTATAGGAATTTCCAGCTCTCCATGTTTTGCTGTTAGTGGCATTAATGTCCACTAAGGTGAAACCATGGAACACGAACAAAGGTTCATTGCCGCATTTACAAGTGCTAGCTGTCTGTCCTCAGTCAGATCAATCCAGTCTGTGCCTCCCCCACCATCCCACTTCCTGAAGGTCCATCTTAATATTATCCTCCCATCTATTCCTGGGTCTTCCAAGTGGTTCTTTCCCTCAGGTTTTCCCACCAGTACCATGTATACATCTCTCACCCATACATGCTACATGCCCCACTCATCTCATTCTCGATTTCATCACCTGAACAATATTTAGTGAGGAGTACAGATCATTAGGCTGCACATTGTGTAGTTTTCTCCACTCCCCTGTTGCCCATTTACTAACTTACTGACTTACATACTTACTTACTTACTCACTCCTTCGGGAGTATGTAAGTAAGTGAGGTGAAACCATGCTTTATCAGTAAAGACTCCATTATATAAAACATCTGTGTACTCCAATGAAATGTGTAAACCATCTGCTGTACAGAAGTTGTACCATATCAGTGATCTTAAGCATATGCATGATATGGATAAAGTATTGAAATCTTTGTTCTGATGAGAAAGTTTCTTAGTAACTTTCTCGAAGAGCATAACAGACTGACAGATATTGTCCGTGTTGTCATTTGACACTAAAGGTTGGCTAGAACATTTTTCTGTAATGTGCGCTTCCCATGTCATGGAAACGGCTTACCAGATAATATCTCGAAGGCAAGATAATCGGGAATTGTACGTGTAAACTCATCTTGCAAAGTTGTGAGTATGCAGTACTGAACATTTGTCACTTGCAGTTTGTGGAAACACATCTGGTAACAGTCTGTAACAAAATCATGTGATCTGCACAGATTTTGCACTGGTATACTTAGAGCTGTTTATTTTTCTATGAATCCAGTTGGAATTGCATTTAATTGGAGCTGTCATTAGGTACTTAAATATGGATTGTATAACTTTTTATTGCAATGTAGAGAGAATGCTTTTGCTGCTTTGTAGCCTGAAATTTCTCTCAATATCTAAGTGTCTAGTTCTTTCCTCATAGCGTGTATTAAGAATGTCTGTATTGATTTTTGTAAGAAGCTTTATTTTAAAAACCCACTGGATTCCTTATAAAGAAGGTGGATGGGAGGAAAATGTAGTTCTTACATTTCATAAAACACACCATTCCACCATTAAAAAGGGTAACCTCTTAATTTTACTAGAGAATTGAAAGAAATTTAATCTGAGAATCCTGCCATATGCATTAGAATTCCTATACTTTTGATGCTAATGCTCTGAAAATGCTGATACCCCAGCATTTGCGCAAGGTGTTGTATAGAGTGGCTTACAGTAGTGTATTGTGAAGGAAAATGTGGGACTGGGCATGTGATAGTTGAAAAAGCTAAGCTTTTTTTGTGATGAAATGGAAATAACTGATAGGTGCACATTCTCTAGTGGCTGACTATGGAGTGTCAAAGAACTGTGTAAGAAAGGTCAGTATTGGAACCATTTAATAATCCCTTCACTTGTGGTCCCATTGGTGTCAGATTAAAGTAATTCTACTGTACATAATGCATACTGTGGTTACGATCTGTCTGTCTGCATGAAACTCAAACCAGGTTTTTGTTAATCAAATTCTCTACAGGGGATTTAACCAAAATTTGTCATCACTTCAGTTTTGCTTAAATCGACAGAAATTTTACGTGAAGAATGACATACATTTGTACTATGTATCTTGCTGCTTAAATTGAACTAACATATATGTAGTTGAAGTCTGTACATGTATATTCAGTTACGTAACGCCCCATTTTGTAAAATGGGGACAACCCACAAAACATCAATTTCACAGGAAAAACAAAAAGCAGATTTTAAAGAAACTTCCCTCTCTGTTGCAAATTTCTATTTGCGCTGTCACTATTAAGTACACATGCTCAATACATGGTAGTAGTGGCAGTACTGCTTAACATGGGGTCACAAATTATGTACAGTACAAGTTTTTCAAAAAATATGCAACATTTTTTTGGGGGGGAGGGGGTTGGTGAATATTTTTGTAGAATGGCAACAATGGCTTGAAATTTAGCCTAGCCTTTGGTATGACAGTATGGTGAACCAATGCAGCTGGACATCAAAAGGGTACTGGATATTAAAAAATCATTCTTTGGATAATAAGTTCTTCAACAAATAATAATGATTGTGATAATCTGTAACATACTTTTTATTCCAAGCAATAAAATGCTGATGAAAATTATTGTCTTCCACAAATGTGACACCACATCCTAACATTTTAGAGGAATCTTCTTCCTTCATTTGTGCAGGATTCACTCACATTTCCATATGCATACAAGTTAACGAAAATTGCATTTAATTTACACTATCTAAATATGACATTAGTAACAAGAGCTAGAAGCCCATGAATTATGACAGTAGGCTTCATGAATTCTGTCTGGAATTATTTTTGTTTGCGTACTGTTTTGTAGGATCGTGATGTATGTGTTGAATGACTTGCTGTAAAAAGCTGGCCATTTATAACCACTGGAGACATAATCAAAGATAACCATGAACCATTCTAGTCTAATGCTGGCTCAAACACAGAGTTAAACTGTAGAATGGCAAGTTTCTGAATTGCTCTGCAGGTCTGCAGTCATCAACACTCAGCTGAGGATTATTTTACCAAATAAAATGTGAATGAACTCTGAAATATATTTGGAGCATGATTTGTGGGTTAGAATATTGCCCTCTATGGAAACAAATTTTGGGCTTGCAAATTTAGTAATTCATGAAAGTTAAAAAGTAAAGTTATATGTCTGCTCAGTGTATTATAAAAAAAAATTCTAACATCCAATCATGAAGCTAAATTGTTCATTTTCCCACCAACATTTCTTCCTCATTTGTTTTTTGAATGCCCTTAAATTAAATTAAATTAAATCTGTAGAAATATCTTTAATTACCATATCAGAATGTGTTCAAGTTTTGAAGCATTTTTTTTATAATGCTGTTGGCTAACTGAAGAACAGCGACAAGGGGTTTGGAAGGAAGTAGTTGCAACTAACTGAAATACTACCCTAGAATTTTCCTATAGGGAGTGGGTTTATAGCCTGTTATTTGTATGTTATTAAGTACCTCAGCACCACACACTGTTCAGTGTAATTTAAATGCAGTTATATCTTTCATCTTTTTCGGTATTTTTATATTGATGTATATTTGAAAAAAATTGATACTTATTAACTTCATACACAACAGTGTTTAGTACAGCACTCAGTTCTCACTATTAGTCTGTGCTTTACTTTACCGTTGTCAGACTGAACTTACAAGGCTTAGGAAATAACTGCATCATGTAAATGAAAACAGAAAAGCACTCGCCACACCACCTAATTCCTGCAGCAAACCATTGTGTTCATTAAAATGCCCATTTAGATTAGGAAGATTCATCAATAGATGGCAAACTGAAGCCGAAAATGATAGCTGAAACTGAGTACTGTACTGAACATTGTAGTATATGACAATACTCATTGAATAAATCTTCTACAGGATTGCTGTCATATATTTAATATTAAAATTTATTTTGTAATTACATTATGATTGCGCCCTGAAATTAAATCATGATTCAACCTTTTGTGGGTCAAAATTAAAAAAATAACAAAACTTAAGTCACTAAGTAAAAGTTCAGCATTTTCCCACCCTAATCTATGCATACACAAATCTTTCCCAGGCAGATTTATGCCAGTGTGTACCTCTTGAAATTTGGTGTGTATTAAGCCATAGATCCATCTATGAGAAACTATACTTGGATCGCTTATCGTTAGTGGATTAGGCCCAGCATGAGCACATGGAAGAGGGTCATTTGAAGTAATATGTTTTGATTTCCTCCTTACCATATTTGGTAATATCCCCTACGACTTCACGTTCATTGGTGGTCTGTTTTAGATGGATATAAATTATGAACGGATACTTGTATATGTTGTACAACTAAGTAACCACGTTGTCAAATACATATTCATCTCAGACCCTATTATTACAATGGTGTATGTACTCCATAAGGCACGACAGAAGGGGAAAATTTTTGTAACTGTTTGTGCGTAATCCTATGAACGCGAAATTAAAGTCCCTTCAATAATCCATGGCAAACTCGTCAACCGCATTGCATGGTAAGAGGTCTCCGATTGTCACAAAATATAGTTCTGAGTAAGACGGCTTTCATGCATGGTACATTGGTTTTAAATCCCAATTGTCTCTGACGACGTGTAATATTATTTTTCGGAGAATATTTGTATTGCATGAGGATGAGTCACAGTGAAAGTGCTCAATGTTATATCGTGCTAAGTAATCGCATATTATTGGAGTAAAGTCGGTATACATGGGAGTATTCCGTCGTCGTTACCCAATGAGAGGGGGCCTTCTTTCATGAAGCGATTATGCGCATTAATACGATGCAACATACTCTTACGTGAGAATTCAGTCATCAGTGAGCGAAACACCCTTCCCTTCTGTGTGTTGGGTGTGTTGTGGTTAGTGTTGACTTGTGTTCCCTGTAAGAGGTGTGAAGTGGGATTTGCTCAGGGGAAATGGTAAGCGGTGTTTATTTTCAGACATATTCACAAGAGTACAGCGATTTGTATTTACAAGTTTTTTTTTTTCGGGGTATAAGTTGGCTGTAAACGTTTATCAATGCTAAGCTGCTGGAACATGCCGGCTGCCGCCATTTTAATTAAGCCTAAACGAGGACCCCTTGAATTCGCTTGTTCGTGTAAGAACACAAATTGATTCTTTATCAGTACAGTGTTACTTGCAGAATGTTGAGCTATGCGGTGCCCCCGTACGCCAATAAAAGTATATTGGATCTGCATGGTTTCACGCGTCGACATTACGGATGGAACTCTGTAACTGTTGGTTGAATAGTAGTGACACGTTTGAGTAACCCATGCATAAGTTTAATTATTTTGTGGGCTGAAAGTGCGTACTGTGACGGATAAGTAAACGGTCGACCAATTTAAGATGAGAGCAATTAGTGCTGTGTAGTGAGGTGTGTTACTTTAGCCAGTATGACCATGCATAGGAACGGTCACGTTTGATTCTTGGACCCAACGCGTGAAGACATAATCTGAACCAACACATGCAAAGTATAAATGCATAGTTTGTTTACGACATTAATGTGGTAGTTACACCACCCTTTCAAGTATAAATGCATAGTTTGTTTACGACATTAGTATGGTAGTTACACCACCCTTTCAGCCTCTTGGAATTGGTAGTATGCAGCAAATGTAGCCTACTTAGTATCTCATAACAGTCGTTAAGCTATCCCTGAATTAGGTACTTAATTATTCGGGAATTCTTTGACAGTGTACGGCAGTAATATATATCTAAACTAAAAGTGATTGGTCAGAGCATCTGCCTTACCTGGTTCCATTATCAAGTGTTCCATTATAATCTCTGATGAAATTCTTGGTAACGTGTATATGATGGTAATATGTACTTACATATTGAAAATGATGGATTAGGGCCAGAATACGAGAGCCAGTTATTTCTGTTCTGTAGAACAGTGTACATGGCACAAACACATTGCAACACTTGTGTAAGGGAACTGTTCATGACAGAATGCACTATCATATTCTGTGACTTATATTTGTGTTGCAAGTCATAGGAAAATGGGATTGCCAACAGTGATAGCAATTATAAGGTATATTACACCTGTGAAAGTGTGAAACGGAAAGTGTTGCATGAGCTTGGGCTGGGTCATTCAAACTTTGAGTAATGCTTTTGATACAGTCGAGTATCTCATAATAAAGCCTCAGAGCCTCACCTTTTTACACAGTATTTTTCTTGAAGTTCAGTCTTTGTCATAAAGTTAACCTGAAAACCCAAACATTTCTCACTAAACTTACCAGGCAGAGAACAGCCATAATGGATTGCAGTTTATTTTTTATTGCAACGTAACTGTCCGTAAAGTGAAACTAAAGGCCAAAGGTTTTCACTACAATAAAAATTCATAGTCTGACCTCCTTGGGTTACATTTCCTTTTCTTTGTGTAACTAGTGGGAATTAGTGATTAAATGTTGCAGGACAGTATGTGACTCAACTTTTTTCTTTTATGTGGAGAGTAGTTCTTTTATCACCAGACTACTGCTCACTGTAGAGGCAGTATCATTATTATTCGATAGCGACTGTGACTGACAGTGCTGCCAGCTTGGCAGTGCTCAGTCTGGTGAAAAGAAAAAATTCTATCTCTAGCAGAACTAAACACGTCTTACTTCAGGTATTAGATACTGTTATTAATAATTTACACACATAACACTGAATTATCCTTATAGAATTTATCTATTATGTTTTAAGGATGATTAAGTACTGTTGTAAATAACAAATTGATGTAGTGACTTCATATTTGTAAAAATGTATTGCTCCCATGTGTCCTATATAAATTTTTAAGTGATTTGTGTGACTTCATAGGTAGTGAATACAATTATGAATTATCATTTGTGAAGCAGTTTGTTTTCAAGGTTTGATGCAGCAAGCCGGGCTCTGTCATGATGAAATAGGGTGGATCAGGAGGAAAGGTCGGTATTTTGTGATGTGATAGTATTAGTCACTGCGATAAAAAAGTTTAAATGAACATGTGCCTGATTGTGAATGGTTACTGAAATAAAGCTGTTTGAATATCTTTGATTTCTTGACCTAACTCCATTATATTTTTGTTTGTGGAGTTGGGCGAAGAGGGAAGTTTACAAAAGGAAGGTGGCTACGTGGGAGGAATTGCTTGCCAACGTTTTGGATGCAGCCTCCCATGTAAAGAAATGGGGAAATCGAAGCAGATGAGCAATAACGCTGTCTTTGCTCACGGGCTGCAAAGGGCACTGAGGTTGATGGTGGGATTTTCAAACATTCATTGTGAATTGTAACAAACTTGTCATTGAAATATCAAATTAATATTGGAATGGAATTAAGTAATTAATTTTTCTTTATAACCATTGCTTTTGTATTTGTAAATTCAAAGAGCTGTAACTCAGTAACCACTCAGAATTACACACATGTTTGTATGCACTTTTTTCTAACAATGACCAGTACTGTCACCTCTCAAAATCTTGACCTTTCCTCCTGAATCACCCATTATGTCATACTTAGGGCTAAACCAGTATCCACATTTCAGGTCTGAAGTTTGTTCTGCAACCTGCTAAGGCCGTTCTTGTCAGTTACGTGACAGTAGTGAGATTCTCATGGCAGGGACTATAAGTAGTATGTTCTTTGGGGATGAGACCATATATTTGTTAGCAGAAGAAGCTGCTGTCTCTCTCTTTTAGGGTGTCAAAACCCGAAACCCATGTGACAACATAGATGTTGCCGGATGTTTTGAAGGGGATATCTCCTCTTGCTCGGAAATGTTGGGGTTTGATGGGAGTGATGTGGTATTCTCGAGTGTCTCGTGCCTGAAAAGGGTTGGATCGATGGTTTTTGCTGTTTAGGGTTCCAAATCCATCATGCTTCTCTTCACTTATATCCAGTTTTTTTTTTTTAATAGTTAGGAGAGGTTGTTTGACATGGCTTGTGTGGTTCCTGATAACAGGAATTATGGGTTGGGGTTGTGTCATGCATAGGGTGCATATTTTCTAGTGTCTCACTGCAGATGCTGGTTGATTCCCAGTGTAATGTTTGTAACATTCATGCTGGACAAAAGTGGCAGTGGGTTACTTTGAACAATGTGTATTTTCTCTGTTTTTATTCAATCAAGACAGCCTGACAATCATCTGGTTCTCATCAGGGTCTGGTATGGAATGCCTGTCTGAGGCCACACTGTCAAGGTGTGCTGTGTGAACAAACTTAAAATCTGAAAGAGAGCTAGGTTTGAAGGTCACAGCTTTATGAGACTTAAGTGTTAAATGGAAAGAAATGTTGTAATTGTTTTCTGGCAGGGACTCGCTGTCATGTGAACAGGCCGGGTTATTTCTTAGTGTGTGGTTAGGATTTTGATCTGGGCTGGACGGTTCGGGAGTCGAATCCCGGTGGAGACCAGATTCTCAACGCTCCTCCAGACCGGCCTTGGGGCTCACCCAGCCTCATGTACACTGGGTATAGGGTCTCTTTCCCGGGGGTAAAGAGGCCGGAGCGTGGCGTTGACCACCCACCGTCATGTAGAGTCGAGGTTAAAGAAAGAGTAGAATTTTGTTATTGTTTTGCCATAATCCCCGTCTGGGCCTTCTTGGTCTGTTTAGGGTAAAAAGTTCCTTCAATGGATTGAATTATTACATTTATTGTAAGTGGTTTAGTTAGTGGCGCCCTCCGTTTCTTTTGTGAAGCGTTTTTCGTGTACATGTTACTGCGTCAGTTCCACTAAATGGCATTAACGTGCGTGATTTAACCCTTTAAACACGAAACGTGAACTGTTTTATTTAAATACCCGGTTCTTACCGCGCTGTAAACACTTTTCATCTCGGTTTTAAAAACCAATCGGTTTATGCTATATATCCACTGTGCTTTCCGAGATAAGTACAAAACACGTAAATACGGTATGGGCAGAATGTTTGTGAATGCTAAACCTGTTGGTGAATCGAGTAACGAGTAGGCTGTAAAAGGTTAATGATGTGAACATGTTAAGAATTGTTTGAGCGTCGTTCGTTACGCATCCCTCGTTCCGTGCATGAAGGTGAAGTGTGTGTGCTGGAGTTTCACTAGGACCATCATAAAGAAGGTAACGGCCTACGGGATGATACATCATGTCTCCGAAAATAGTCCCTAGCGCCATCCCACGCCGAACGATGTCGCTAAAAGCGTGTCGCTGCGTCGGGGTGGCGGTAAGATGAACAACTATGTCGTCTGCTATCCGATTTTCTAAGTTGGCGTGCATTCAGCCAGTTGAAATTTAGGCATAAAGCGTCTAGTGGTGTAAGGGCGGATGGATAATTAGTTAAGAACAAATGGAAGCGGCCGTAACTACGAGATTTGTGGCACTGTTAACGGCATTTATCTCGAGAGGCGCAGAAAGGTCGCGTTTAGAGCCAGGATGATCGAACTCCAGATTGAGGGTTGAAACCTAGCCGTCTTGAATGGCAACGTGCTACCCACTCGACCGAGACATTGCGTCATTTCAGAGCGAGAAAAAAGTGAATGCATTAGTTTTAGGGAACTATTGACGATGCGGAAGGCAGTCCCTGCTTAGTTATGCACTGCCTCGTGATTTGTGAGGAAGTGGAGGGAGTAGTTGCCTTCTCCCACGAGCCATTTTGCCTTGTGGCAAAAGCCTCCGGTAGCTCCTGGCTGGGAGTGGTTCCTGGGACCGGTCCAAACGCGGCGGTGATGAGAAAAATCCGCCCTCGCAGAATATATAAGAATTTTGTTATTCTTTTGCCATAATCGAACATAATTGGCAGTATAGTAGGTAACAGTTCCGGGGCCCCCGGGACTCGATAATCGAAAGCCACCCTATAATTATTAGCGAAAGTAACTACCGGATCTCATAACATGAATTCGGTATACTGCTGTGAGAACGCATTCCGGTACGAAAGAGTCCACAATACATTATAATATTCTAGATGCTTGCTCCCCACCCCCTTTCTCCGCGGTGTTGCGGAGGGGGAGTCTTATCCACACCACTGGTTATTATCGGCAAGTTATTTTATTGGGACACGAAGTAATGTTTCTCCAGGTTGGGGGGTTGATAGTGGGAATGGTATCCGGAAACTGGCCGAAACGCCATCGTAGTAGTAGTAGTAGTAGTAGTAGTTTTTGTTGTAATGCTGCTGCTGTTGCAGTATTACGCTGTTTCGTACGTGTATGGCATTGTATTTCAGAGGTAATAAAATTAAATACCTTGTGAACAACGTGTGGACGGAAGACCGCTGATTTCGTTTCATTTGGATTTCACATATTGCACGAGTTCGCTGTTCCAGCAAATCTGCGATGTGGTGTGGGTAGGTAAGCGCAGGAATTCATTTAAGTTGCCTTAACGATGCGTGTAACTAACTAGGGCAAAAATAGATGCGCAGAATATTAAATACTGTTTCCCCACGGCAGCATTAATTACGCGAACGCCCACGCTGTTCATTACGTTATGCGTACGTTGCCTGGCTTGTAATGCTAAAGATTCCTACCATTAGTAGAAATGTTCGACGGGCCGCCAAACGCAGCTTTTTTTTTTTTTTTTTTAACACTACCCTTTTCCTTGACGCCAGTGTGGCGGTCCTTGCTCTTTCTTTTTGTTTTTCCCCCTGTTTGGTGTTTTTTTTTTCTT
>Ga0123355_10019782_pt1 | contig 10727 bp, 9 predicted proteins | sample TergutEmb28metaG_3_FD_89872 | JGI IMG/M metagenome (GOLD analysis project Ga0123355, IMG submission 89872) | Embiratermes neotenicus P1 segment gut microbial communities from Petit-Saut dam, French Guiana - Emb289 P1 | ecosystem: Host-associated > Arthropoda: Insects > Digestive system > Gut ...
CAGCACAGAGTATTGTAATGGAGGTGCGCCGTCAGTTCCGCGAGATACGTGGCATCATGGAAGAAGAGACAGATCCAGACTATGCAGCATGTGTAGACCTATGTACAAAGGGCGCACTGCGTGAAATGGTTGCACCAACTCTACTTGCAGTAATTTTGCCTATTATCACCGGTATGATTTTTGGCGTTGAAGGCGTTGTGGGCTTTATTGGCGGGGCAACCGTAGTTGGTTTCCTTGTAGCTGTGTTTATGAACAACGCCGGTGGCGCATGGGATAACGCGAAGAAATATATTGAGGGCGGTAAGTTTGGCGGCAAGGGTTCTGACAACCATAAAGCGGCCGTTATTGGCGACACCATTGGCGATCCGTTTAAGGATACATCTGGACCATCGCTCAATACAATGTTCAAACTAGTTTCAACCGTTTCGATTACGATCGTAAGCATTGTTGCGGCGTATTCAATATTCTAGACCAAGGAGATGTTTGTATGAAAAAATTATTACTTGCATTTTTGCTGTTATTCGTAGTGGCATTTGCTTTTGTTGCCTGTGGCGGTTCTTCCATTGTTGGTACTTGGGAAGCTGTATCTATTCAATTTGAGTTTGATGGCGAGATGGAAACAGAGTATTTAGACCCAGGCGAGTTTGTTATGGTATTTAGTGATGATGGCTCCGGTGAAATTCGTGATGCAGATATTTCTGTGAGACTAGAGTGGTCTACCGACGGTGACCAGCTAACTGTGACCGCGTTTGGTGAGTCAGACTCTTCAACTTTTAACGTTTCTGGCTCAACATTGACAATAACAGAAGAAGGCAGTTTCGGAACAGAAATATTGACATTGCGTAGAGTAGATTAGAGTTGAAAAAGGGGATATCTCTGAGATATCCCCTTTTTGAAAGGATAATACAAATGAACATCCAAATTTTTGGCAAATCTAAATGCTTTGACACAAAAAAAGCTGAGCGGTATTTCAAAGAACGCGCGATAAAATTTCAACAGATAGACCTCATAAAATATGGTATGAGCAAGGGCGAGTTTGCCAGTGTAAAGCAAGCCGTAGGTGGCGTGAATGCAATGGTGGATGAAAAGTCTGCCTGCTATGAACAGCAGCATATAAAATACCTAGCAAATAATGACCTGGAAGAACGCCTTCAAGACAGCCCGTCAATGATAAAAACACCAATCGTGCGTAACGGTAAACAAGCCACCATTGGCTATAAACCAGAAATATGGGGTGAATGGGAATGACGAAATTTATAGTTATAGAAGGTCTCGATGGCAGTGGGAAGACAACAATTGTCAAACTACTAAAAGAACGCTATGCTGCAATAAACCACCCATGCTACACAACATTTGAGCCAACAAACAATCATGTAGGCAGGTTAATGCGTTCAATAATATCAGGCAAAATCGATAACATCGAAAATGAGACTATTTCACTGCTCTTTGCAGCGGATAGATATCAGCATTTGCATAGCGAAATATTGCCCGCGCTTGAACACAGTCATGTGATTTGTGATAGATATTTTTACTCTAGCATTGTGTATCAGGGGCTTGATGCCGCGGCCGTAGAGCGCGTTATAGCGTACAACCAAGCGGCGATTGATATCAGAAGGCCGGATGTGATATTTTTCTTAGACATAACCCCGGAAGAATCCCTACGACGTGTAGTGACACGTGGTGGTGCAGCTGATATCTTCGAGGCTTTGCCTGCTCTTGAGCTACACTATACACGTTATCTCACAACGATTGAACGGATGAAAGATGTTGATAATGTGAAAGTTGTAGGTTCAAATGTGGCAACGCCGGAAGATATTGTACAACAGATGTGGGAGTGTTTGTTTTAATTGGCCTGTCCTGTAACTGAAATTTTGCCTCACCTGTGTCTGGCGAAATCGTTCGCTCAAGGCGCATTTTCTGTGAAACGCTTGGTTCGCGAACTCGCCAGCACGATGGTTTCACCAAAATTAGGACAGGTCTACTGTATGAGTTCATGAATAAGCGGCACGATCTTTGGCTTTACTTCTGCAATTTTTAACGATGATATAACCTTGCGTGTCACTATATCCAGAGTCTCCGGCATGTTTGTATGCATTGTGGCAATCACATCTCCAACCTCTAGACAACTGCCTATTTTCGTGTGCATTATTATACCTGCACTATAGTCGATGGTATCACCAGCCTGTTTGCGCCCCGCACCAAGCTGCATTGCTGCAATACCAAGCCCCTCGGTATCAATTTCGCATACGTACCCACTTTTCTCTGCGCAGACATCTATAATATACTTCGCTTGTTCAAAATTGGACGGTACATCAATATACTTGCGGTCTCCACCCTGCGCAGCAACCATTTCTGCAAATTTCTCCAACGCAGCTCCGTTTTGCAGAGCCTCTTCAACCATAGCCATACAAACCGAAATATCCCCAAAGCCGGAGAGTAATAACATATTTGCCGCAAGCGCGACGCAGATTTCAATCAAGTCTTGTGGCGCATTTTTTTTGCTAGACAATACATCAATAACTTCCCGTATTTCAAGGCTATTGCCAATGGCGCGCCCAAGTGGCTGCGACATATCTGTTACCAATGCGGCGGTTTTGCGCCCGCATCCCTTGCCTATATTTACCATTGCTTGTGCCAGTTCACGTGCATCACGCAAGTTTTTCATAAACGCGCCGTTGCCTGTTTTCACGTCCAGCAGTATGTTTTTTGCACCTGCAGCTATTTTCTTACTCATTATGCTTGCAGCTATAAGTGGAATGCTGTCAACTGTGGCTGTAACATCACGCAGGGCATATATTTTTTTGTCTGCTGGCACCATATTGCCGGACTGTCCGGATATGCAGAGTCCATGCTTTTGCACAATGTGCAAAAACTCTTCTGTTGTAAACTCGGTACGGAAGCCTGGGATGGCCTCGAGTTTATCTATCGTACCGCCAGTGTGGCCAAGTCCGCGACCGCTCATTTTTGCGACAGGCAACCCCAACGCGGCAATTATTGGCGCGACAATAAGGGTAGTTTTGTCACCAACGCCGCCTGTAGAGTGCTTATCTACAGTAGTCCCTTCCAGCGCAGACAAATCTAATTGGTCGCCGGAATTTGCCATTGCCATAGTCAAGTCCGTTGTTTCACGGGTAGACATGCCTTTGAGACAAATTGCCATAAGCAGTGCAGACATTTGATATTTGGGGATTTCGCCTGTAGTGAAGCCATTAACGACGGCATTTATCTCATCCGTTGTCAGTTCCACGCCTTGTTTCTTTTTCGTGATTATTTCGTACATAAAAGATCCTCCGGTCCAAAACCATGGGGTAGCAGCTCACCAAGGCTGTGAATTTTATAGTCTGTTTCCGTTTTTGCGATAATCACAATAAGGTCATCTGTAGCAAACTCCTTGATAACTTGACGGCATACACCGCATGGGTAACAGTAGTTTGGTTCGCCATCTATTGGCGAACCAGCGATAGCTATGGCGGCAAAGTCAAGCTCGCCCTCGGATATCGCTTTGAATATTGCGGTGCGCTCGGCACAATTTGTAGGGCTGTACGCAGCGTTTTCGATGTTGCAGCCGGTGTAGATTTTACCATTTTTGCACAGCAGTGCCGCGCCCACTTGGAAGTTGGAGTATGGAGAGTAGGCATTTTGCTTGGCGGCAATAGCCATCGCGGCTAACTTATTGTTATTGATTGGTAGCATAGTGTACCTGCCTTTCCCATCTGTACGGAACAGAGTTTCTTAAGAAGTAGATTTTTTTACAAGAAATGTTTATGCCATAAAGGACTTGGCAGAACATGCCTGCAAAATGAGCGTATATGTCGGATTCTTTGTAGTATAAACCAGGTGTTTTAGCAGAGTGGAAAAGGAGGGGAACAAGTGAATGCGAACGTACGCATTTATCAAACCTCCTAAAGATTGCGCTGTTTTATACTAAATGTGTGCGCACTTGTCGCCACCAGAGCTAGAGTGATGCGCCCTGCAGCAGCTTTCCTGCCTAAAGGTACGGAAACAAAGTTGAAACTGTATTCGATTTTACTTTTGCAAATGCACTTATGATTGTATTCTACACATTTAGCAACGCAACAGCTTTTTGATAAGCTAATTTCAAAAATACTTCTGCAGATATTGTATTGTATATACAACTTTTTTCGTGTTCTCCGGACCCCAGCTTGTAAATTTCAAGGGTGAAACAGCCAAGGTTTTTATACTGGTTCAGCTGTTTCATTTTTTCATTCCAGTTAATAGTGCCGTCATAGGGTAATACGTGTGCATCGTAGCCATCTTCAAAATTATCATTTATGTGTAGAGCCAATAGTCTGCCGCCGTATGAAGCAAGGCAATCTTTGTAAAGGTTCAAGTTTTCATGTCCAATGTCGTAGCAAAACCCAACATTCGGAGAAGTGAATCTTTCAAAAAGTGAGTCGAGATGTTCAAAAGTCCATAAATTCTCAAAAGCAATTTTTACGTTCTTTTGTTCAGCGAGGGATATAAGTTCTTCAATTCGTTTTAATCCCAAATCCGTTACAGGAGGATATGGCGGAAACCCTGTAAGGTGGATTACAACAGTTGTAACATTGTAAGTTACACAATCGTTTACGCACGATATTAGTACATTTTGACGCTCTTCTCCGTCAATGCCCTCTTGCCACATTGCATTTGCATTATCATTTTGCGAATGAATATTATCAATTTTCAACCCATATTTTTTTGCTGTTTTTAACTGCTCGTATTTATTTTCGTCTCCCCAATATATACACACGGCATCAAACCCGGCATTTTTGATTAGCCGATATTTTTCATCTGCAGGCAAATCGGGAATAAATAGTGGGAATATGCCTATTCCATTCATATTAATGATACCTCCGCAAATACAAGCTATGTCACTCTTGATTGATGCTACAATCGTCCTACTATACAATAAATTATATCACGAGCATAATGATAATCGCAAAACTTATTTTCTCATACCTTTAACAAACCTCCAGCTACGCTTTTTCATGAGTTGCTTTACGGCTTATTGTTAGTGCTGCGGACTCGACTTCCATAAAAATTGTTGGTGCTGGAGCGTGACTTTAACCAGCTGTTTTATGACGAAAAGGCTTGTATATCAAGTATAATCCAACGCCGTTTAGGCTAAGATAAACAGTGAATAAACCGCAGCCGGATACTGCTAATGTAACTGGCACAATATAAAGGGGATATTTATGCGTCGCGGATATAAAATCACTGCTTTTTTATTTTGTGCAATTTTCATGGCTTATATCGCAGGTTGCTTTATATATTTGCTGCGTTTACCAAACGAGATACGGCTTACAGAGTTTGCATCGCACAGGCTCATTATTGGTTTGCCCCTTCGTGCTAGTTTTTTTAGTGAGACTGCGGCAGTTTCTAAGGTCAACTACAAGCCAGTAACAAGCAACCTTAGTGTGCGTACACGCGCTCCACTTACCATAAAAACTGACAGTGCGGGACAAGCTCAAATGACCATTGGCGCATTTGGTGTACCTATGAGACGTATTGTGCTTGAAGTAGTGCCAGATATCAAAGTTGTACCGCTTGGTACAGCCATTGGCGTACGTATAAACACTGATGGGGTGATGGTGCTTGGGTTTAATAGCTTCCTTGGTGCAGATGGTGAGATACACAGCCCTGCAGATGATGTTCTGCGGGCAGGGGATTTGATTTTTGCCGCAAATGGTGTCAATTTGGCCTGTAAAGAAGATTTGCACCGTATTATTGCAAACAGCACAGGCGATGTAACTTTAGCCCTACGCCGTGGAGAGCAGGATATAAATCTGACAATTTCTCCTGCCACCGCACAAGCAGATGGCTTGCGGCGCATTGGCGCGTGGGTACGTGATTCTACCAAGGGTATTGGTACATTGACATTCTACAACCCACGCACGGGTGCATTTGGCGCACTTGGGCATGGTATTGTAGATGTTGACACAAAAAAGCTCATGCCAGTAAAAAGTGGCAAAATAATGCCATCTACAGTAACAAATGTAAAACGTGGTACACGTGGAGTACCTGGCGAGCTTGAGGGTGCGGTGGATATTGACCGCACTATTGGTGAAATAAAAACCAACAGTACAAGCGGTATTTATGGCACTTTACACCCCGCGGCAAGACCAATTATTGTAACTCGTGACCCTATGCCAATTGCATTGCGTTCTCATATAAAAGAGGGACCTGCCACAATCTTGACCAGCGTATGCGGTAAAACCCCCAGGGAGTTTGATATCTACATTGAAAGTGTAAACCGCTTTAGTACAGACGAGACAAAGGGCATGGTTATACGCATAACAGACCCAGAGCTATTGAAAATTACTGGTGGTATTGTGCAGGGTATGAGCGGCAGCCCTATTTTGCAAAACGGACGGCTTGTTGGTGCGGTAACACATGTTTTTGTGCAAGACCCAACCAAGGGGTACGGTATTTTTATCGAGAATATGTTGGGAGTAGGGCAGCCGGTGGAGCTTGAGGCGGTAGAGATATAGCAATTTAACTTATGGTAGTCCGGCTTTTGCTCCACACCGTACCCTAACCATCCGTAAAAACCGAACTATGAAAAAGAAAATTACTATATAGTAATGGATGAGATACTTAATCATGCCTGGAGTGACGAGGGTTTATTTGTTTTCAAAATATTACCATTATTTTTTTGTCAAGATACCTTGTATTGCCATATACCATGTGATACAATATATAAAACAACACAAGGAAGGGGACAATAATGAGCATCCAACTTAAAAAGGGTGCGCTGCAGCTATGTGTGTTAAAGCTACTATCCACCGCAGACATGTACGGTTTTGAGCTGGTTGGCGTTATCTCTAACCATGTCAAGATTGCGGAGGGGACAATTTATCCTCTGCTTAAACGTGTTAAAGATGAGGGGTTTGTCACCACATATCTGCAAGAGTCGCAAGAAGGCCCACCAAGAAAGTATTACACAATAACTGACCTTGGGCGTGAGTCGGCAAAAACATTAGAAGCCGAATGGATTAGCCTGGTATCCGGCATCAATAAAATTTTGGAGGGGAATTTATGACAAAGTCAGCATTCATGAACGAATTATCGGCTGCGCTTGCCGCTGTAGACACGAAATCACATGATGAAATTTTGGCGGATTTGAACGAGCATTTTATCGAAGGTATAGCGCAAGGGCTTTCGGAGGAAGAAATATGTCGTGGGCTTGGCCAGCCTGGTACAATTGCTGCACAAGTGCTGGAGGAAATTGGGCCACGTGTGCAGTACACACCCCCGCCCCCACAAGGTAACCTATCTGATGATAGGCTTTCCTTTTCTGCAGTCAGCAACCTAAATATTGTAGTTGATGTAAGCAGTGTGCGCCTGCTACCATCACCGGATAGCCAGTTCCATGTCACATTTGCAAACAACGATAACAAACGTGTTGTTTGCAAAGCGGAAGTTACGAGCGGTACTCTGCACGTATCAGTCGAAACCGTACGACGCATGTTTGTATTCTCGTTTGGTGCTTCCGTTGGTGTGGAAACCACTGTGTATATCCCAGCGGGGTTTTTGGGCGAAATACGCATAAGATCTGCGGCAGGAGGCGTAGCGATAAAAGACACAAACGGGCAGTTGGACCTTGACACTACAGCAGGAGGTATAGCCATAAAGGGTCACAAGTGTGACAAGGTGCGGCTTCGCTCTGCAGTAGGTGGCATAAATGCAGACTTTACCGGCGGCCGCATAGATGATGTTGATATCAACACCGATGCGGGCAGTATCGATTTTAGCGCATCGGAAACGGGACGCATGAGGGTTGTATCTTCTGCAGGCGGCGTGAACGTGAAGGTGGTACGCATTTGTGGCAACACCAGCATATCTAGTTCTGCCGGAGGGGTAGACCTTACCGCATATGAAGTTGCTGGTGATATAAACCTGGAAACATCTGCAGGAAGTGTACGTGCGCAGCTGCCATATGATGTAAACTGCCGTATACGCGCAGATAAGCCATCTATTGGCAAACTCAAAAATGAGCTTGTTGGTAACCCAAACTCGCCGCATGTGTTGCGTGCAAGCAGCTCTATCGGGTCTATAAAGCTTACTATATTGCGATAACACTGTTTCCATTGTGAAACCATTGCTTTGCTTCGCAAATATACTCCCCGCTTAATGCGCATATTTGCGCCTACTGCAAACCAATGCCTTAATTTGGGCTGGAAACTGTATAGCCTGAATTTTCCGCTTTCATTGTGAATAAAAACAAGATATAATATATCCTGTGCGAGAATGGCTATTCGTACAGGATATATTTTTATGCTCTGGCAGGTTATCCTCGTATGAAGCACGCGGATCACAAAATTACATAAAATTGGACAAACCGAAGGGAGATTTTAATGGTTACATACCGTATGGGCATCGACATTGGTTCTACCACTATCAAACTCATTGTGGCGGACGGGGCAAATTGCCTTGTGTTCGACCGTTACCGTCGCCACCATTCCAATATAAAGGAAACACTGCTCGAACTTGCTAAAGATGCGCAGGACGCACTCGGCGAGTTTTCTTTCCGCGCTATGATAACCGGATCTGGTGGGTTGTCACTGGCTGCCTGGGTGGGCGTACCGTTTGTGCAGGAGGTTATTGCAGTATCTGACGCACTAACCCATGCCGCGCCACACACAGACGTTGCCATAGAAATTGGTGGCGAGGATGCTAAAATCATCTACTTCTCAAATACCATTGAGCAACGTATGAACGGCATTTGCGCAGGTGGGACAGGCTCATTTATAGACCAGATGGCAACCTTGCTTGACACAGATGCCGAAGGGCTTAACGAACTCGCAAAATCACACACAGTCATTTACCCAATTGCTGCGCGATGTGGTGTGTTTGCTAAAAGTGACCTCCAGCCTCTTATCAACGAAGGTACATCACGTGCAGATCTAGCGGCGTCCATTTTCCAAGCTATTGTGGCACAAACCATAAGTGGGCTTGCGTGTGGCAAGCCAATCCGGGGCAATGTAGCGTTCCTTGGCGGGCCGCTTCACTTTTTGAGTGAGCTTAGGGCGCGTTTTGTGGACATGCTTGGCCTAGCGAGCGGGCAGGTTATCGAACCTGCAAACTCGCACCTGTTTGCTGCGCTTGGTGCTGCAATACGGGCAGAAGACGAAGGCGCGGAGCTTGACATAGCTACATTACTTGGCAACCTGCAGGGTACGCAGGAGCTACCTTTCGAGATGGCTCGTCTTTTGCCGTTGTTTTCTGATACAAATGAATACGCCGCGTTCAGCAAGCGGCATAGCCAGCATATTGTGCCAAAGACAGAGTTTGACAGTTATGCTGGCGACTGCTTCTTTGGGTTGGATGCGGGGAGTACCACCACCAAGGCCGTGCTTATAGACACAGACGGCAAGCTGCTGCACACCTTCTATGAAAGCAACGAAGGCAACCCTTTGCAAGTGGCGCGTAAAGCTCTTGCAGAGGTATATACAAAACTGCCACAAAACGCCAAATTGCGCTATTCCTGCGTAACTGGCTATGGCGAAAAGCTATTGCAAACTGCGTTGGGGATCGACTTTGGTGAGGTGGAAACAGTGGCGCACTACCGCGCTGCCGCGTTTTTTGACCCTGATGTAGACTTTATATTGGATATCGGCGGGCAGGATATGAAATGCCTACGTATAAAAAACGGAATAATCGACTCTGTACTGCTTAACGAGGCCTGCTCGGCGGGTTGTGGGTCGTTTCTTGAGACGTTTGCAAGCTCGCTAAACTTGCCGATTGAAACATTTGCCAATCAGTCACTATTTGCCGAAAACCCAGTAGACCTTGGCTCGCGCTGTACCGTTTTTATGAACTCACGTGTAAAGCAGGCGCAGAAGGAAGGCGCACCTGTTGCGGATATTTCTGCGGGTCTTGCGTATTCCGTTATCAAGAACGCGCTGCTCAAGGTTATCAAAATTACCGACCCCACGCAAATGGGCAAAAATATTGTTGTACAGGGCGGAACGTTCTACAACGAGGCCGTGCTACGTGCCTTTGAAATAGTGAGCCAGCGTGAAGCGATACGCCCAGACATTGCCGGGCTGATGGGTGCGTTTGGTGCAGCACTGCTTGCACGGGAGCGGTTTGCACAAAGCAATAATGCTGGCAGCTCACTGCTTGCCCCAAATGCGTTGCAAGCACTTGAGATAAAAACCACACACAGCCGTTGCAAGGCATGCGAAAACAATTGCCTGCTTACAATAAATGCGTTTTCGACTGCGGATAAAGCTACCCGCTTCATATCCGGCAACCGTTGCGAGCGCGGTGCTGGCAAAGAAACTGTCAATGCAAGCTTGCCAAACCTATTTGAACAAAAATATAATAGAGTGTTTGGCTATACTCCACTGGACAAAGATTCTGCAACACACGGCATAGTTGGTATCCCGCGCGTGCTCAACGTTTATGAAAATTATCCGCTATGGCACACCTTTTTTACGGAGCTAGGCTACTCTGTGCTGCTTTCCCCCCGTTCGTCCCGTTCGTTGTACGAAATGGGTATAGAGTCCATCCCAAGCGAAAGCGAATGTTACCCAGCAAAGCTAGTTCATGGGCATGTTATGTCCCTTATTTCGCAGGGTATAGACTTTATCTTTTACCCGAGCATAACGCACGAAAAATCGCTGATTGAGGGCGCAGACCAGTGCTTTAACTGCCCAATCGTGACATCTTACCCAGAGAACATCAAAAACAATGTCGAAGAAATAGCAGAACATGGC
>Ga0123355_10019783_pt1 | contig 10727 bp, 10 predicted proteins | sample TergutEmb28metaG_3_FD_89872 | JGI IMG/M metagenome (GOLD analysis project Ga0123355, IMG submission 89872) | Embiratermes neotenicus P1 segment gut microbial communities from Petit-Saut dam, French Guiana - Emb289 P1 | ecosystem: Host-associated > Arthropoda: Insects > Digestive system > Gut ...
ACACACACACACACACACTGCATGGACAGAAGCAGAATTTTTGCGTATTGAAAGACATGGAGAGGAACATATCATGCAGCATACGCAGGTCTAAATAGGACGTACATAAAATACATAAATACACACTCACATACAAAGGCCTGTGGAGCGGGGTATCGTAGACAATATACCAATTACACTAGAGACTGAACAACGGAAGTATCGTAGTTCGATTGCTGGCAGGAGCAAAATTTTATCTCTTCTCCAAAGCGTTCAGACCGAATAGGGAGGCCATTCAAACGCCCTAGCGTCGAGATTAAGGATGCTGGAGCTGCACCCAGACAGCACAGTTGCCTTCAAGGCATGCACTGGTGTAACTTCTTCTTTGGCTTCTACAGGGCATATATACCAAACAGAAATGCACACATTATATCACGCAACACATAAGCATGTTGCTGAGTGTTTATGCTACGCTGCGAAGCTCTTACTGACATTCATGGACTCATAAAGCTGGATAACAATTTACGCTGTATTTCTCAGTCTCTCGAAGTAAAAGCTGAACACGTCACTGCCTCTCCCTGCATTCTCACTGACACACCAGATATTAACAATTACCTGTCGTCTTCTCTGAATGCAAAACTTTGTCGCTCCCATGGGTAGAGGTCAGAGCCCAGACAGAAGCTGGCTGATAACGGGGTGTTAAAGAGAGTACCTGCACCTCAGAGGACGGCAGTAAGAGGAGCGCAATAAGGAGCTTCATACTTTCACCAAATTTTATTCGGATGAGCAAATCAGGGTGGATGAGGTGGGCGGGGCCTGTGGTACTTACTGGAAAGAGGGGAAAAGCAATCATGGGCTTTGCGGGAAAAGGTGAATTAAATTTCCCGCCTCGAATACTTAGGCGTAGATGCTATGGTAATATTAAATCTGACGTTAAAGACACAGAATGGGAAGACTTGGACTGATTCATGTGGGGCAGGCTCTTTTGAAACAAGATTGTGAACCTTCCGCTTTCATTAAATGTCTTAAATTTACTGACTCGCTGGGAAACCACTAGCTTCTCAAGAAGACTTGCGTTCCAAGGAGTTTGTTAATCGAATTTACGTTCTAAAGTTGTTTGTTGCGTCGTATACAGTTGCAGGATCAGTGGGCAGTCAGTGGGGTCTGTCCGTCTGTCCCTCCCCTGGCTCTTCGACCATGTGTTTCCCACATGTGAACCTCTCAATAACACTCAAACACGTGGTTCGTGGAACTGTGGCCGCCCTTTGTTAAGGTCTGCGTTTAGAAACTACGTGGAATATTGTGAAAAAATGAAGTCACTGTTTTCAGGGTCCATTCCTCTACCCCACGTGGAACCTCAGACTCGCCTCAAAGTTGTAGAAAATTTAGTTCTTACCTCATACGAAACAAGCTGCATCTCCATTACAAAGGCCAGCCGATTAAACACGTTCAGGGAAGTATTCGCTGTTTATTCCGCGTATCATACGCAATAAATACAGCGATTAACACGCAGAATTTACTTTGTTAGAGTTGGTGGAAGGTTGTACATGTAAATAACCGCACTGTTTGAAAGGGCAAACTGTTCAAATCTAGCGAAAGGAGGCTAATGTTAGGTCCGCGAAAATTACAGGTCCGGCGAGTACATCGATATAATGCATTTACTTCGAAACCGCATAGCGCAGGTTTACGACTAGGAGGTGGTCTTCATCATCTACTATTAGGAAGATCAAATAAAAGTGATCGTATTGGGGGGGGGGGGGGGGTTTGGTGGTGTGCTGGGAAAGGATAAAAAAGAGGAGAAAGAAAATTGGAAAAAGAAGGAAAAAAAAAAGGGGAGGTGGGGGGGGGGGGGGGGGGTTATGTAGCATGCATGGGAAAGTTAAAAAATAGGAGAGACAGAATTAGTCATAGAAAGTTAAGAAATAGGAGAGACAGAATTACAGTCATAGACTCTGGAATAAATAGGACACGGAGAAGGATTTGGAAAGTCACTGACTGTTTAACCCTTATCCTGCTAACGTGGAGAATATGGTGAGCTCCTAATAATGCCAGAAGATGGCAGATGGGATTTAACTTGGCGTTTAAAGGGTTAAAACGCATCTTAAAGAAACACTTAATGGGCACGAATAATATGAGGATACGGTTTACTGAGGGGCTGTTGCAGATATGACAATAAACTTTCGGGTTTCATATAAAGCCCGAAAAACCTGTGAATAAATAGAAGACTATCAACTTCAGCTTTTACTCCACAGAATTAACGTACTCTCTATAGAATGAAACAAACGCAATTTCAGCAGAAACGAACTGTTCAACACTCCTTACCAAAGTCTACTCTGGAGAAGGTAGTCAGTCGGTCGGTTCCATCCGCCATCCACCCTCAACCTTCCCAAGATCCATCTTAATGTTATTCTCCTGCCTTCTTCTCCGCCTTCCAACCATTATTGGCTTCCGTTTTGCCATATACAATTCTATATACATTCCTTGCCTCCTTCAGTCCAACCACATGCACAGCCCAGCTTTAGGCGACTCGCATGTAACTATCGCGAAGCTCCCATGTAGCTGGTTAATACTCATATTGCGGTCTGCAGGGCTGACACCGTGTGGTTTGGTGGGAACTGAAGTTTTGAAACACACTACCCCGACTTATACGCTAAAGATGGAGGCAGTATGTTCCACCGAAAGGTTCACAACCACTTACCCAACTTCATGGTGTCATAACCGTGCAGACAGCAACATCAGTTCCCTTTACCGCGAAACCCAACAAACTTCACTGTTACCTTAATACTTAAACGCTGGTTCCGATTACATGTCGTTAAACAGACATAGGCCACTGTTGTATGTGACAAGATGCCTTCCGAAGATCGCATTACGATATTAAAGTTCAGTATTGAATATGTTCAAAGGTGTTCGTTGGTGCCCGTCTGCTGGCTGTACTGTATGCCACACAAAGGCACAGCCCCTCTCCACGCCACACAAGGAACCTTCCCTCACACCGCTGCCAACTTTCATAATGAATCAAAGATAATGAAGTACATTAACAGTAGTATACTGAGGCCAAAGACTTTATACTGTTACAGCATAAAGACGCAAAGGCAGCCGAGTAGGCGGAGCAATAGAATAAAGAGCAGAAGAGGAAAGATTACAAGGGAAAACATAAGGAGCATGGATGAATGGGTAGATGGAAGTTACAGAGTGTGTGTGTGTGTGTGTGTGTGTGTGTGTGTGCGCGCGCGCGCGCGCCGAAATGACGGGAAAATGCTGCAAGTTTATTGAAAAAAAAAAAACAGAAAGAGAATAGAGATAATAAGGAAAGCACTGACTGTGCCACAGAGTTTTGGTCCAGCGCGTGATCTTAGATTCCCGCAGCAGTGGTGCTGAAGATAGAAGTCTTCTTGCATAATACGTCGTGGCGAGATAAAGTGACCGGCGTTTCGGCGGATCACAGTGCCTTCACCTTCAGGTGGAATGTTTGTCCCCGAAAGATGACCGCACTATTATCCTTCGGAACAGTCGGCACGGTGAAGATTCTATTACAAGATTTGACGTTTAGAAAGTGATGAATGTGCATAATTTAGTCTTCCAGATTATAGACTGTGTTCCGGAAAGCAGAGAACGGCGCAGATAGGCTCAGTGCTCGGATTCGAGCCTCATTCACATAATACCAATCAAACACCACATAAATAATGTCAGAAGTTACCGAGACATTTTTCCCTTTTTCCTCGAAAAAAAAAGTTTATTTATATTCAAGCTAATTCGTGGCAAGGGAAATTAACAATTAACACAGAGAGCTCTGCCGCTGCTTTTGCCTTCAGAACTGTCCAGCGAGGTATGAAGGAATTACCTGTGCATGTGATGCGGTGAGTTGAGATTTTGTTTCAAGAATAAACTTGGAAAATTGGGTTCGGTGTAGATCCGGAGCCAAACCTCGACTTGATTTTCTTCGGGAATTTTTGTAGCCGCCCATAGATGGGGAAAACATCTTAGAACATTTCGCTCCCCATATTTATGTGAAGTTCCTCAAACACCAAAATAATACCTAATGTTCTGCCAGCACTGGTAAATCATCATTCATTCTGGGATTACTGTTGTTTGTACATTAAATATATTTCTGACACAGTAGTCGGCCCCAATTGTTAAAAGATTGGGTTTCAATCGCACTACGAAAAATATTAGGTCTTCGGTCAGATTGCGATAACAGAAATGACAAATATAAAGTAGCCCACACCCGCGCAGTCTGTTCGTAATGTAAACGAATGTCGTAAAGCTGGCGCATGCGCAAACCTTTGTCATACCATTATTTCACGCCTTCTGGGTTTTTAGTGTCTGTGTCCATTTTAAGGGCGCCGTCTTGATAAAAATGGCCTTTGGTATTGCCGAAAGTGCTGCAATTGTGGAACTGATAGTGCTACATTTAAATAATAATAATAATAATAATAATAATAATCCATAACACACTTCTGTTGGAGAAGATAACAGACACTCAACAAACACAGAACCTCTGTGCTTTGTAAACCTGAAGACTGTCGTATTAACAAAGAATAGGCAGAAGAATCCAGCCCAAACCCTCCAACACAAGTTATTATTGTTGCGTTAATATTGTCTTTCCGCCTACGATTCTGTCTCCAAAATATCTCGCGTTCCTTCATATTTGAGATCAAAACGCTCTGTGCAGATCTCACTTCTCTTAGTGCAACATGTTACCCAAATTTCATCCCGTTTTTGGTGTCACTTTCACTGTCCGTTTACGGTCAGTGATCTGTCATTCACGTACGACTTTATGTCTATGTGGTGCTTTGATTTAAGGGGTCAATTTTGTGAACAAATCTTATTTAACGCTTCGGCGCGTGAAATTCGTAGAAATACTATGGAAAAATTAATTTTCTACTTCCGAGTAAGCATATTTCGTCTACACTAAAGAACAAACCAATAAATTCTGTCGTTCTTAATTCGAAAATTGTATAAACTACACAGACGACACTATGAGAAAGAATGGAGGTTGGACAGGCACGGACTTATCACTGTAAACTGAAGGTATTATCGTGCTGTTAACAATCAGCATAGATCAAATAACAGGATGAAATGGAATGAATATGGAAAAGCTCATCGTCTCATCTGATGTGCTTTCCCAATACTTGCCTGTAGGGACTGAGAAAAACCACGAAAACCTTAGTCAGGGTAGGCCGTATCTGATTCGAGGCTTGAATCCGAGACCTCCTGAATAAGAAGCATAAGAATAAGAATAAAATAATAAGAAACAGGAACTTTAACCACTTGCCCAGTGCTTGGCATGAGCGTAATAATTATTTTGTATTTTAAATCAAATTACGTACTTTAAACCACACGCCTGTAATAAGAAACTTCTTGTGTCAGATGCAGAGAACTAAGATACCAACAGAGCCTAATGGTTCCCCGCCACGTTTAGCGATTTTACTTTTTTCATGTATAAAAGAATAAACACACTGGAGTAAGCTGAGAGAGGGATCTGATGATTTAACAATGGTCCACAAAGTATACAAGGAACGCACACATCGTGTGTGTGTGTGTGTGTGTGTGTGTGTGTGTTTGAAAACGTTGGAAAGAAGGTTTCGTTACAAAAATTACAACATTCACTTCTATCATCATCAGAGACACAAAGACCACATTTCTGTCTTTTGTTTCCGTTTTGTAAAAATAGGAAAAGTGGGGAGGGGCTGGTGTATAGAGACTCTGTCTAAACAGTGTGCATGGAGATTAAACTGTCGAGGTAGTCTGATATAAAAAGTACGAGTGTACTTGTATAGTACAGTACAACAAATTATCAAAGCACCTACCTCGGAGAGCATACTAAAGACTATTAGAGCAAAAGGATATAATAACACTGAAAACGTTGGATGTATATTTCGTAATAATTCTCACTGCTTCCCGATACTGTGTTGCCTTTAGTAACCGAATAATTCTCTACTATATTTTGTCTCATACTACTATTTAGCGGTCCCACCGTACTGTTTCAAAACACATTTTCTGCAATGTTACAAATCCCTCTGCGTTCCCGAACTGTATACGTGAGTCTTTTCAGTTGAATTATAGTATTACCCACAATGCCACAATCAGCTTATTTCCTTCCCTATGTTTCCAACCAATCTCCAAAACAGTTTGTACCTCCGCCTTACTAATTCCTTGCCCCCCTTTCTACGCAACATAGCAAACAAAACGACCCAATGTCAATCAGACATGAGGCGCACTACGTCTGATGGCTGTTATATTCGCGAATTGAAACAGTTGAAAGAGCTTATCTGATTAATTAATCGTTGTTCAATCAGTTAGGCAAGAGCAGCGGCTTTGGTGGGGTGGGGACCCGAGTTTTGTTTGCATCCCCCACAAACATCAAAGTGAACTTTAACATAAAAGGGGTTTTCCCTAGAAAAAGCATAGTGAACATAATGCCAGTGGGGCGGAGGCTTTACTTGTTTTTCACTCCCAAACCATAGTAATACCAGAGGCACTGATAAAAAAGGATATACACAAGAGTCTTCAGGGTAAATAGACATAGACAATTCTTCTCTTCTTTTTATTCATTATTATCAATAGTTTCTATTGGGGAGAGAGAACCCTATCAGACAACGTGGGACAAAACAACTGGTCAAAACAGACTTCAAAAACAAATGCAGAAAGTAGTAGCGCAATGGATTGAATAGCCAAGAGTAGTCTTCTCTTCATGAACAGTTCTTCCTCTCGTTTTTAATCTCTTCCTTTCTCTCGGTTTTACTTTTTTTAAGGCCACTGTTTTCATTTTCGTCTCCTGCCACCTAGAGATCCGTCATGAACGGTGGCCAAGAGAAGAATTACACTCAGCGTGTTAGGTCGGTGTGTCGCAGAAAAGTAGTTCAAAGCTCATATAAGTAGTAACCTAGCAAAATTCAGTTCCCACCTCACAGAGAACATAATAAGTCACCAGCACAAATACCGACTAGTTAAATTCTGTGTAGAATGTCTGCACAACTTGAAAGTACGTGTGGGCCAAAATGTCAATTACAGAGGTGCCCCGAACCGCAGGCGTTTGTTTCCTGTACGTTAAACAAGTTAGCTGAAACACGTTAATTTTATGCACCAATTTTGTGAAAATTAATATATTACGGGTCGATTCCAGTGGCCGTGCCGTCTAAGGCGTTGGTCTGTGGCCACTTGATTGCTGGGATAGCGGCTTGGAATCACGCCGAGGGCACGGACGTTCATCTCTTGTTTGACGTTCAGGTGACCGAGCATCGTGATAAATACTTATAATAAAACAAACTAGATGCACTAATTTCTCAAATTTATTTTGGAATAAAACTTTACATGTTTCGGACAGTTCCTCTGTCCATCATGAGGAGTTTTTCACTGTACACACAACAATGATACACGTCATACAGAGGAACTGTCCGAAAAGTGTAGAGTTTTATTCCAAAATAAATTTGAGAAATTAGTGCATCTAGTTGGTTTTATTATAAGAACGTCTCTTGTTTGTTGTGTGCTGTGGATGTAACGGGTTCTGTGACGAGCAGATCGCTCGTTAAGAGCAGTCCTACCGCGCGCGCGTGTGTGTCTAATTGTGTGTGATCTGGAAACCTCAACACTGAGATGGCATAGGCCCCACTTGGGCTTCTGCGCCACAGAAATATATTAATGTTGTATTAATTACGACTTAAATTAAATTACGAGGGCATTATTTTATTTTTTTCGATTTGGGTGGCGCACTTGGTTATAACTGCGTTACAAGCTGAAATATCGCGGTTTCGACTCCAAGTGGAATCACTGGCATAGTCGCGTTTTCTATTTCATATGGAGTAACTGGAATTTTTTATTGATTTAATCCTTCCGGCCAAACTCTGGCCCTTGAGTCGATTCAGCCTCTAACAGAAATGAGTACCAGGGATACCTCCTAGTGGGTAAAGGCGGCCGGTGTAGAGGGCTAACAGCCTTACCACCTTCATATGCCGACTATATAGAAATTATGTAAGCCTCAAAAACATGCATTAACCATTTAGAGACGAAGCGCAGACTGCTTTATTTAAAGGCCCAGTCCGTACCGCGCAGTAAACACTTTTCATCTCGGTTATAAAAACCAATCAGTTTATGATGTAAGTGACACAAGTCGCTGTTTGTTCTGAGATTAATACAAAACACATAAATAGAGTGTGGGCAGAGCGTACAATTGTTGAATGTTAAACCTGTTGGTGCATCACGTAACCTGTAGGCGTTAAAAGGTTAATACTCGTAGTTTTGTAGTCATGTGCCGTTTCCCCAACTCAGCAAATCTGCAGAGAGAAAGCTATTTAAAAATTAAGAAAAGAGGTGTCAAGTTAAATTAAACTTAAATAATTAATTCTAATTTTTTTTATCGGGGGCCCAGGTGCGTTGGAACTAATCGTTCTTCGGACAGAGAAAATCTTTTTGAGTTCCACATGCGGCGGGCAGGCCATGTGTTGCTGAGGTCTGTTGTGTGGGGAAATACTTGCTGTTTATTGTGACCATGCTATCAAATGTATAGATACACCACCACGTGACACAATACTGGATTTCTTAAATGTGCGGTAAGTGGTATACGTAGTAACCACCCTGCTTTGCATTCATAGGACAATAGACTATAGGTCCTATAGCATCGACAAGAAATAACAAAATACCAAAAGCTGCTATAAAGGATACGAAAGGAGAAATTTACAATTTGTATTTTTAAACACATGTTAATATTATCCTCATCTCTGCGGTCAGTCTCCTAATGTGATTTCGTCTCTTTAGGTTATCCGACCAAAATTATGTATTTTACGTTCCCCTATCTCATCCTCCATGATTTCGACACCAAATTAATACAAAGGCACTAATTAATACAATGTTACAAGTTTTGAAGTCTTAGGCCTGGGAAGGATCACACTTCCTTGCTACGGCTAAGAAACTGTGTAGTCTGGTAGGTAATTACAAACGTTTCGAAGCTGCTCAGTTTTCGGAGTGGAACCCTGAAGACGGCTGCAGCATTCTCTAAAACAACTGTAACAATTTACGCGACTACTCCCGAGCACCACAACACGACAACAAACTTCACTGTGATATCTAAAGTTCTGAGGGCGGTGACCATGTATAAGACGATATTTGGATTGACAGAAATTTGCCAACGTTTCAGGGTAGCAACTGTCCCTGTATTCATAATATCATTTTACCTTGTATAGAACGTCGGTAATTTATTTTCACCAGTCTACGTGGTGCTACAGTCACATAGACTACATTCTTCCCTAACACTGCTGTTAGACCAGCTACATGATTCTGCCACAATTGCAAGTGACAAATGGTCTTTCAAGACCAGCTCCACCGCTCTCTCCAGCTCAGATCTCCGCCCGTATCCGGAATGAGCAGGTGACCTCTGCTACACCAGACGTGCAGGAAACACGTGTTTGTGATATAGTTTTAATGTTTCATTCATGTTTCACCCAGAAGCGCAGATTCTGTTAAGTATCTTGTCCTTCTGTCTGACGCGGCCCCTTGTTTTTATTTCTTTATTAACACCTAAGCAGGTATGGCCAATAGAAAATCAGCCGATCCCCCCAGGCAGGCCAGTCGCACTGTGGTTTGTTGCCGGACACAAAGGGGCCCCGTCTTTCTAACTAGTAAAACGTATGTAAAAAAAAAAACTACCCCGAATATTATTTTTCAAAATTATTCTTGTCAGACATGACACCGTGTTTACTGGTAATTTTTATAGACTTTTGGAGAAGGTTGCTGTATCCATCGTCACGGAAGTCGATTTCTCTGAAGATGGAGGCTGCAGGCTTCGCCGAAACGTTAAGGTATCAAATTTTGTCCTTTTGCTGACCGTGCATCTCAGTATATTTGTGCACAAAATTTTTGTTTTACAATAACTTGATTGTAAGACAAAAAATTTGTGCATCAACTTGGTTAATTACCGGGATAAGTTATCATGTACCAATCACGACGGCATCATACAACATAAGACTGCTCTTCATCAACAACGCTGTGAAAATCTCATATTCGAGTTTAGGTTTCGAGTCTGAAGGTGAAAAAATTTTCCTTCAAAATGTTGGAACCCATGTGCCAAACTGTACGGTGTCATATTCCAGAATATTATTCCATGTAGTTTGTATTAATCTTAAAACGAGTATTTTCCCAACACCATTAAACAGTTGGTCTTTGTAATGGAGTCGACTGTGTTCTCTGTGAGATAGCAATGGAATTTTTACACATAATTTAGGTGAACTACGCGTTGACCTCGACGAGGCAGTGCCAAGTGTAATTTTTCTTACGACAGCAGAAGTGAAGCTATGCGGCCAGTGTGGGACGGCGCTCAGGTTATCGCCATTTAGACATCCCTGCGAAGCACAAAGCGACTTATTGTTCCTGTAGCAGTAGAAGCAGGAGCAGCAGCAGCAGCAGCAGCAGCAGCAGGAGCAGATGCCACCACTGCTGCACAGACTTCCGGTCAGACCGTCCCTGTGATGCTGCTCGCTCGTAAAATGGAATCGTAACTCCCTGCGACTGCAATTGTTGTCATTTGAGGAGCTGACAGCAGCACACTGAATATGGAAAACGCTGTGTTCACGGTTCATACGCCAGTACGACTGTTTCAATTCTTCACAGCTGCAAATTTGATATTATTACTCTTTTAACGACATGCTGAATTACAGCGGCTAACCGGGGGGGGGGGGGGGGGGGGGGGGGAGGCAATTGTCCCCCACCACCGCACCCTGGCCCCCAAAAAAGTAGAACAACACACCACCACGAAA
>Ga0123355_10019784_pt1 | contig 10727 bp, 14 predicted proteins | sample TergutEmb28metaG_3_FD_89872 | JGI IMG/M metagenome (GOLD analysis project Ga0123355, IMG submission 89872) | Embiratermes neotenicus P1 segment gut microbial communities from Petit-Saut dam, French Guiana - Emb289 P1 | ecosystem: Host-associated > Arthropoda: Insects > Digestive system > Gut ...
AGTCGCTGAAAACCAAACCGAACATCGGGCAGAGAGGACCACGACCATGAGTGACGAAAAAGACCGTGACGAAGAGGGCTCGCGTGACGACCGCGACGAGGACCGACGCGGCGACGACCGGCGCGACGACCGCCGCGACGATGACGACGACCGCAAGGACCGGACGATCAAGATCGCGATGAGCGCGCAGCGCCCGCTCCGTCTCGACCCCAAGGACTGGCCGATCATTGCCCAGGCCGAGCGCGAGGAGGGCCGCGCGGAGCACGTGTCCGGCACCATCCGCGTGCGCCAGCACAAGGACGGCCGCCGCGTCGTCTACGGGTGGAGCGAGAACGAGGCGGGGTACCTGATCCCCCCGAAGAACGACGCTCCGGACAACGACGCGACGGCGGCGGCCATCGTCAACGTCTCGAACTCGCTCGCCGATCCGAAGCTTGCGACCGACTGTTTGGAAGATTTGCCCGCGCAAAAGTTAGACTGATGAATCCTTGGCTTTGGGCGATTGCGGGGGGCCTCGTGGGCTGTTTCATCGGCTTCACGTGGACCGGCTCGCTCGTGATGCAGAACCTCACGCCGGACGAGCGCGAGCGGTTCTTCTGTCGCGTGCGGGCGCGCAGTCCTTCGCTCCGAGCGCTCTGTGAACCGCCGTCGCCCCCCGCGGTTCACGGGGACTGGTGGTGAAGCCATGCGCCACTACCCCCGCCATGCCCTGCCCTACTACCGCCAGGCGGACGTCGTCGGCTTTGGCCAGTGGGAAGCGCTCACGAGCCTTCTCGGCGGGTGGGGCCTCGGTCAGGCGACCGCGTCGGGCGGGGGCACCGGGGATCTGCTCGCGTACCGCCGCATGTGGGATCCGTACGTGATGGGCGTCGTGCGCGCGCTGAACGCGGCGGGCGATGCGTGGGAAGCGCGCAGTCCCGCGATCAATCAGAGCACGCTCTCGCCGGAGGCGAAGGCGAGCCCGACGATCTGGAAGACGGTCGCCGATACCCTTCGCGGGTACGGCACGAGCCTCCTCTCGTCGTGGAATCAGCATGCGGGCCTGAGCACGGCCACGATCCTGATGATGAGCGGCAAGATCCTCGACGCCGAACAGCACGTCGTCGACAAGACCCAGAACTTCTTTGTGCCCATCCTGAAGCGGGACGCGCCGGGCATTGCCTTGCCGCCCCTGCCATCGATCGACGTGCAGCGGAGCGTGATTGCCACGCTCGAAGGGGCCAAGCTGGCCGCCGCGGGAGTCCTTCACCTCGTGACGTCGGCGGCGAAGGTCAGTTTCGAGAACCTGCCCCAGACGGCCGTCGCGTGGCTCAGCGGCGGAACGCTCGCCCAGTACCCGGAATACAACATCAACCCCTACGCCGACCCGAGCCAGCATCCCGAATGGGATCCGAAAAAGCCGACCCTGACCTGGGGCCTGGCCGCGCTCGGGGCGGTCGCCCTGCTCCTTCTCCTCAAGCGATAACCGAGAAAGAAGACTCCCCATGTTCGACCCTTTGTCCATGCTCATGATGGGAGCCGGTGCGCTCATCTGGAAAGAGATGCAGCGCAAGGACTACGGCGTCATGACCTTGCAGCGTGACGAGCGGTACCGAGAGCGCATGGCGAACTGCCTGGATCCGCAGATGCTCATGCAGGAGGCCAAGCTCTTTGACGATCATGGCCTGAAGACCCAGGCCGCGATGCTCCGACGTCGCGCCCAGTGGCGCGCTCGTCCCGAGCCGGTCAAGCAGCAGCACGACGAGGTCTACGCGCGAGCGATGCAATCGCAGAACATCCCCGCGATTCTCGAGATCGCGAACCTCTTCGAAGGCTGGACCGCTTCACGGAAAGCGGCCAACCTCCGCGCCTACGCGCAATCGGTGCAAGAGGCGCAGATGACCCAGGCGGCCGAGGACGCGGTCGCGGCCCCGCCGCCCCCGCCGCCCGCTCCGCCGGTGCCGCCCACGGGCGCACGACCGCCGGCCCCGGTGCGGCCCCGGCCGCAGCGCGTGCCGGTCGGACCGAAGGCCCCGCCCGCGCCCGCGCCGGAAAAGGCGAACGGCGCCGCCCACACGAACGGAGCGCCGCCCGGGCGGAGCGAGGTCCCTGCCGCGACGCCCCATGACGAATACGAGCCGGCGCCATGAGCAATAACGTTCGCCTGACCTCGGAAGACCTCACGGCGATCAAGGCGGCTCTCGTCGGTGCGGACGAAGAGACGAGCGGCACGATCCTGTCCACGATCGCGATCGGCCACGTCGCCTTGCTTCTCATCGAGGTGCTTCCGGCGGACGCGCGGCCGTCGTTTCTCGCGAACCTCGCTCAGAACTATCCGGAAGATTGGAATCGAGCGGCCGAGATCCTGATCGCGCAAGAGCAAGCCACCATTCCGGTCCACTACGACAACGGGACGACCGAACCGCCGCCGGCCCCCTTGCCGGCGCCGGGCGGAAACGAGGTGCACCGTGGGTGATCTCGGGAAATTCCTCGCGCCCTGGCAGATGCCCTGGATCGGGCCGACGAGCCCCTACGACCATCACCACTGGCGTGACGACGACTACGGCGCGAACCTCACGGGCCGCGTCGGTGCGTACCCGCTCCGGGACATCGAATGGCGCAATCCCTACTTCCGCGCGCCCGCGACGATCTTCGGAGCGACGGACGCGACCGATCAGATGATGGCCACGTCCTGGTGGGACGCGGCGAGCACGATGGCGCACGATGCGGTCACGGCCGCCAGTAACTTCGCGCACTCCGCGGCCGGCGCCGCCGAGGACGCGGCGCACGCCGCGCTCACGGCGGCGATGACCGCGAAGAACGCCGCCGCATCCGCCCTTGCGCACGGCCTCGGTCTTGCCACGCAATCGGCGAACGGTTCGCCGCCGACCGACGCGCAGGCCGCCGCATCCGCGAACGCGCACGCGGCAGCGCAGGGCGCGGCCGACGCCGCCCACGCCGCGTCCCACGCGGCCGCCGACGCCGGGCAGAAGGCACTTCAGGCCGCAGCGCACGCGAAAACGATGGCCCAGACCGCGCCGCCCGGACCTGTGGCCGACGCCGGCCACGCGGCCGCGGACACGGCGAGCCAGGCCGGGCAGAAGGCGCTTCTCGCCGCCGAGCACGCGAAGAACGCGGCCGTCGATACCGCCAACCAGACCGGGCACACGTTCGATGATGATCTCCAGTGGCTCGAGCACAAGCTCGAGACGGCATGGAACTGGGTCGAAGCGCAGCTCCCCGCGGAGGGCAGCGCGCCGGGCTTCAGCCCGTGGCTCATTCTCGGGGGCGGCGCGCTCGCCGTCCTCCTTCTCCTTCGTTAGGCCCTCGCGAACCATTCCCTTCCGGAGATACGGACACCCCATGAGAGATCACGACGAGTTCTTTGGATACGCCAAGATCCATCACCCTTTCACCCTGCCTCCCTACGCGGCGGCCACGATCCATGCGTACGTGGTCGAGCGCGAGGACGACGACGGCCGCGAGCGCGGTCGCGACGTCCGGGACGGCCGGCGCCGGAAGTTTGATGACGGCGACATGGTGTTCGTCATCCCGCCCTCGGACCTCTCGGGCAAGGGCGTCGTCGTCAAGGCAGGATGCGAGATCGTCCGCACGAGCCGGGACACGATTGCGATCCAGTTCAACAACGTGACCGGCCGGACCGCGCACCTCGGAGCGCCGCTCCGGTTCAAGGTGATTGCGTTCCTGCGCGAGGACGACGATCGCAGGGGAGACCGCGACGGGGATCGGGGCCGGGACCGCGATGGCCGGGACCGCGACCGGGGTCGCGACTGGGATCGGGAGGACCGCGACCGCGGCGATCGTCGAGAGGGCGGTCGCGCGTACTGACGCATCCACCAAGTTTCGAAAAAGGAGGACACGCACATGGCATATCGAGACAGAGACGACCGAGGACGGGGCGACCGCGACGGCCGCGACCGTGACCGCGACTGGCGCATCCGGGGTGGCTACTGGGAGTTCCGCGATCGGGACGACCGGGATGGCCGATGGAATCGCGACGATTGCGGTGGACACTACTGGCGCCGGGACAGCGACCGGGGCGACTGGTGGCGATGCGATGACCGCTCGTGCCGGGGCCGGTGGCGCCGGTGCGACCGGCGGGACTATCGCCGGGAATGGGAATGCCGCGGTGGACGTGACTGGTATTTCTGCGACCGCGATGGTCGCTGGAATCGGCACGACGACGACCGCGGACGCGGCGACGACCGTGGCCGCGATGACGATCGCGGACGTGGCGATGACCGTGGCCGCGATGACCGTGGCCGGGACCGTGACCGGGACGACTTCTTCGGCGACCGCGATCGGGACCGCGATCGGTTCTGGGGTGACCGCGACCGCGGCGACCGGGACCGCGGCGACCGCGATCGGGGAGATCGCGACCGCGGACGCGGGCGAGGTCGGGAGGATGACGAAGACGGCTTCTGCCGCCGGTGGCGCTGCGACGACCGCGGCGACCGCTGGGAGTGGTGCGACTGCGACGACGACGGCCGACGTCGCAGCGACTGGCGCGAGGACGACTGCCATGGACACCACTGGCGCAAGGACGAGAGGGGCGACTGGTGGCGCTGCGATGACAAGGATTGCCGCGGCAAGTGGCATCGATGCCATCGCGACGACTACAAAGACGAGTGGCGCTACAATGACCAGGAGCGCTGCTGGGAATACCAAAACGACGATCACCGGTGGTGCCGTCATTGCGAGACGCGTGCGCGCTACCGCGAGCACGAGGAGGCGAGCCGCGCGAGCCGCCATCGCGATGAGGAGGACATCATCATTCGCAAGGAAGAGCGCATCTACCACCACCGCGACGCCGACGATCGCCGGTCGCACTACGAGGAAGACGAGGCGAAGGCGCGCGAGGGCGAGCGCGACGCGAGCGCCGACGACCATCACCGCGAGGATCACGGCGAGCGCGAGGGCCATCGCGGCGGGCGGGAACGCGAGCGGCACGACGAGGGCGAGCGTGACAGCGAGCGCCGCGAGCACGAGGACCATCGCGGTGAACGAGACCGCGAGCGTCACGAGGACGACCGCGATCGGGGCGAGCGTCACGAGCGCGACCGCGATCGGGACCGTCGCTAACTAGGATTCCCTGAAAGGCCGCGGGCGGGCCGGATGACCCCTACCCGTCTCGCCCCCCGCGCCTTTCGGGGATTTGTTCGAGTGAGGGGATTCGCGCCATGGGTGAGGTGATTCGAATGTCGACGCATCGTAAGCGCATGTCCGTCGAGGAATGGGTCACCTCCGCGCTCGCCGAGACGCCGGAGGGCAAATCCTGCACGGCCATCACGCTCCTTCACATGAAGGGGCTCGGCGGGCAGAGCGAAGAGGTCAAGAGCCGGCCGATCTCGGGACCGCAAAACCCGGCCGACCTTGCCGAGTTCTTCATGGCCCGCGCGAGCGGCTACAGCCAGGACCTCCCCGGCCTTCAAGATTTCAAGCTTCTCGCGTTCTACGGGACCAACACCCCCGGGGACACGTTCCTTTTCACGATGAGCGATGGCAAGCAGGTCGCGCGCACCGAAGCGATGAACGCGCACCACGAACCGACGCCGACGGGGACGCTTCAGCAGACGATGAAGCACCTCGAGAACATGACGTCGCTGTGTCTGCAATCGATCACGCAGACGCAGACGATGATGAATGGCATCTTGGGCATGTGGGCGAAGGAGCGCGAGGATATCCGCCGGACGGAAATCGAGACGATCGGCATCGTCCGGCACGCGACCCTCTCCATGCTCAAAGAGCGCCAGGACACGCGGATCATGGAGATCCAGGCCGCGCAGGAGATGCAGACACGAAAGCTTGTCGCCGACGCCGTCCCGCATCTCATCAATCGCTGGACCGGAAGGGAGGTCTTCAGCGAGGTCGCGAACAAGGCCAAGATGTTTGACGAGCTGGCGCTCTCGACGACGCCTCAGGACCTCGAGATGCTGGTCCAGATCGGGCGCATCTCTCGAGAGAAGGCGCTCGTCTTATCTGCCCAGTTCGCGGCGGTCGTCGAGGAGAAGCGGCGCGAGATGGAGGCGCTCCAGAAGGTGCCGGCCGAGGACGAGACGGCGATGGCAGCGGCCCACGAGGGCCTGAACGGCAAGGTCACGCCGTCATGAGCGGGGGTGCGCTGGAAGTGCTCGTGCTTGGCGCCGTCGCGTACGGCGTCTACCGGTTCACGAAGAAACCGGAGGCGAGCGACTTTCAGACGATGGGGACGACGGGCGCGGGCGGGACGCCTGTGAAGGTGGCGACGCCGGTCCCCGATCACGTCACTCCGGCGCAGGCGACGGGGACGCCGGCCTCGCAGACCGTGGGCACGCCCGCGCCGGTACCGACCACGGTCCCGGGCACGGGGACCATCTACGCGCCGCCGCACACGATCGATGCGACGAGGCGCGGCGGCGTCGCGCAGGCGGCGCCCATCGTGGTGACGCCCACGGGCGCCAGCTCCGTCGCGGTTGGCTCGACCCGGGATGTGCAGCGTGCGCTCAACGCGCTCGGCATCCGCAGCCCCGAGCACGGGTACCACGACGACGCGACGACGGACGCGATCAAGGCGTTTCAGGCGAAGCGCGGCATGGTGGCGAGCGGGGTCGCCGGACCGCCGGTGAAATCGGCCCTCTCCGCCGCCCTGACGGCGCTGGCGGGCTCGAACAGCGCCGCGGGCCTGACCGCGCAAAACAGCCTTCCCGCGACCGGCGCCGCGACCTCGCCGAACGGGACGACGCTCGACGTGCGCGCGGCCCTCCGGATGACGGTTCGCGAGGTGCAGCACGCCCTGAACGCGCTTGGCATCTCGCCTCCTCTCCGAGAGACCGGCGTCATCGGCCCTCCGGACGTGGCCGCGATCAAGACGTTTCAGACGACCTCGGGTCTCATCCCCGACGGCGTCGCCGGCCCCAAGACGCGAACCGCGCTCTGGCTCGCCGTTGGCGGTGCGAGCTCGAACCTGGGCATGGGCGGCCCGTTCAAACTTCAAACGCAGTACGTCTAACCGGATCACCCAAAGGAAAGCAGAGGCAGATATGGCTCGACGAGGACATCGCAGGCGGCGCAGGACGTCGCACCACAAGAAGGGCGCCACCGTGCTCGCGCGCATCATTCACGTGATCGGCCACAAGCGTCGCGGCAGGCGTCGCCGGCACTGACACGAAGGAGAGCCTAGCGCCCGATGACCGGTTTGTGGATCGCGCAAAAGTGCGGCGAGGAGGTCCAGCACCGCTTCGCCGCGCTCAAGCTCGCACCCGACACCCGAGGGTCGACGGTCTGTGGACAGGCCGTGACCTTCGGGTCCTGGGGCGTCTACGAGCGCGCCAAGCCGGTGCACCCGTGCCGGGACTGCTTTGCGAAGGGGGCCCTCCGAAGGGCGGCGGTCCCATGACGAGGCGTTTCGGGGCCGAGGGCTACTCCGATCGGATCGTGACGCCGGCCGTGTTCGCGCCGACGCGGCACCTTCTCTACGGGCAAGGGATGTTCCCTCCCGCGGGCTTCCCGGGGCAGCACGGGGCGCGTCACCGGCATCGCCCGGACTGGCCGCCCTCGTGGTCATTAGGCCCCTACCAGGCCCCGGGGTGGCCTCGGCCAGGCTCCCTCCCCCGTCTTTTCGGCGCGGAAGGGTACTCGGACGCCATCGTGACTCCGGCCGTGTTCGCGCCATCGCGCCATCTCATTCACGGCCATGGCATGTTCCCCGGCGCGGGCTTCCCCGGCTACTACGGGGCACGCCATCGCCTCCATCCCGGGTGGCCGCCGGGGCACAGCTTCGGCGGCGTGTTCGATGTGCTCGGGCACATCGCGGACCCGCTCGGCCTCTTCTCCGCGCACCCGGGCCAGTGGATCGCGAACGCGGCCAAGACGGCGGGCCACGCGATCGGCACCGCGTGGGACTCCATCCAAGACGCGATGGGGACCGTGGGCGACGAGCTGGCGAAGGTGCCCATCCTCGGACCCGCGCTCCAGACCCTCTTCATGGTGGGCTGGCGTCTCGCGAACGTCGGGACGCAGATCACGGTCGATATCGCGATCAAGGGACAGAGCATCGATACGTCGGTCCTCTCCACCTTCAAGCAGGCCCTCAAGGATCTCAAGGATATCGCCCCGTATGCCGAGATGGTGATCTCGTTCATACCGGGCATTGGCCCGTTCATCAGTGCCGCGCTCGCGGCGGCCGTCGCCCTCGCCGAGGGCCAGTCCATCCTTCAAGCGCTCGAAGCGGGCGCGATTGCCGCCCTGCCGGGCGGACCGCTCGTCAAGGCGGCGGTCACGATGGGCCTCAACGTGGTCGACGACGCGATCAGCGGGAAAAAGCTCAGCTGGGAGAGCCTCGCCGAGGACGCTGTGAAGGGGGTCGGCAGCTACCTCGGCATCCCGACGGCCGCCGTCGCCGTCATCAACGGCGGGATTCACATGGCCGCCGGCATCGTGAAGGGCGAGCCCATCGATCAGGCCGTCGCGAGCGGCGCGATTGCGATGCTCCAGGTCACGAGCTCCGTCAAGACGATCCTGAATGGCGCGACGCTCACGGCGCTCGACCTCATTCATGGGAAACCCTTCGACAAGGCCGTGGAGGCGCACTGCAACCAGCTTGCGGCGGGCCTGCCGGTCGGCCACGCGCTCCGGACCGCGATCGAATCAGGAATCAAGACGAAGAACGACCCGAAGATGAAAAGCACCCCGGCCGGCGCGATCATGGCGCAGGCCCTTCACAGCGGCGTCTCGGACACGCTCGTGAACGAGGGGAGCAAGGGCCTCGACCCCAAGACGGCCGGCGCGGTCCGGACCGGGGTCGCGCTCCGCGTCGGCCAGTACCATCAGCAACAGAAGGTCCCGCAGATCCAGGCCGCCACGGGCAAGGTCCAGCAGACCGGGGTCGAGCTGGCGAAGGCGCACCCGGTCGTCGCGGCGGCGCGCTCACTCGTCCCCGGGACGGCCGTCCGCGGCTTCGACATGGGCTCGGGTCTCATGCAGTACCAGACCGGCGTCCACGCGATTCAGACCGTGCGGAGCGGCCTCACGACGTCCGAACAGCAAGGGTTTGACCTGGCGCTCTCCACGCACATCGGGGCGGTCGCGCAGCCGAAACCTCCCGGGGTCTCCGCTGCCGCGGCGGCCGGCTATGCGGCCACGTACGGCATGCGCGGCAATTCGCCCGACCAGAACCAGGCCCTGATGCAGATGGTGGCCGCGAATCCCGCGGCAGCGGCGGGAGCGACGGCCGCGGTCAACGAGATTTCCGCGAAAACCGGCGGCGCGGTGCCCTCGGTCAACACGAACGGCGCGAGCGCGGCGGCGTAGGAGGTGGCCCGGATGGCGCTCGAGAGGCAGAACGAAGTGGAAGTCGCGATCCGAGCCGCCCCGGGCGAGCCCCCCGAGGCGCGCGTCCGTGCGTGGAAACTCGCTCTCTGGCTGGTGAAAGAGCTGGATCAAATATTCCTGGGGAAACCGCGTGCCTGACCTCTACCACCCCCACCATCGCGCGATCTTTTTCGCGGCGTACGACGGCGCCGTCGCGGGGATGACCGTCTCCGGCTGGATCCATTCGGACGACCCGGCCACGTACGCGCGTTCGGTCGTCATCGCCGGCACCTACGCCCAGGCGGTCGATCAGGCGTTTGCCGAGAGTCTCGAGCATGGCCTGCGCATCGGGCGCTCCGAACTCTCGATTATTACCCAGCTCGCTCACACGTTGTTTGCCGGTCGCGCTCCGTCTCCGACGACCCATCACACGTTCTTCGAGCGCGAGAACTGGGAATCGAACGCCCGCGCGGTCCGGACGATTGTGCTGACGAGCCGGAGCTACATCGAGCAGCGCGTGACGCCCCCGCCCGAGCCGCCCCCGCCGCCGGAGCCGGTGCCGGTCGACGCGGCGGATGTGACCTTGACGATCGACAACCCGGCCGCGTGGAACTCCCCGCCCACCGGCAACTTTTACATGCCGCCGGCTCCGCCGACCAACGTGTCCGATGCGTTGAACCGGCTCCGACCGCTCCGGGTCGCGCGAGCGAGGGCGCCGGGCGGGGTGACCATCAACGGCAATAGCTCGAGCCAGATTCAATTCACCGTGATCGATGGAACCCCCATCGGAGGGTATGCCTCTATCGGCGGGTCGTACCAAGAGGCCGTGTTCGGAGTCGGCTTCACGTACGACGTTCCAGCATTCCCGCCTAACGGACTCTTTCTGACTCAGGGGCTCAACGTGTTCAGCGGCTTCAACCCGGGGACTGTCGTGAGCATCCTCGTGGGCAATCTCACGGCCGACCCGATCGTGATGACCCCCTTCACCATCTACCTTCTCATCGGTTCCGTGAGCGACATCCCGCGAGGATAAAAGGATTACGACCATGGCCCTTGATGAAGTGTTTGACTCCGACATGGACAGCGACGAGGACGGTCGGAGGTATACGCCCGAGAACGCGAGCGTGTACTTCGCGGCCTACGACGGCGCCGTGGCCGGCATCGCCATTCAGGGGGTCATCCACAACCCGCGTCCCGAGCACTACCTCCGGCAAGGTTTGATGGGCATGGCGGGCGCGTTCGCGCGAGCCGTCGACCGCGCCTACGCGCGAGCGCTCGCGCGCGAGGCACGCACGGTCGCGGGCGACCCGCCGCCCACCGCGTCGACCTTGAACGCGCTCACGCAACTGGCGCAAACCCTCTTCACGAATCGCGCTCCCTCGACGACCTTCCAGCACCGGTTTTTCTCGTCGCGCTACTGGCGTCACGTCGCCCGCGCC
>Ga0123355_10019785_pt1 | contig 10727 bp, 3 predicted proteins | sample TergutEmb28metaG_3_FD_89872 | JGI IMG/M metagenome (GOLD analysis project Ga0123355, IMG submission 89872) | Embiratermes neotenicus P1 segment gut microbial communities from Petit-Saut dam, French Guiana - Emb289 P1 | ecosystem: Host-associated > Arthropoda: Insects > Digestive system > Gut ...
AGAATGAGCTTGGTTATGGTTGTGCGTCGTGTGCTGTGCAGCGTGAGAACAGTGTAAGCTCCCTGAGGATGATCGTGTGATCGAAACATGTAGGAGCGTTTTAAATGTTTTAATGTACATTTTGGACTTCTTAAAATATATATATATATATATATGTCTGTGTGTGTGTGTGTGTGTGTGTGCATGTGCTGGTGTGTGTAATTAAATAAACTACAGAATGCACGGTGCAACGATAAAGATTTCCTTCGCCTTTAATGTATGATCAATGGTATTACACAAGGAAAATGGGGCCATGGTCGCTAAGCAGGTACTAGGAGACAAAGTGAGACACACACAAAAGACCTGCAAGTTGCCTAACTAAATACACGGTTCGGGGCTTCTTTCTTTGACACGTTTATAGTATCCAACTGCTCAAACTTCACACAGTTTAGACAACCCTAAATACAGGGTGATTAAAAGAGATGGAATCAAAGAGTCTGTACCAGTTGTAGGCGGTATGGCTTGAACAGTAAACGGCGCCTCAACACACGCCAGACGGTTGGTTGCGGTATTCCAAGTTCTCTGCTCGCTGTAAGGGTTGACTTCTGTGGGCTACGCTCAAAACTCTCTTGAATTAGTCTCACGTTCTCCTCTGATACACGTGGTCGGCCGGAGCTTTTGCCTTTACACAGACAGCCTATTTGCTCAAATTGGTGATTCCAACTATAAATGCTCTTCCTCGTTGGAGGTTGAATGTTGAAACGAAGACGAAACGCACGCTGCACAGCAGTCGCCGACTCGGTTTTAATGAACTCACGAACGCAAAAAATCTTGTGCTGCATAGTAGCCATTTTGCTCTCAACTGACGCTGCTGCACGGCTGCGCGCTAGGCGAGCGCTCTAGCGGTGGTATTTGAAAATACAGGATCTCCTCTTTCAAATTTTATGTAGATCATTCACATACCATGTATAGTTCAGGAAATATAGATGTACGAAACTGAGTCCCTCTTTATGAATCATCCTGTATATTGTAGCTTTCACGCAATGTACTTCACTCAGTTGAGAGTCAGTTTAATTACAATCAAGTTTTTGTCTTTCGCAATGGTGCAGTTGTCGTCTTCCTTCCTCAGGGATACGCTGACGCGTCGCTGGATGATTGGTGCCTCACGTTTCGAGGCAACATACTGGTTTCGTCTTCAAGGACTTGAATTGTCAGCAACAAATCAGTGAGAACATCTGACGTCACAGCATTCACATTCAGAAATTTCCTTTAGTATTCAGACTTTCCTTAGACTGATATTTAGATTTATAGTTGGGTTCGAGCCCCTGTGGTCCCGATACACCTGGGCCTTAAAAAAGGCCCTTTGTGTCCCATAATCTGATACCAGGTCATGGGAGCCATGTCATTTTGCTAAAGTTCCAGATGGGCCCCGGACTCAAACTCTTAATATCCTTTTAGTCCAAGAAAATTGAGCCCAGATATGCACGTTTGAGTAAAGCCAAGACCTCACAATCACACAGAATGTCAGTTGAGGTTTCTTCCTCTGCTCCACACCTCCTACAGCCCCCAGACTTAGACTCTTAATATCCTTTGGGTCCAAGAAAATTGAGCCCAGATATGTACGTCTGAGTGAAACCAGGACCTCACACTCACACAGAATGTGAGCTGAGGTTTCTTCCTCTGCTCCACACCTCCTACATAAGGGACCATTAATCAGCCCCATTAAGTGAAGTTTACTTCTCACGGAATTATGTCCGGTAGGAAGGCCAATGACAATCTTGGACTGTGTCCTGTTTCAGGACAACAGATACTGCTCACTGTCTTACTACTGTCATTTCCACACACCTCGCCTTAACTTTTCATAGCTTTGATTTCCCATTGAGAAAGCAATTCAAATGTTGTCGTTCCAAGTGTCTTAGAACTTCGGTTAATGAGTCAGTAACATGATATGAAATGCTGTGATTGGTTACTTACATACGGCAGTACGTTAACCCCTGACACACAGTGGTGTATGTTACTGGTAGTGCACTAATCATCTACGGGCACAGCACTGTACCACCGATACTTACTGGACAGGACAGTTAGCACTTATCATACGCCAATTCACGCATACCTGGAACAAAGAGATAAAACTACTTTAATTGTACGTTTGTCTGGACCACACGAGGAGGACGTGACATGGGGATGGTAAAAATATGTCCGTACGAGGACATTCGTTGAATGTTTATTCTGATACAGCAGCATTAACATGACCAAATGGATGATGGGCGGGGCATGCAGGAAGCATGGCAGACGAGAAACGCATAACAACATCTGCGGCTGAAGAACGTGAAGGGAAGAAACCACTTGAGAAGACCAAGACATAGGCGAAATATCAGAGTGGAGAGGGAGAATAGAGTCAACAGGCTCGGTGACGGTCTCGGGTCGACACGGTTGTGAACATCAGGTTTTCACAAATGCGAATAATATCGCGACTGAATGAGAAACAAATCATTTTTTCCCATAAAGTCACTAATAAACAGCATCAGACATTTCCATTTAAAGCAAAAGGTCACATATACACAGCAGCAGTTTCCACTCACTTAAAGACATGTACATCTTGCTGGCGTGGAACGTCTTCTATCAGCACCAACTGACGAATCAGTTAAGTGCTTGCTTACAGCGAATGTTACACAAGGCTATGTGCTGAAATGTTACTATGAAATGTGTAATGAGAAAAGGTAAATCAGTCCCGTTACAGGCCTGGAGTGGCCCAAAGGGTTCCAGGAAGTTAGGGTTCCCAGATTTCATGACAACGGCACAGGATGGTGGTAAGGCTGTCAGCCTTACGCACCGGCCACATTAACCCCCAGGAAATGCTGCTGGTACTCATTTCTGTTAGAGGCTGAGTCGACCCTAGGCCATAGTGTGATCGGAAGGATTTTATGTCAATGAAAAATTCCAATGACACCAGCTGGGATTCTTTTTTTACCTGTTCTTGTTTTATTCATATATGACTATGGTACAGTAGCACACACATAGTTTCAGTATACATAATATCAGAGATTATGACTAAGATACGATGCTGACGACGGGAATAAGAGATCGTAGTTATATTATTCCAGTACTACAGATGACTACAGTAGCATCCTCCGGATCCATTGTTGGTCTGAATTCCGTTTACATCGAGATTATCGAACTAGCGACCTTCCGATTTGTAGCACAGCACCTTAACCACTGTGCTACCGCGGTCCCCAAAAGGTAAATCAACCTGGAGTGTCCCACAGGGTTCCAGGAAATTAAAGGTTCCCAGATTTCGTGACAACGGCACAGGATGATGGTAAGGTTGTCAGCCTTACGCATCGGCCGCCTTTACCCCCAGGAAATACTCCTAGTACTCATTTCTGTTAGAGGCTGAGTCGACCCCAGGGCCATAGTGCGATCGGAAAATTCCAATGACACCAGCTGGTATCGAACCAGCAACCTTCCGATTTATAGCACAACACCTTAACCACTGTGCTACCACGGTCCCCTCAAACGTGTTAATAAGACAGTGTAACCCTACCAAGATGAAGGTCACTTAACCTTTTAAAGAACAATGGAAACCAGATTCAGGTCTATTTGCACCATCCGGTTTAAATTCTGCAAGACAGCTCATAACTTTCCACTGCGGTTTTGTTCAGAATTTAGGTATTCTGGGATGTGATTCTATGTCACTGGAGGTCACGAAAACTAAGAATGAACTGCTCAACCTTTGACGATAAAGGCACTAAGTCAGACGACAGCGTCACATCCCAAAAGACCCGCAAAATTCTGCATATTTCTGACACACCAAATACATGTGTCTACGTGTACTATAATTCAAAGAATACACGCAGTTTATTTCTCTAATCGGCTGGCCTTTGTAATAGCCAATCAGTTTATTTAAGTGGGGGAAGGAGATCAATTTGAAAATACTTAGCAAAATTTCGCGCACGTTTCGAATCCACCACCTCGAACAGTTGTCCATGTCCACGAAAAAGACCGGACACAACCGCGAGAGTTCGGACACATGATGTTACTTCTACGAAAGCGCGATTAAATATTTACCTTGCACAGTTATTGCGACCAGTTCTGTGGCACATCTGAAAGGGCAAACCGCAGAAAAGCAAGCATCTACTGTATGTTGGAAATTCTGCATAAGTTTTCACCTCTGTAACACAGACTGGAAGGCCCGATACTGAATGCGACCGCCAAAGGCTTTTACAAGTGACCAACCTACGTCACGTACATCCAAGTTGACTTCGGTGACTCAACCGATCTCGACAGATCAATCAGGTCATTCGAAAGGAAAAGGCAGAGCAATCCCATTACAAGTCTGGGCAGGCCCTGAGGGTTCCAGGAGGTTGAGGCTCCCAGATTTCAAGACAATCGGCACGTGAAAGTGGTAAGGTTGTCAGCCCTATGCACCGGCCGCCTTTATCCCCAGGAAATATACTGGTAATCATTTCTGTTAGAAGCTGAGTCAACCCCAGGGCCACAGTGCGGGCGGAAGGATTATGTCAATGAAAAATTCCAATGATACCATCGGGAATAGAACCCGCGACCTTCCGACTTTTGGGCAGTGCCTCAATCAATTGCACCAATGTGTGCCCCCAGTCAGGTCATTGTGGTCTACAATAACTGCAGAAATATTTGTTTATGAAAGTAAGTTATACAGTAGTCCATAAATGAGTTAACTCTATATAGCATGGCGGCTTCTCAAGAAAGTGGAGGGAAGTGAAGTGAAGTGGTGTAATTTTACAGAAGCTCTCAATTTCTAAGATTTTATGGAGGTGGTGACGAACAAATGGAGCGTTGGTGGAATGGAAATGGTGGGAAGAGCTAAATTACTCAGAGGAAAACCTGTTTCAGGGTCACTCATTCGTCAATCAACCATCTCACACTGACTGGCCTGGAACTGAAGGCAGGACTGACTGGTGAGAGGCCGGCGACTAATCGCCTGAGCCATGGAACGGCCCTACTGATAAATACAGGTTAGAAAATCTCACCCGGCACCTCTATATCTATATAAATTGAGATATTGGTATATAGCTACGTGACTGAGCCATCTTAAGAATATTACATTACGTCGATGACGAACCCAAGAAATAAACAAAAGTAAAGGTAAAGTGCATCCTAGAACAGGCCACGATGGACCCCTGGGGGGGGGGGGGTGTAGAGGTATAACTCTACACTTTCTTTAACATCGGTGCTAGATGGGAGTCAGTGGTCAACGTCACGCCACGGCCGCTTCACCCCCGGGAAGGACTCGGTACTCATTACATAGGAGGCTGGGTGAGCCCCAGGGTCGGTCTGGACGGGTGCAGAAAAAAAATCACCCGACCCCACCAGGATTCGATCCCCGGACCTTCAAGTCCGTAGCGAGTCGCTATACCGACTGTGCTATCGCGACCCACCCCATAAAATAAATACTGCGAAAAATACGGGAGTTCGCATTTTAAAAAGTAATCGTTACGCAAAAAGGGAGGGGAGGGCGGGGCTTCTAATTCAATTGATATCAGCCCAAAGGTATCTCAGTAAACAGTCGAAACATGTGGCAGTATTTAACTAATTGACCCTGTGCAGATTAAAGTTAACCTGAACTAGAGGTAAGCAATCATTCCGTACCGCGCAGTAAACACACTCCGTCTCCGTTAAAAAAAAACCAGTCAGTTAATGCTGTATAAGGAAATAATCGCTGTTCGTTCTGAGATCAAAACAAAGCACACAAATGCGCTCTGCTGTCGGCAGGCAGACTTTCTGAACACTAAACCTAATGATAAATAAAGTAACCACTGGACTTTATATAGAGTGTTAATACGAGCCAAAACTGCTGCGCCAACAGAGATATTTAAACATTACGTGCTGGATATTAACACTGCGCACGAAGCACTAACTAAAGAAATGAAGGTTACAGTTGCGAAGGCAGTACGAGAAGCAGGGAGCATAACCCGGCATTTGTTTACCAAATCAGATTTGCCCTAACACCAGTTTATCTGAATACGTAAAGATGCCCTTCGCACGGCGTGGTCAGCTCAGTGCGCCTTCATTACAAAAACAAACCAGGGAACGTGATTTAAGGAAATAATCGCCGTTTATACTGAGCATAATATGGAACAAACAAATAGAATGTGTGAGCCAAAATTGAGAGCTCAAGTGTTCATGCATATGGCACAAACGAGTTACCTTCGTATTTCCACACTTATAATAAAGCCTGGTTATTTTTTGTACGGCCGGGTTTAACGTTCAAAAATTCTACATTCTGCTCACAGAATGCATTTGTGTGCTTCGTGTGGATCTCAAAAATCAAACAGCGATTATTCACCTATACAGCATTAACTGACCGGTGTTTAGAACCGAGTCGGCGTTAATATCATTACACCAACAAATGCACATATAATTAGTATTATACTGAAATTACTCCAACATGTTTCGATGCCCTCGCACCATCTTCAGGGAGCTTATAGACTGTGATAGCTAAAGTCATAAACTATCAAAATAACAGCATTCAATACAGCAATTATAATTTTATACTAATTATATGTGCATTTATTTGTGTAATAATAAATATTAATCAAAATTCACGGTACGAACTTAAAAATAACCGATTCGAAGTGTTTACCGCGCGGTATGAACTTAATATTTCTACGTCATTCAGGTTAAGCTTAGCCTTCAAGGGGATAATAACTAAGCACAGTAAAATTTCTTTCATACTAATAAATTTACTGAGTTCACCCGGTACATTGCAACACCCTGTATGAATGTCACAAACAGCAGAGAAGAGACAACGTGAGGCATTTGGAGTCGCAACTGCGTAATTAGGAGTCCTTGTCACATTACTGTATAACCTGGTCATCAGGAGGTCAAGTGCTGGCAATTTCATGTAGTGGCGGTGATAGCAGGCACAATCCAGCCAGAATTGTCAGACCCTCCACTATAATTATTTCGAGCATTAAAGGAGCGTTTTTGGAGTTAACGCCCACTGTTACCCCTACGTCATAAACTCGTTCGTACTTGTCGGGAACGATACCCTCGAAGTGTCCGATTACAGTTCTCTGCTACAAGTGCGGATAATGACGTGATACCGAGTAAAGGCAAAAGGCCTGCTCGTAATATTGCGTCGACGCCTCTAGCCCCCCCCCCCCACACCTGCTAAGGGTTTTTTTTTAAACTTAATAACTCATTGACGTAACTAACAACGTTCGTTGCATCGTGTACAATGTCTCCTACTACTAAGAAGATCAAATGGCCATTAAGCAAAGTGGATTCCAAGGAACGTTCTGGAACACTCCTCTTCAAATTTAAATCACAAGTGTTTAAAAATACACAATTGAAATTCAATAAACTAATGACTGTTCCAGCTTAATTGTACAGTTACGAAGAATACTGGTGAGCCCGGTAGCTCAGTCGGTATAGCGACTGGCTACGGGCTGGACGGTCCGGGGATCGAATCCCGGTTGGAGGCGAGATTTTCAGCACCTGTCCAGACCGGCCCTGGGGCCCACCCAGACTCCCGTACAATGGGTACCGGGTCTTTCCCGGGGGCAAAAAGCGGCCGAGGCGTGACGCTGACCCTCTCAACCCCTTCTAGTGCCGTGGTCAAGAAAGAGTAGAGCTATACCTCCACTCCCCCTATGGACCGTACGGCCTGTACAGAGCCTCAGTGCTTGTACAATGGTGCACTTTACCTATGAAGAATACTGGATAAAAAAGAAACCACAGACGGAAAACAGAAAAGGTACGGATATAATACCTAAGAATCTTAGGTGTTTACAAATTAACCGATAATAAATTAAATACAGTTAGCCAAGCAGACTTTAACACTTTCCAGAGAGGGATGAACGGGAAACTCATTTAAGGAGTATGTTCGTACCGCGCAGTGAACACACATAGCGTCGCTTCTAAAATGTAATCACTAAATCCTATATAGAGAGATAATCACATTTTGTGTCAAGAATCAAACAAGAAAAGAGCACAAAATCGCTGTGTGGGAAGAACGTAGAAGCTTAATGTTGCACGTTGTGGTACATACGTATAGTAACCACAAGGTTTTAAAATTATATATACTGCTATGATATAAACCTAGAGGCAAAATATACGTAGACCACCGTAACCTAAGATGGCCGGTTTCCTCTGCAGTAGAAGCGGTACACAATTGATCATGAAAATTATTTATTAAGCGATTTACACGTAAGTGGAAATGTTTTTAACGCGTCTCTATAATGTTGTGTGACGAATGACACAGCCGCACTGTTATATGTCGAGACGTTATATCATAAGATGTAATAACTTTTACAGAACGTAAATTACGAAAGCCAAAAGGAAACTAAAATTTTCCGTATGCTTGGAATGACAAACTATTAGGGACAGAGAACATACACGTCAGTACACAAATTCTGTATGAAGCGGTTTTTATATGTACGTAATTACAGACATGGCGACTGTGCGCAATTTTTGGTGCAGTGAACAAGTAAGAGTAGTGCTTTGTGATAGAAAAAAAAAAGAGGATGTACCGAACAGCAGACTGTATAAAACGCAGCTGACATGAATATATCCGGAAGAAATTTCAGTGTGTTTATAACAAACGAAATGAGGGCATCTAATTTATTGCAACTTATGCAAACAATTAACATTTTTTTTTGTGCCCCTTTCCCACAGCGCATCAAAAATATAAAGCACATATACATTTTGATAAACGACATTATTATTGAACAAGTAACATATTTTAAATACTTGGGGTATCGCATATCTGAATACGAAAGTGATTTAGAAGACAAATTGCAAACATATAACAAAATAAACGGAGCTATACGGAGACATTTTGGAAAACAAATGAACAAAGAAACAAACTTAAGAATTCACAACATTACAGCTAAAGCAGCATTGAAATTTGCAAGTGAAGCTTGGTTACTGAAGAAAAGAGAGGAACAACGTTTAGAAGCAGCACAGATGAAATTTTTCAGACACTTACTTGGAATAACAAAACTAGATAAAGAATAAATGTATTAGGCAAAAAACGGGAGCACAGAACGTAACAAAGGAAATAAAACAGTACCAAAAAAAGCGGCTGCAACATGTATAGAGGATGGACACAAACAGACTACCAAAACAAGCACTACAATATAAACCAAAAGGACGAAGAAACATAGGACGACCGAGGAAGAGATGGAGGGACCAACTTCATCTTGAGGATCAATGAAAACGAAACACGCCTGACCCTTCAGGAACATGATGAATGATGATACATTCCGAAATTTATGTAAAGCTCTTACCAAAATATACGGCAGTCACGACTGTTAAAGCGGTTTTCAAGTTCTGAGGTACATTTTTGGGGGGCATGATTCGACCCCACGTGTGCCTCAGTTTCTTTTTGACGAAGAGGTAAGGTCATGTCACTATATTAATATCAATATGAACCCACCTTTGCAGTTTTAGCCAGTATATACTGCGGAAGTGATAGGAATACCAACCGTAACACCGACTGAACAAGACAGGCAATGTACGTATACAGTAACACTGAAACGCGTTCGCGTAACCATTGTTGGCTTGGAATAGCAGCAAGAATTGCATATTTTGAATGTGTGTTTGTAGCTCTAGTTATGCAGCATGCAAAGCGTATGCGTCGTATTATATTGTCATCTGTGGCCTGTCTGGATCTACCATATTCTCCCATATTATCTCATGAACGGCGCGTTTTATAGGGCGGTGAAGGGGTTTTTGACCACGAAATGCGTGTTTCTATTTCCTGTACGATTTTTGTCTGAATCTTTTCTCATTCCAACAAAAATTCAGCGACACATTATCCTACAGGTACAGTAGGTATTGCTGGGCCCGGTAGCTCAGTCGGTATAGCGACTGGCTACGGGCTGGACGGTCCGGAGATCGAATACCGGTGGGGGCGAGATTTTTCCGCACCCGTCCAGACCGGCCCTGGAGCCCACCCAGCCTCCTGTACAACGGGTACCGGGTCTTTCCAGGGGGGAAAGAGCGGCCGGGGCGTGACACTGACCCCTCACCTCCTTCTAGTGCCGTGGTCAAGAAAGAGTAGAGCTATACCTCTACTCCCCCTATGGGCAGTACGGCCTGTACAGAGCCTCAGTGCCTGTACAACGGTGCACTTTACCTTTTTTTTAAACCGGTATTGATGTATAGTGTCAGTTAAGCTCGCTATATTGTACTAACCCTGAATTTTCTCGACATATTTAAAAAATATTGGCGTATACAATTTCACAAAAATCCGCCCAGTGGGAACAAGTTGTTTCGGGCGGACGGACGGACAGACAGGCAGGCAGGCAGAGGTAAAGGCAAACAAAAAGAAGCTAATAAACGCTTTTCGCAATTTTGCGAACGCGCCCAGTAACGGTACTTACGCCCGCCCAGAAGTGCCTCCATTTGTCTGATAAGACAACAGTTAATTTCCTTCGCTCCGTTTGCACATCTAAAGGCCAAAGGCCATTCCACAGAATATCGCTAACACAGTGGATGTAACGAGCGACTGAACTTAATCCTCTGAAGGCACACTTTCATGTACGTCACATATAAAAAGACCGAGTTCGTACCTCACAGAGAACAGTTTGATTCCATCAGAATGACCTGTCAACTAAGCTGCACTGGGAAATTATCGCGGTGCGTTCTGAGTATTAGGGGAAATCCATAAACAAACAAATTGAGGGGGGGGGGGGGGAATTTGGTTTTTTTCCATTTTCGTGGGGGCGCCGGGTCCCCAAGAGGTTTTAAACAAAGGCGCG
>Ga0123355_10019786_pt1 | contig 10727 bp, 8 predicted proteins | sample TergutEmb28metaG_3_FD_89872 | JGI IMG/M metagenome (GOLD analysis project Ga0123355, IMG submission 89872) | Embiratermes neotenicus P1 segment gut microbial communities from Petit-Saut dam, French Guiana - Emb289 P1 | ecosystem: Host-associated > Arthropoda: Insects > Digestive system > Gut ...
GCCCGCGGCATCGGGCCTGGGCCCTGACGCGCGTCCGGTGGGCGCAGCAGCGACTCTTCGGCCGAACTAGCCACGAGCCTCCCCGGCGCGGACCGGCGCCGGGCTCTCGTCGACCGACGCAGCACCGCCGATCAGGCGCTGGGAGCCGGGCTTCGGAACCGCGCCGACGATCCGGTCGAGCAACTCCTCGACTGTCACCCCGTCGCTGAGCGCGTCGTAGGAGAGAACGATCCGGTGGCGCAGGACGTCGGCTGCCAGGTCGCGGATGTCCTGCGCGTGAACGCTTCCGCGGCCACGGAGCAACGCCAGCACACGTGCCGCCTGGACGAGCCCGATCGGCCCGCGCGGGCTCGACCCGAACTCGATCTGCGACTCGAGCTGGGGGAGCCCGTACTTGGATGGATGGCGGGTCGCGTCGGCCAGGGCGACCGCGTAGCCGATGATCTCGCGGTCCGCCGTGATCGTCTTGGCGGTTCGGCCGTGGCGTTCGAGATCGTGAAGCGCCAGGCACTCCCTGACCACCACCGGTTCGACCAGACTGCGCCCGACGACCGCCGCCTCCTCGCCGACCGACGGATAGTCGACGATGATCTTCATCAGGAAGCGATCGACCTGCGCCTCCGGCAACGGGTAGGTGCCCTCGGACTCGATCGGGTTCTGGGTCGCCATCACGATGTACGGCACCGGCACCTTGTAGGTGGTCCCGCCGATCGTCACCTGCTCCTCCTGCATCACCTCGAGCAGCGCCGACTGGACCTTGGCCGGTGCCCGGTTGATCTCGTCGGCGAGCACGAAGTTGTGGAACACGGGGCCCAGCTCGGTGTCAAAGGTGCCGGTGTCCGGCCGCCACACCCGGGTTCCGACGAGGTCCGCGGGCACCAGGTCGGGCGTGAACTGGATGCGTCCGTAGGTGCCGCCGAGGACGGCGGCCAGGGTCTTCACGGTCAGCGTCTTGGCGAGGCCCGGAACGCCCTCCAGGAGGACGTGACCGCCCGCCAGCAGGCTGACGAGGAGCCGTTCGAGCATCGCGTCCTGGCCGACGATCACCCGCTTTATCTCGCTCAGCGCGTCCTGCAGCGCCACGCGAGCGTCGCTCCTGGCGCCGTGGATCTGGTCGATTTCTGTCATCGGTTCTCCGTGTCTTTCGATTCGTGTCTCGGGTCAGGTGTCAGGCAATCCGGACGAACCAGCGCAGCGACAGAGCGCTGCCAACCAGCAGCACCAGCAGGCCCGCCCCGATCACGCCGGCGATCAGCTGTTGCTGTCCTGGGGTGTGCCCCAGCTGCGTTGCCAAGTGGGCATAGATCTGGCTGACCTGTTCGCTGTCAGCCGCCGTGTAGCTGCGACCGCTGGAGTCCGCCGCGATCTGGCGCAGTTCGGTTGGGTCGACGGGGACGCGCGTCGTCACGTTCTGAGCCCCGTGCCTGATCGTCATCGTGCCACTGGCGGTTCCGATCGAGATCGTGTAGATCCGGACGTGTTCACGGCGGGCCTGACGGGCCACCGCGCCCGGTTCGATCCCGACGTTCGACGCTCCGTCAGAGATCAGCACGATCGCCCCGGGCGGGTGCTTGCCGTTGATTTTCGGGACGGTGTTGATCGCCTGCAGCGCGGTCTGGAGCGCCTCGCCGATCGCCGTGCCGCCCCCGCCCGGCTGCAGCCCGTCGATCGCCGTGCGCGTGTAGGGGTGGTGAGTTGTCGGCGACTGCAGCAGCACCGGGTGCCGCGCGAACTCGACCGCGCCGACCTCGATCGTCCGGGGGACGCCGTGCAGGAATGTCAGGGCGGCCCGCTGAGCCGCGCCCAGCCGCGACGGTTGCACGTCGGTCGAGGTCATCGAGTTGCTGACGTCGTTGGCCAGCATCACCGTCCCACGCTTCAGCGGCACCGCGATCGACCGCTGCGGCCTGGCCGCCGCGACGATCAGGACCGCCAGCGCCACAGCCAGCAGGACATACGGCGCGTGACGGCGCCAGCCGGGCCGTCGCGGCGCCACCGACGGCGTCAGCGGCTCGGTGACGAACGCGCGCGCGGCCAGCGCGCGGCGCCGCCCTTCGCTCACGTACGCGACCGCGAGCACCGGGAGCGCCAGCAGGCCGAGCAGAACCCACGGCGAGGCGAAACTCACGGCTGCAGCGTCGGCCGCCCCTGCATCGTCACGGCCATCGTGATCAGGGTCGATCCGCGGGCGATCTTGATCGAGATGCGGCTGCCGGCCGGCACGTGCGCGACCGCTGTCTGGATCGCCCGCGCAGTGTTGATCTGGGAGCCGGCGACCTCTGCGATCACGTCACCGGGCTCGAATCCGGCGGTGTCGCCCTGGCTGCCGATCTGAATCGTGTTGACGACCGCACCGGTCGGGCTCGTGACGATCTGCATCCCCAGCCAATGCAGGGTCGGCGCGTTGGTGAACGTTGGCTGAGGCGCCTGCTGAGGCTGGGGTTTGACGCTGCCCCCCGGTCCGGCCCTCGGGACCACCTGAGGCGTCGTCTGGCCACCTCCGGGACTTCCCTGGCTGCCCCCCGGACTGCCCTGGCTGCCTCCCGGACTGCCCTGGCTGCCTCCCGGACTGCTCTGGCTGCCTCCCGGACGGGCCGGATTCGTCGGCGTGGTCTGGGTGACCGGCGGCTGCCCCAGCCCGGTTCCCCCGTTCGTGTTCGGCGGGTTCCCGGTGGGCCGGGGAACGGTCACGGTCGGCACCGAAGCGATCGGCTCGGGCCGATGCTTGTGCGACCCGCCGAGCACGTTGGCGAGCACAACTCCGGCCGCCGCGACGACGACCGCCGTGGTCGCGGCGATCGCCACCGTCCGGACACTCGGACGACGGCTCGAGGACGCCTCCAGGAGCTCGTCCTCGCCCGTGTCGGGCGGCAGCGCCGGGGGCCCGGGACGCTTGCGGGCGGCATCGGCCGACTCCCGCTCCCAGTCGCCCGACCACAGATGTCTTGGTCCACTCATGAAAATTCAGCACCGACGCTAGGCGTCGATCTTGAGAGGTTGGTAAGAGACAGGCTCTCAGGACGAAGGGTGGCAGATCCGCGCGGCCCGTTCTGCAGCCGCCGACCCCCCACGTTTAAGATGGTCGCCGATGGCGCGCGTGTTCGTGACCGGCGGCACCGGCCTGATCGGCGGTGCGCTGATCACGAGTCTGCTCGATCGTGGTGACGAGGTGGTCGCGCTCGCACGGCGCTCCGATGCCAGCGCCGCAAAGCTGCACGAGCGCGGCGTCGACGTGCGACGGGGCGAGATCGACGACGAGCCGGCGCTGACGAGCGCGATGGAGGGATGCTCGCTTGCGTTCAACCTCGCCGGGGTCAACAAGTTCTGCGTCGCGGATCTCGGGCCGATGCAGCGAGCCAACGTGGACGGTGCGGTGGCGGCTGTCCGCGCCGCCGCCGCCGCCGGCGTTCCCCGGCTGGTGCACACCTCCTCGGCGGCGACGATCGGCGAGCCGGCGGGCGCGATCGGCGACGAGTGGACGCAGCACCGGGGGTGGTATCTGTCCAACTACGAGCGCACCAAGACCGAGGGAGAGCATGCGGCGATGGATGCTGCGCGCGATACGGGTCAGAACGTCGTCTACGTGAACCCGGCGTCGGTGCAGGGGCCCGGGCGCGCCGGCGGCACCGCCCGCTTCCTGCTGGCGTTCATCGACGGTCGCCTGAAGGTGTTCGTCGACGCCACCTTCAGCCTGGTCGACATCCGTGACTGCGTCCGGGGGCATCTGCTCGCGGCCGAGCGCGGCCAGCCGGGGGAGCGCTACCTGCTCAGCGGGATCCGGCTGACGATCACCGAGGCGCTGGCACTGACGGCCGACATCGCCGGCGCTCGGCGAAGGCCGCTGCTGGCCCCGCGCCCGCTGGCGAAGCTGGGCGGAGCGGCGGTCGAGCAGTGGTTCAGGCTGAGGGGCCGCCAGCCGCCCGTCTGTAAGGAGATGGTGCGGACGCTGCTGCACGGACATCGGTACGACGGGTCGCGCGCCGAGCGCGAGCTCGGGCTGCAGTACACCCCCGCACGAGACACGCTGGCGGCGACGATCGACTGGGCCCGGTCGGAGGGGCTGCTGCGCAACGCCTGAGCGTCCGGCGGGCGCTCTATCTTCGCGAGCGCGATGCAGACCAGTCCAGACCAAACCGCCGACGAGCGCGCGGCTCCCGCCGAGGCTCCCGCCCGCTCGGCCGAGCAGCTGGAATCCGACCTCCGCGAGTTGATCGGGACCGTCCAGAGCACGTACCTGCGCAAGCTGCTGGCGGTTATGTTCGCCCCCGAGTCGTCGACCTGGACGCGTTACCGGCAGGCACCGGCGGCCAAGCATTACCACCAGGCCTACCGTCACGGCTTGCTCGAGCACAGCGTCACGGTCGCGCAGGCGGTCAGCGCCATCTCCGCCGTGTTTCCCGGGCTCGATCGAGACGTGGCAGTGACCGGCGCGCTGCTGCACGACATCGGCAAGCTCGAGGCATACGAGATGTCGGGCGGCCGCATCGAGATGTCCGACCGCGGCCGGCTCCACGGAGAAATCGCGCTCGGCTACTTCCGCATCCGTAGCGAGCTCGAGCGGATCGACGGCTTCCCGGATGATGTGGCGCAGGAGCTGCTCCACATCATCCTCAGCCACCACGGCTCGCTCGAGCACGGCAGCCCGGTGGCTCCCTGCACGCGAGAGGCGACGCTGGTCCACATGGCGGACAACCTCGGGTCGAAGCTCGGCAGCTTCGACCGGATCGAGCGGGCACTCGCCGACGGCGAGCGATGGGCTCACTACGACAAGGGCATCGGCGGCTTCGCCTACTTCGGCCCCGGCTCCGAGCCGGTGCGGATCGAAGCCGCCTGAGATAGCTTCGAGAGCACCGCCGGTCGCAATTTGCGGCCGTTCCCGCGGGACCCGCGCAGGCGGTTGGCAACCCCGCTTTAAAGTGGGGTTGCAGTGGCCAAGGACACCGAGAAACTGATCAGACAGCTGTCGCTGATCTCCTACCTGATGGCCGAGCGACGGCCGGTGACCGCGCCCGAGATCCGCCGCGACGTCGAGGGATACAGCACGATGAACGAGGACGCGTTCGCGCGCCGGTTCTACGCCGACCGCGCGGATCTCCAGGAGCTCGGGATCGTGCTGTCGGTCGAGAAGCCCCAGGACGGCCAGGTCGAGCAGGAGAACTATTCGCTGCCGCCGGAGAACTTCCAGCTGCCGCCGATCGAGTTCACCGAGGACGAGCGGGCGGCCCTCGGAACTGCGCTGCAACTGCTGGATGGGAGGTTCGCCTACGCGGAACCGCTGCGCCTCGCGCTGCAGCAGATCTCGTGGGGCGCGCCCAACCTCCTGAATTCCCCGTTCGAACGGACGATCCGACTCGAGATCACCGGCGAGGCGGGCGGCCGCGAGATCTCACAACGACTGGCGAAGATCGAAACCGCGGTGTTCCGGCGCAAGACGATCGTGTTCGACTACTACACGATGGAACGCGACGACACCGGTAGCCGCCGCGTCGACCCCTACCAGCTGCTGTTCCAGGGCGGCCAGTTCTACGTCGTCGGCCGCTCGCACGAGCGGGGCGCGATCCGCGTCTTCCGCCTGTCGCGGATCCTCGGGCGGGTCGGCTACGCGACCAAGGCGGAGCACGACTTCCAGCGACCCGCCGACTTCGACCCGCGGGCGTACGCCAACCGGGTCCCGTGGCAGTACGGCGACGCGATCGGCAGCGCCGAGGTCTGGGTCTCGAGCCGGATCGCGTGGCAGATCGAGCGTCACTTCGGTCGCTACGGCAGCTTGAATCCGGTGGACGAGGACGGGAGCGTGTTCGTGACGGACTACGCCAACCCGCGGCTGCTGATCGCCTGGGTGCTCGGCTTCGGCGACCACGCCCGGCTCCTCGGCCCGCCCGAGCTCGTCGGCGAACTGCGCGAGCGGGTCCGGATGCTGGTGGCGCGTCACTCCGCAGAACCGGCCGAGATCTTCAGCCGCAGTCGGAACGGCGCCGCGGCGGCGCCGATCGCCCCGGCCACCACAACCGCCCCCGACGACGGCGACGCCGACTCGATCGGTGCCGATGCGGCGATCCGGCCGGAGCGATTCGCGCGGCTGGTGACGCTCGCCAGCATCCTGATCCGCGCCGGCTACAACCACGAGCCGCTCGATGCCGCCCGCCTCTGCGAGGAGCTGAAGGTCTCGGACGCGGAGCTGCGCGAGGACATCTCGGTGCTCAACGTCGTCAACTTCGGCGCCGGCACCTACGTCCTCTACGCCGACATCGACGACGACGGCCGGATCGAGGTCGATCCCGAGCCCTACGGCGACTCGTTCGCGCGCCCGGCCCGGCTGCTGCCGGTCGAGGCCAAGGCGCTGGTGTTCGCGATCGACCTGATCGGCGAGCACATCCCCAAGGGCTCGCTGGCATCGGCTCGCCGCAAGGTGGTCGCGGCGCTCGGCGAGGATCCCGCGCACGAGAGCCTGCAGATCGCCGGCGTCGGCGGCGACGACGCCGGGATCGCGGCGGTCGTCGCGGACGCGATCGCGGCCAAGCGGCTGCTGTCATTCGAGTACTACAAGGAGAACGAGCGCGAGTTCACGGCCCGCGTGGTCGAGCCCTACCAGCTCGTCAACGGCCTCGAGGGCTGGTACGTCGCCAGCTACGACCCGGACCGGGGAGCACCGCGCCACTTCCGCCTGGACCGGATCAAGTCGGCGCACGTCACCGAGGAGACCTTCGAGCCGCGCCCGGAGATGGAGTCGCTGGCGGAGCTCGACAGCTGGCTGCGGACCGGCGAGGTCAGCGCCTCGAACCGCGCCCACGTCTGGATCTCGCCCGAGCGCGCGCGCTGGGCGCGGGAGCAGCGGACGGTGATCGCGGAGGGAGACGACGGCTCGGTGGTCGTCGACTTCGGCTACGCGGGCCTCGAGTGGCTCGTCCGCGAGGTGCTGAAGGAGGCCGGCGACGCGGTCGTGCTCGAGCCCGCCGACGCCCGCGAGGCGGTCAGGCAGGCGGCGCTCGAGATCGACGCCGCCGCGCCGGTCTGACGGCGGCGGTTCTGCGGGCCTGCTGGTCTCGCAGCTGGATGACGCCGGCGCGGCCCGTATAGCGAGGCCGGATGCCGAGCGGGCCGCAAGCCGGCGCAGCAGGCCCGGACCCGCGCTCGGCGCGGCTCCCGATACGCTCCCGGTCGGTGGACCACCTCAAAGGCCTGATCCTGTCCGGCGGCAAGGGCACGCGGCTGCGGCCGATCACCCACACCAGCGCGAAGCAGCTGGTGCCGGTCGCCAACAAGCCGGTCCTGTTCTACGGGATCGAGGCGATGGCGCAGGCCGGGATCACCGATGTCGGGATCATCATCGCGCCCGAGACCGGCGAGGAGGTCAGGGCCGCGGCCGGCGACGGCTCCCGCTTCGGCGTCCGGATCACCTACGTCCTGCAGGACAGGCCCGGTGGTCTTGCACACGCGGTGCTGACCGCCGAGTCCTACCTGCAGGAATCGCCGTTCGTCATGTACCTGGGCGACAACCTGCTGCAGGGGGGGATCAACGAGCTGGTCGATGCCTTCCGCGCGAGCGGCCCCGACGCGCTGATCCTGCTGACGCCGGTCAGCGACCCGGAGTCCTACGGGGTCGCCGAGCTCGATGACGGAACCGTCGTGCGGCTCGTCGAGAAGCCGAGCGAGCCGCGCTCCAACCTCGCGCTCGTCGGCGTCTACATGTTCACCGCCGGGATTCACGAGGCGGCGCGGTCGATCTCCCCGTCGGCCCGTGGCGAGCTCGAGATCACCGACGCGATCCAGCACCTCGTCGACGCCGGCCGGCGCGTCGAGCCGCACGTGGTCAGGGGCTGGTGGAAGGACACCGGCCAGCTCGAGGACATGCTGGCGGCCAACCGGCTGGTGCTCGAGACGATCGATGGGAACATCGCGGGCGAACTGGTCGACTCGCAGGTCGACGGCCGGGTCGTCGTCGAGGCGGGTGCGCGACTCGTGCGCAGCACCGTCCGCGGGCCGGCGATCATCGGCGCCGGGGCGGTCCTGACCGACTGCTACGTCGGCCCCTACACCGCCGTCGGCGACGGCTGCACGATCGAGCACGCCGAGGTCGAGCACTCGATCCTGCTCGCGGGCTCGGCGGTTCGCGACCTCGACGGCCGGATCGAGTCCTCGCTGCTCGGTCGCAACGTCAGGATCGGGCGCGGCATCCGGCAGCCGCGGGCGTACCGGTTCCTGGTCGGCGACCAGTCCGAGATCACGATTCCGTAGGCCCCTGTAAGAGGGGGCCTGGGTCCCTTGTTCGCTGCGTGGCGCTGCTTATGGTCAGTGGCATATGTCAAATGGGCGATGCTGGGTTACCGCGGCGCTGGCCGCCGCCGGACTGTCGGGGCTGTGCGGGTTCGCGCTGACCGGACTGGCGGCCGCTGACTCCCTCCCGTCGAACTGCTCGCAGCCGGCTGGTTCGGCCCTGGTCACCTGTACGTTCAATTTCACCGGGAGCGCGCAGGACTTCACCGTTCCCGCCCGCGTGACGTCGATCACCGTCGAGGCATTTGGCGCCGCGGGCGGGGACGGGAGCGATGTCAGTCCGCATGCGGCTGGAGGGCTGGGCGCCGATGTGCGGGGGACGTTGGCGGTGGCCCCCAGCGAGGTCTTGCAGGTAAACGTTGGCGGCGAGGGGGGTACTGAACACATCCAGGCAGGCGGGTGGAACGGTGGCGGCAGCGCGTCCGACAACCCCGCCGAGGCCGGCCGTGGTCCCGTTGGCGGTGGCGGCGGCGGCGCTTCGGATATTCGTGACGGGTCCGACATGCTCGCCGATCGTCTGCTTGTAGCCGCTGGAGGCGGAGGCGGCGGCGGCAATGGCGACAACTCATTACATTCTTCGGGCGGTGCCGGTGGGGCGAGCGGGACGGATGGAACCGCCGCAACACCTGCCGGCGGCGAGGGGCCGGGTGGTCCAGGTCTAGCTGGCACATCGACAGCGGGCGGCACCGCCGGCAGTGGTGGCCACGGCAGCGGCTTCCCCGGAGGGACGGGCACGGACGGCAAACTCGGCACCGGCGGCGGTGGCGCCCTGGGCACCGCGGGCTTCGCCGGCGGCGGTGGTGGCGGCGGAGGCGGCTACTTCGGCGGCGGCGGCGGTGGCGGCGGCAGCGGCTCCGGCGACGTTGCCGCCGGCGGCGGAGGCGGAGGCGGCGGGTCGGACTTCACCGACAATGCCACCAACGTCACCGTCACCGACGGTGTCCAATCGGGCGACGGGCAGGTCACGATCACCTACACGGTTCCTCCGCCACCAGCGGATCTGGCGATCACCAGCACGGCCACGCCGAACCCGGTCACCGCCGGCCAGCACCTCACCTACACGCTGACCGCGACCAACGCCGGCGGCCTGGACGCGACTGGCACGATCGTCACCGACACGCTCCCGGCGAGCACGCAGATCGACAGCGTCACACCCTCCCAGGGAACTTGCCCCCGGGGCACGTCCGTGACCTGCGACCTCGGCACCCTCGCCGCCGGTGGTCACGCGACGGTCACGGTCGTGACAACGCCAACCGTGGCAGGCACGATCAACGCCACCGCGAATGTCACCGCGGACGGCGTCACGGCCGATGACGATGACACCGCCACCGCCAGCATGACGGTCACGGCACCACCCGTGGCTCCACCGCCACTCGTGACGGCAGCGACACCCACGGCGGCAACCGCACCCGCGGCGCCAACCGCACCCGCGGAGCCAACCGCACCCGCAGCGGCAACCACTCCGGTCGCGCAGCCCGCGGTGGCGCCGCTCATCCCGCCGGTCACGATCTCCGGGATCGAGCTCACCTCCGCGACCATCACCTGGTGCAGGCACTGCACCTACCCGGGCACCAGGCTCACCTTCAACCTCTCCGCCAAAGCCGACGTCCGCCTGGACCTGATGGCGAAGATCCACGGCCACTGGACGCAGGTCGCCGCCACGACCGTGCACGGCCATAGAGGCCACAACAGCTTCCGCGTCGGCGGGCGCTGGCACGGGCAGCTCGTCCCCCACCGCATCACCCGCATCCTCGTGCACATCAGGCCGGGCGCGACCTGGACGATCGCAGGGACGCTCGAGCTGGCCGTCCACTCCCCCTACACAACCAGGATCCTCAACCGCCGCTGACCTGGGTCCCGTCCGATTGGGGGCTTAGGTCCCTTGTCGGCTGCGTGGCGCGACCTAGGCTCCGTCATGCCCCCAAGGCCGGACTATTCAGGGAAGCGATCGACATGTCAGCAGTGCGACTCGAGATGGTTGAACCGGTCGGGGACGACAGGCTCAGTACGGTTGGCACCGGGCAGGAACCCGGTGTCTCGGTTTCGCAGGTGGACGTCAGGCTGCTGGGCCCGATGGAGGTCGAGGTCTCAGGCGAGCGTGTGCAGTTCGACGGGGCGAAGCTGCGCCGGTTGTTCGCCGTGCTCGCGCTGCGGGTGCCAGATGCCGTCTCCGACGATGAGCTCGCTGAGGCGCTGTGGGGCGAGCACCCACCGCCAGGCGCGGTCCCGGCGCTGCAGAAGCAGATCTCGCGTCTTCGTCAGCGCCTCGGCCGCCATGGACTGGCCGTCTGCCGTCGGCCCGCGGGCTACTGCCTCGACGTCGATCCAGGGTCGATCGATTGCCGCCGTTTCGAGGAGCTGCTGCGCCGCGCACGGGCCGCGCTGAGTCGCGATGACCCGCAAGCCGCGGTGTCGGATCTGCACGCGGCGCTCGGGCTCTGGCGCGGCGAGCC
>Ga0123355_10019787_pt1 | contig 10727 bp, 6 predicted proteins | sample TergutEmb28metaG_3_FD_89872 | JGI IMG/M metagenome (GOLD analysis project Ga0123355, IMG submission 89872) | Embiratermes neotenicus P1 segment gut microbial communities from Petit-Saut dam, French Guiana - Emb289 P1 | ecosystem: Host-associated > Arthropoda: Insects > Digestive system > Gut ...
GAGCATACCTGATTTGAAGAACAGAATTACCGCGACTGTGGAGACCATCACACCTGACTTGCTGAGCAGAGTATGGCAGGAATTGGACTATCGCCTCGATGTGTGCCGTGTGACGAAGGGTGCGTACATCGAACATTTGTAGGTACGTGTCATAAAGTTGTTGAGTTACTCTTTCATTTCTACTAGAATTTATAATTCTGTTCACCATACTTTTGAATATAATCAACTTCAAAACCGCTCCAGTCATTTTGATACACCCGGTATAATTTCCATATTAGTTCATAGCCGAAGTTCCTTCTTATCATACGATAACTACTTACTCAACTAAAGCAAAATTCTTGCTTTTATGGAAGTTAAAAATCAGAAATATGTTGAAGGAAATAACCCACTATCGATTCTGTAATATCCAGCTTACTTTTTATTTTAAATTCCTTTTAGTGTTTTCTACCCAACTATGCTTAGTTTTGCATATAGTTTCTCCCCGTCGAGTTTCCCAGCCAAAATATCAGAGAAACTGCTCCACTTTGCAACATTTCTCCATTCGCAGCAGACGTTTTCTGATTAGACTTGTAAGAACCTTCTCTTGTCCCTGTATTTAGAATTTGCAACCCTCTTATACTAATGACTTCAGAGCTCTCTTGCCTAGGAAATACCGCAGTGTCATGGCTTTATTCTGGCAGTTTCTTTTGTAATTACTGTCCGGACATGTCGCGTGTCTGCTAGCATTCCTATTACTTAAGCGCAGTAACCAAGACCAGAGCTGCTGCAGTTAATAATTCACCGTTTGCTGCCTTATTATTTTCTTCAAATGGAAGGGTTCACATAATGGATATGCGTCACTGTCTTAGCATTAGCTTGCTTAAATATGTAGACTGCCGTATTTTGGGAAACAAATACTGAATTTTTTGAGGTTGTGACGCGTAGTTGTCTTGAGGAAGTAAATTTTGATTTCTGAAGGAGAGTTATGTTGTACATTTCACTAAACTATTCACTCAAACGCGTATCGGTGGAATCGGGTAATGGGTTAAGGTAAGTCTAGTCCCTGTGTTAAATTAATGAGCTTCATCAGACACACATTCGGGGCTCTTTACGCCTAACGGAAAGGGAGACTGTTAGAGAACTAGACGCGGGTGTTGTGATGAAGGAAAGAAAGATGTCATTCCGCCGGAAATCAAACCTCAGCCGTTCAACTAAAAGGCAATCACTTCACTCCGCTCTCCAATTTCGCAAATGACAATGATAGAAAAAAACATGAATCCCAAAAGAATGTTCCAGTGACAAGGAATAAAAGATATAACAGAACTAAACAGCACATAAAGCTGACTATTAATTGTAAGAAGGCAAAATAAACTTCTTAATGATGCCATTCATCAACTTACAAGCAATAATATTTTAGGAAAAATTATCAAATATAAGCAAACCATTCGAGATTCTGAAGGTACACCTATACATATATATGTCATATATGAATCACCTATGTTATTTAGGGCACCAAATTTCACAAAATTCACAGTTTTGTAACAGATTTTTGTGGACATCTCTTTTACCGATTCCTTTCTGAATCGGATGAAAAATGTAGAAAATATGGACAAAATTTTACTTACGCCTCTGAATAAATTATTGCTTTAATTGCACCAGTTGTCATGATGCTTATAATTACTCAATATTAATGCGTTAGATTTTGTGTAATGAGTTTCATTCCAGTGAATCAAGAAATATGGAAAGAATAATTAGACATTAATTTACACCCTTAAGTAAACTGTGGTCATCACTAAGCCGATTTTCACAAACTCGTGCTTTCCCGCATATTTTTGAATTTCTATTCCGAATTTTACGAAAATCCGACAGACGGATTAGTCTTTTATATTACGTCACAGAAAGACCGATGGGCACTGGGTCGAACGTGGTCTGTATTTAAGGCAGTCCTTTAAGACGTTCTTTATTTACTTCGTAAAGAAGGCATAAACATTCGCGAGGGAAGATTCTTCAAATTGGGATAAATCGTGACTTTCCAAAAGGTATGATAGCTGCGAACTGTAATTTGGAGATGTGGAAGGAAGCAACTGTGGCCTGCTTTACTGCACTGCAAAATTGTTTTCTGAGGGCATTCGAGATACCCGAGATTATCTTCGGTGACCTCGTTCCGTTGTGTACTTCTTATCAATTGTTATGTTTTACTTTTCGATAACCACAACTACATAGATCTCGTGTATATGGTTTTTATTCGATACTACTACACGTTTTGGCTATCCACACTAGCCATCACCGAGAGCACTGGATTATACCGAAGCAGTCTAGAATCATATCCTATATAGAGAGTGGGCCACGAAAACGTAGCCAGCCTTCCATTTTGCATGTGTCCTTGTGATATTTTCTCTGACGTTGGTGTGTATATTGTGTAGAGCGTTTGAACAGTTAGTCAACAGTCGTGCTGCCACCATGTTGAGGTATATCCGATGTAATATAGTGATTCTGATGGCTGCAACTGCGTGGCTGATGTCCCTCAGTTCCTGTATCGTGTGCCGATTTGATTCGTATACCGTGTCCCCAGAGAGAAAGTTTCTCGGGGGGTACTTGAAAAGTGCGATATACGAATCAAATCCGCACACGATACATGAACTGGAGGACATCAGCCACGCAGTTACAGCCTTCAAAATCACTATGTTACATCGGGTATACCTCAGCATGATTAAACGTGCGCAGCTGTGTATTGATGCAGGAGGCAACCACTTTCAACACCTTCTATGCTGGTATATCTTTCAGCATTTGGCTACTGTATTAGTTTCTGTATTTACGCTATGCTACGGACCCGGGCTACTCTTTCGTTGCCCAACCTCTATTAGTTAAATGACGCTTATTATTCCGTCTTCGGAATAACAATTATTATAGTTCTTTTATTATAACCTTACACCCACTCTTTGTAAGGAGAGTTCTCTCTCCTCTTACTCTTTTTTATACCAGCGCCCTACCTGATGATGGCAGATGTGTACAGCCGAAACATGTAGCAATGTTAAATAAACTAAATATACAAGATCTATGTAGTTGTGTTTATCGGATAGTAAATAAAATAAAACATGATTAAAATCGAGATTCTTGCTTCCGTTTCTCTCTCTCTTACTTGGGCGTTTTTACTTTTTGTACATGATGTATTCTAATTTGTCTCGGGTGTTTTGTTGCTAGTTTTAAGTTGTCTTGTGTGTAATTGTTGTTGGTTGGCCGTGTGTATTGTTGTAGTTGTCTTGTGTGTATTGTTGTCATCTTATGTGTATTTGTTGTACCCTGTGTGCATTGTTGTTTTTTACCTTAGATGCCGGACTGCTGGCTAGAAGTCAGTATTCAGAAGGTCCTGCTACCGGCCACCTCGATACAGGTTTTTCTTGGTTTCCTTGTGCCTAAAAGCGAATGCTGACATGGTTCCCAAGATTTCAAGTTGCCACTACATGCTTCTCATGTAGCCCTCCCGACTTAAATTTAGTAGTAACCAACTTCATATTTTGTGTACACGTAAAATAACCACTGCCACCGGGTAACAACCCAATTGCAGTAAATAAATATTATTATTATTATTATTATTATTATTATTTTATTTCTGCACTTTTTTAAAGGATGGCCGTCCAGGGGTTGATCCAGGCGGGATCGAATCCTCAGTGTATTGTATTTCAGTTTCCAGAGAAGCAGGTTGCAGTAGGTCACTCACGTGTTTCCGTGCCATACGGTGTTGATGCTTTGTGCGGCCTGTTGTCCATTGATGAGACCTGGAGATAATGGGAGATAGAGCGATGCTCCTCCACCTCATCACATGTCACACCCGTCTGTCATCTGTACCACTGACACGATGTTGCCAGATGGGCAGATAATACAGTGGGGGGTGTTTATGTTGGATTTTGATGTGGAGTGCTGCCATAGATCATCGTGTTCTGAGATATCTGACCATATGCTACTTGCGTTCGTTGTCTCCATGAATGAATCATATACAGGTACTAAACAGACTTCTGTTCTTTGTTTTGAACAAGCGAAATTCGCTTTTTGAACCTGCTGTGTATCGCGGATTTTATTCTGTTGACGAGGGTTAAATAATGTTTATGCAACTTTACCGTGCCACCGTGCATTTTGTAGTTTATTTAAGTAACACACCAACAGATGCACACATATAGTCTTTAATAATCTAAAATTTACATTAAAACACTTACAACGCTCCTACATGTTTCGATCATACCATCATCTCATGCTCTCTGAGGATGATCGTATGATCGAAACATGTAGGAGCGTTTTAAGTGTTTTATTGTAAATTTTAGATTATTAAAGACTATATGTACATTTGTTGGTGTGTTACTTAGATAAATGTTTATGCATATCCAACAATATATGCATGTATGTCAGCTACTACTTTTCCACAGTCAAATTCATAAGCCTGGGGAATTTAGAAAGTGGATCAAGAATTATAATTTATTGAAAGGAAATGTATATAACTCGAGGTATTGAGTGCATTTACCATTCTCTCGCTCTCTCGTGGGTCAAATATTGTAGGTTACTTTTACTTCACGCTCATGTATTACCGTTATTTTATATTTCTGCATGATTTATTTCCCCATAATACCCACATTCTTGCAACATAATAATACAAAACTGACGTTTCCTATTGGTAGCCTGTTACGTTGAAGTTGAGCTGATGTGCAATTTGCATATGGCGAATGTGGCTGTAGAAACAGTCACGCTTAGATGGACATATAGATCAACTGTTCACACGAGGCAGCTGTTGCATGACTTGCGGGTTTTGAATACTGACCGTAAATATTTGAATATGTTTTTGATCATTTTATTTCGGAGTGTATTAGTACACAGCTATGTACTGTCTGCGTGCTGAAAGTACAAGGTGGTTCAAATATGACCGGGACTGATGTCGCCAGATTTACACACAAATAGTCCCGGTCATATTTGAACCACCTTATAGTATAAATTGGATTTTAGTCAAATTTTATTTTGGCTTCTTTGGAGAATTCAATTTCCTTTACTTTTGCATCGAGTCTCGTGATGACGTACCGCAAGCATTTCCTACATAATATCAGTATAAATAGGCTGATGTATAGCCACTTTTCGTGGAGATTCTGCAGACAGAATACATCTTTAAACTTTTATATTTTAAAATACATAATATTAATTTATACTGACCGCCAACTTTTATGCAGAGAAAAAGCGTTGTGAAACAACATACGCGTCTAAATGTTTCTCGAATTTCTGTTAAATTAAATTTGTATTAAACACGTATGTCTTATTTAGAGGGATGTTGTCATGAATCGAATTTAATTATCGTGCGAATCATTTCTGTTCCGACGGCTTGCCACACAGTTATAACTGTGCAACGAAATTCTTTTTGCGAAGCTAATAAATGGTTCATCACCTATTCAAAAAATTCCCGCTTTTTATGGAAACCCGAAAGTTCAATTCCGTGTTCACAACAGCTTGCCACTTGTTCCTATCACGAGTCATATTAATCCAATCAGTTCGTCTCATGACTGCTGTATCCATAAGGAAAGAGTTCATGTTACCATTGAATACGAGGCTCGGTGGACTTCAGAACCATTCTGGACGCCGTAGAAAAGAAGAGAGAGAGACAGCGAGAGTGAGAAAGAGAGCGAGGGGGTCTCTTTACCCTGCAGTCGTCCAGTCCGTAGGCTAGCCTTTCGTGTCTGTAAATTACTTGCGAACAGTGTCTTTGACATTTCGTTTCTCTTACTCATCCTGTCATCCAGTTTTAGTGTAAAGAGCCCTGACTGACTGACTTAGGAGCTCTACCTGTCCTAAAGTGTCAAATGTGTTTGACAATTTTGACTACCTATGTCGAAACTACTTTGTACAGCGTTAGGAAGACAAATGCACAGAGCTATACACTTTGTGAGCAAGTTTACATCGTTTTGCTGGTACCAATGTGCCATTAAATAACTCCTATCCGACGAAGTAAAGAGTGTGAATTGTAGAAAGAACGACACCTAATAGAAGTAAGATTTGTTTCCAGAGACTTTTGTAAAAGTAACTAATGTTTTAATTTTACTTACAGATTGGTAAACCAGGTACATTTTAAATGGAAAGTTTCCTTTCATGACATCATTTATGACTAGAATGGGGGAGAAAAATGGATTTTCACATCACAGCATTCTTTACTTACCTGGAATTACTGAATCCATAAACGTCTTCCCTCCAAATGCGAGTCTTGTAAAACCACTCAACAAAAAAAGATTTCTTATTGTTTGCATGAAACGAAGTCCTTGATGAAAATCTAGTATTCCGTCATCTGGCATGGAAATATCAAATAACTGTAGGACTCAAGGATTACTACCGTGTTCAAAATACAGCTCAGATTGTTACTACCCCGTGCCTGATAAATCCATTCTACATTTTTGTTTGTATCTTATTTAAAGTAAAATTTAATAGTATCGAATAAACTTCTAGTTCTTCCAAATTGTCTCTTTCATTCAGATTGTAAAGCAATATTTTGTATGCATTTCTCACAAATTTCTTTTATGCTAAATGTTCCAATATCTTCCTCTATCTTATGACCCTAATAAAATTCCCAAAATAAGTGGACCCTCTCACCACAGCATGACTCTACCTTGTGTTGCGGATGGAGGAACAGTATCCAGCACGGAGGGTAGCTGTGGATATATTGAATAAGAAACCGCGGACAACTGGCAAAAAGTGGTATTCCAGCGAGGTGCTAGCAACTCCTCATCGTAAAACATTACCTAGTTGCAAAACGTTCGGAATTGCCTGATCTTTTGTCTGCTTGGTATAGGGGCGGGTGTTGGGCACTTGTGAATACGGTTATGAACCTTCGGTTTCCATAATACGGGGGGAATATATTGACTAGCTAAGAAATTGTTAACTTCTTAGGAAGGAGTCCACCGCTTGGAGTTAGTTAATGAAATTCGGCCATTACCAAGTCCAAAGTTATACAAATAATTATTTTGTTCAGAAGAACCAGAAATTATTTGGGAAAAAATTTGCCAGCCCTTTCTGTGTAACGACTGCACTGTAGCACCCTTCTGGTAAAAGCATGGAGGACATGGGATGCAGGTTGCCTCGCGACAGTATCGCAGTTTCTGACGGTTAAGCCGCCCTCTCCTCGTCTTCCCCCCAAGCACGGAGTCAGACCTCCCGTCACCCGATTATCTGCATCACTTGCTGATGGACTTGAAGTGGTGTCTATTGACAGCATGTTAAATAGACATAGGCCTGCCGAGATAAATCACACATGTCTCCTCGCCGGGCAGAATATGGTGTCACAAAATGTGTACGGGTTTTCCTACAGTAGGAAATATCGACAGGTCGGTTGTCAGTGACTCGGTCGGGTTGGATCTCTGACGGAGAACCTCTGGCGTTGCGATAGCTCAAACTGTTGGTCGTTAGCCGTTATACGCGGCGGTCCGGCTTTGGTCCAAGGGCTCCATGTGTTTATGATGGACAAGTTTACACTGGCACAAACTTTTCTCACGGCACATAATTTTCCCCACTATTTATCATTTCACTTATGTTCATATTCGTTCGTCTGTAGTTCTGGGATTGACGAATGGGAGCGGCAGAGGCCGGATTTAGAAAAGACGTATTTCCTCCCCTAATAAAACTCAAGAATAAAAAATCCAACTTAAGTAGTAAAAAATATATTTAAGAATGTAAATTTGTTTAGGACCACACCATGAGGGCGCATGAGAGTTGTGGAGGTATAGCTCCACTCATTTTTATCTCAGCTCTAGATGTTGGTGAGCGGTCAACTTACAGCAACGGCTGCTTTTAATCAATTTGGGTAATTAGAAATAATTGCATAGTTAAGGAAAGGTTATCTGTGTGTTGTAAATGAGATATCAGTTGGTAGAAAGGGGACATGCGAAGATTCTCTGTGATCAACCCAACCTTCTGTTCAATGTGAATTAGTGAGTAAGGACTAACGGTACACCAATCATATTACTCACTTTCTTCAAATACTGAGTTTATAAATGGTGAGAGGTTTACATACACTTTTTATGCACTCCTAGAAAATTAAATGGATAATTAGAGGATATTTAATTTTATTATTTTTTTTTTTTTACTTTTTCCTATATCTTATGCTATAGCGCTATATAAAATCCACAAATTTGACGTTCAGATGACCGTGTATCGTGAAATATTCTTATAATAAAAGCAACTAGATATACTTATTTCTCAAATTTATTTTTGGAATAAAACTCTACATGTTTCGGACAGTTCCTCTGTCCATTATCAGGAGTTTTTCACTGTACACACAGCAATGGTGTATGTAATACAGGTTATGCTGACAGCTTGCTCGCAAGCTGTCAGCATAACCTGTATGACATACACCATTGCTGTGTGTACAGTGAAAAACTCCTGATAATGGACAGAGGAACTGTCCGAAACATGTAGAGTTTTATTCCAAAAATAAATTTGAGAAATTAGTGCATCTAGTTGGTTTTATTATAAGAACAAAATCCACATTTTCAGGGGTCACTTCTTTTTCTTTTCCTAATGGAAATGTAGGCGCTCTTGTTTCATAGAAGAGCGCCCTTGAAACTGTTTGCTCCATCTGGTTTTCCGTCCGTCTGCACTCATGCAAAAACGCAAGAATAAATTTAAGGAATTTCATAAAATTTGATACAGCAAGACTCCGAAAAAAATATCAAACCATGTCACATTTAATTATTGTCTGACGAAAGCGGGCTGTGTACATATTGTGTGCAAGTATGCGCGCATCGCTAGCAATATTGTGTGCAAGTCTGCGCGCATCGCTGGCAATATTGTGTACAAGTGTGCGCGCATCGCTAGCACATTGCGGTCAACACTGATCGGGGCAAAAGTGTGTGTGGAACAAGAACTGCGCACAAGAGCGAAGCCCTGCATCCTATATATTATGAATTTCTTACCGCAAGTTTTAAGATTTTTCAGATAATTAAAAAATTGGACATTATGCGTACATTTTCGAAATTTTATACTGAATAGTGGCTCGGAACGTAGGTCTACCCATACTGCCACTCGAAAATAAAATTGACCTTTCATTGCCTTTGAACTACTTTCATTCCATCGAAATTAAGCGTTTTATTATCTAATGTAGGGCTTTGACGCAATACGACTTGTCAGCATAATTTAAACAAAGCATATATATGTAGTTTTTCTCTAATACCTTAGTAACAGAGAATAGTGAAGCTGCCTAGAAGTAGTGGCTGACCGAATTTGCTAGGATTATAATGATAACTGATCGGGAACTGAACCGATGAATGTAAGGCACGGTGAAGTGTCTTACATTCTCTAATGGTTATACCGGAAACAAATAGGAGAATCTGTGTTAGCCACATGTTATCTTGCACCATATACCAAAAGCTATCCCCATACAGGCCTGGGTAGGCCTTTGGGGGGTCCAGGAGGTGGAGGCTCCGAGAATTTCAAGAAAATCGACATTTGAAAGTGGCGAGTTTTTCAGCCGTACGCACGGGCCGCCTTTAACCCTTAACCCGCTAAAGTGGAAAATATGGTGAGCTCGTAATAATGCCAGCAGATGGCAGATGGGATTTAACTCGGCGTTTAAAGGGTTAAGCATAGGATACATTCCTGGTGCTTATATCTGATCGAGGCTGAGTCGACCCAAGGGTCAGCGTGCGGCCGGAGGGATTGAATTAAGTCAATGAAAACTTCCAATGACCCCATCGGGAATCCTACTCGCGACCTTCCGCTTTGTAGCACAGTCCCTCAACCGCATACCCCACCTCGTACCTTACATCCGTTTGAAAATTTTCCCTGATTTGAACCTTCTCTAAACCCCAGAAGGTCCAGAGACTCCGCCTCATCTGGATGTACCGTGGCGCCGCTCCTGCTTATAGCGGATATGACTAGAATTAATCATACGGGACGGTAGCTGTAGAGATGAGTTTCCGTCACCGGAAGTGGAAATAATTTCCTCCCAAGCGGCAGGCCACCCATTCGAAGCACAGAAATCAATAGCAGCAACGTCAGGCCACACTCACACTTTCGTGATTAGAATCGTTATTCTTAACTTTTCAAAACTCTCAATTAGTGGTTAAAATAATTTGTATGGCGATTAACTCGTTTTATCCGTAACACAGATGGGATGTCTTTCGTCATATTTAGGACCAATGACACGCTCCTGATTCTGATTCTGGTAGATGTTTGTTGAAATACATTAGAGAGAGCTCAACTTTACTGCAAAATCCTATGCTGTCCTCCGCCATAACCGGCACTGTCAGTGTAGTATATTAGGCCATTTCCTAACTGAAGCAGAAATAAAGTCATAGTAATAACTAGGCTCCAGAATGTGGGCCTACGTAAAAACTTTACGTTCCACAGATGGAACATTCACCGGGCCGGCAAATATGTCTCAAGCAATAACGCTTATATTGAGAATGGCGTGGTTTTTCCAGTCCCTTCAGGCAAATTCCAGGATGATACCTTTCTGTAACCATTAGGGCTTCCTTCCACTTTCTTTTCAGCCCTTATCCACTATCATCCAAACGCTCGAAGCTATATAGTATAGTTACTAATATTTTCGTTAAGTAAATTTAAAATCGAGAAGAATGAGATGGGTTGGACATGTGGCGCGTATGGGCGAGGAGAGGGGGTGTATAGGGTCTTGCTGGGGAAACCGGAGGGAAGGAGACCACTGGGGAGACCTAGGCGTAGATGGGTGGATAATATTAGGATGGATCTCCAGGAGGTGGGATGTGGGTATA
>Ga0123355_10019788_pt1 | contig 10726 bp, 4 predicted proteins | sample TergutEmb28metaG_3_FD_89872 | JGI IMG/M metagenome (GOLD analysis project Ga0123355, IMG submission 89872) | Embiratermes neotenicus P1 segment gut microbial communities from Petit-Saut dam, French Guiana - Emb289 P1 | ecosystem: Host-associated > Arthropoda: Insects > Digestive system > Gut ...
ACTCCCGGGAGTACTAAAAACTGTAACCGCAGCCTCCGGTACAGGTCATACTATTGGTACCGCTACTCCCCTCCAACGTGGTCTGATCGGGACTCCCGGGAGTACTAAAAACTGTAACCGCAGCCTCCGGTACAGGTCATACTATTGGTACCGCTACTCCCCTCCAACCTGGTCTGATCGGGACTCCCGGGAGTCCCGATCAGACCACGGTGGAGGGGAGTAGCGATACCAATAGTATGACCTGTACCGGAGGCTGCAGTTACAGTTTTTAGTACTCCTGATGACGGGTGCTGTGACACCCGAAACATGTAGAGTAGCTTTGCAGTAAATAAATATCTGCATACTGTTGCATCTGGTTGGATTTTTATTCACATTGAAGTACGATGCACGGAACCACGAGCTTAAAATCCAGTGCTTTATTATCCAACTAATGCACTCAATTATATAAAATCGTTGAATTGTTAAAAACCAATTAAACTTATATAAACCACTCCAACATGTTTCGGTTCACGTGACAACCATCAGCAGAGAACTACAACCAGCGCTTACCTAAAATTACAAGTCAAGTTTAACAGTTCGTGACGGTGTTGTGGCGGCATTGTATGTCGCCATAACACCGAAAAAGTCTGTACGGTCACGAACTGTTGCTTGACTTGTAATTTTAGCTAAGGGCTGGTTGTAGGTCACTGCTGACGGTTCTCACGTGAACTGAAACATGTTGCAGTGGTTTTTTTAAGTTTAACTGGTTTTTAACAATGTAACGATTTTATATAATTGAGTGCATTATTTGGATAATAAAGCATCAGCTTATATTTATTAACTGATATAAACTACTACTATATATTTCGGCTAAAAATTAGCCATTATCATTAAATTCCAGACTTCCTTTAATTCTAGATATGCTGACTATAACGCAATTAAGAATCCAGTTTATAACGTCTTGAATTCAAATATCATGATCGTATTTGCATCCGAATTCTGGTCTTTTATTCACAAATATAATTGTAAAGAAATGTGTTAAAGACGTTACCTAAGTTATGAAATATAAACTGTGGAACGCTTAAAAATAGGAAATAAGATTTAATCATATTAAAATTAAATTCCTTTGAATTAAAATTGCGTTTATTAATATTTTTACTTTCTATATTTCCTACACTATACAGTTCAAATTTAAGGTCTTGAAACTTATTATTATTATTATTATTATTATTATTAATATTAGATTAGTGAAAAAACACCTTAATGTGTCATATGACTTCAGAACGTGGATAAAAATATAAACATGAGATTCTGTTATATACATTCCTCACAACAGCCATGTTGACTTGTGTTTATTACCAAGTATGTGTACTTGGGCAATTAGTTGGTAGTAGATACAAGTAACATAAACATGATGTTTTGATTAAAAATAAGGTTATAATGTGAACTGGATAATTAGTGCCTTGTATTTCGTATAGCTGGAAATAAGAAATATGCAGATATGACTTCGTAATGTTTAATTTTAGACGAAACTTGTAGTAACAATTTAATGTTTTCAGCTGTAGTTAACAGTGCCATTGCAGCAGCTAGCACGATCGTGAGCATGCAACAGGAAGGTCAATGTGGCTTTCGGTTGGCTGAAGCCAAACCTATTGTAAGGTCGCAACGAAACTTCTGACGTACGAAAGTCGGCAAAGCGATTCGACGCACGTTTGACCAGTTAAGGAGAGCGGAGTTGTGTAAAGGGCAAAGCACCTGGACAGTCGCAGACATCAGACGAGGATGACGAACACATAAAGCTGTCGTGCCAAGATAGTCCAATGGATTCTATTGCTTGCTGTAATTTGCAGGTGAGTTTACATTGAACATCGGTATAAAAATGTCTTACACAGAAGGCTAAATTTGCACGCTTAAAAAAATTCATATGTTTCTGATAACAGAGACGCAGTTCACTACACAAGAGTTGAATTTGCAAAATTTAATGCCGAAGAAACTGACGAAGATGACAAATTTTATAGCAAGTGACGCTCAGAGATAAAACAACCTTCCATAGGAACTGTCACACATAGAGGCAAAACTGTCACATATAGGGGCAGGAACGGCCACATAAAATTTTAACAGCATGTGCGAGATTCCTTCAAGGTTGCTGTTTCGTGTGACATCAGGCATGTTTGAGATAAAGAGTCTTCATAGCTTGCTGAAAACACTTGTACGGCAAATGTTCTCCTAGATGTGTTACAGCTCTTTGTCTTAGAAGAAACCGATGATTCTGAACAAAAAGAAGGTGCAATTTTGTTTAAACAAGACAGTGATTCACCCCTTTTCAGACATGAATTACGAAATGTCTTGATCGCTGGATTTCCTAATCGGTGGATTGGAACAGGTGGAACAACAACATGGTTGCCACGAAGTCCAGAGTTCTTATCAGTGGGTTCTTTCTGTGGGGTTTATAAAGTACCCCCTTAACGCACAGAGAAGCCGAGATTTAAGTCACTTGTGAAAGAGAAATAATGCAAGGGTAGCAGCAGTCTCTCTGGAATGCTTCAACGAACACGGCAAGAAAATGAATGCGTTCTAGATATTGCCGGTCTACGAACGGTGCGCACAATGAGATCTTCTAAGAAATGTAAGAAAATTCTGTGTGTTTATAAAGACGTTACGGCAAATTCCATCTTCGCATCTCTCGTCTCAAAAATGTCATTACGTCTCGAACCTGAGTTTATCATTTTCGATTACCCGGAATTTGTACGAAGTATTACTCAATCATCATAATCTGAAAAAAGTACAATCCTCAACACTCGACGACTATGAATGTTTCTGTTCTCTGGGATACGCTACCGTGGAGTTAGGTAGATACGTAAAAAATACACGTTATCACATCCCAAAAGACAGTAATATTTGACATCTAAGTTCTCCCACTTTCTTCAAAGTTTTCCTCAGAATGTGCCAACAAGACGTCAAAGACAAAGTAGACGATTGGAATGAAGGAACATAACAGATTCTAGTTTGCGCTGATGGTGTTTTTCTGCATATCGGAAATGTCAATAACATCAAGAAGAACACAGCCATTATTCCAGCATTACAGATTCTAGTAAGGCTGTAGACGTATATGCTTTAAGGAATTAGATATCCTACCTTAATTTATCTTAATGAGATGCGGTCTGGAATGAATACAATACACACGTATCCAAGAACATTTGGCAGTGGGACAAATTTTAAATATCTTGTAGGGATAAAACATAATTAATAAAATTCGTACCAGATCTCAGAAAAACGTTGTCTCAGTGAGACTTGAAGACGGTACACTTCTATCATGCTAAAAGGGGTCATATCACAGTAGATATAAATTTAGTAAAATGTTTTCTGAATGTTAATAGCGTTCCAAAATCACATTTATCACAAATTCTATTCTAAAAGAAGTAATTAATATGATGGACTGAAATACTGGTCTCTAGTAAGAGGTAAAATGTAAACCAAAAACATCAGATCTAAAGCAGTACGACCAATTCGCAACAAGGTTAGTTCTAAACTGCTACGGTCATAAATTTTATTTTTTGTTGCAAAGTACCGTCATACACAACAATTGAATATCAGTTGTAGTTTTACAACTGGTTAATCAGGCTACATGTTTCGGCCGTTTTATCCGGCCATCATCAGGCCTACATGCAGCTGATTAACCAGTTGTAACTCTACAACTGACATTCAATTGTTGTGTATGACGGTACTTTGCAATACAATTTATTACACATGCACAACGGGATGGCGAAATTCAAATTCATGCTAAGTTCAGGTCTGTACCAACAAAGTCCTGTGTAAACTAACACAGACTCGTCTGTACCAACGAGATCAGGCCTAAGCAAAAGAATTCTATTCTATACCAACAACGGCAGGGCTGTAAACAAGATTGTAGGCCTAAATCACGAAGTTTAGTTCTCACTCGCAAATATCATGTCTACACGATTAAGGACAGGCCTATACCAAAACGTTCAGCGCCAAAGCAATAATGCTTCTAAAGCGGTAAGCATATTAAGTGCTCGCTTTTGTTTCGAGCTGTATTCTTTGCACACATGAACAGAGAATGGAAATGTTTCAGATATTGTCATTTGCTAAATGTGATTGATTTAAAAAGCCATTTCGATAAAATTAAATAACCTGGAACAATCCGAGATTTATTCCACACATTTTGGATTCTCTGTGAGGATAAAAGTAAAGAGAGGCAGGAAACTGTTGGAAGGGAATCTAATTATTTTGATCGACAGAATTTACGAACTTGGAGAGTTTCTGTGTCAACCTGCTCTAGGAGAAAACACAGAACAAAAAATTCCGTTCATCGAACAAAAGGAACTGATATAAGGTTACGCTTGTTACAAGGAAGAATAAGTGGGCCAAAGGGCTGGTGCTTTTTGCAGCAAATGAGACACCGGGTTTCCTGTGCTCTCAGCGTGATTAATAATAACCAGTTCACAAGGGAAAGCACTGAGGATTGGTTCCAATGCAAGCACAGTTTCATCATATCTTCATACCACTACAGCCTTATTTGTTTTCCGTGTTAAGAAAATTTCAAAATCTTGCTTATCTTAAAGACATCATTTAACGTTACGTAAGGTTTCATGGGGGTAGGTTTACTTAACGAAAATTGTTTGGAGATATATGGCTGTACCGTCTGCAACTTTTTATAAAAAATTCAAACCTCTTAACAAAACAAGTTATTCACCCTGATTGTTTGCTAAGGAAAGGCATTAATTTCATTGTCAAAGCAACAGAATACTGTAATTCGTTTTAGTACATCAGAATAATGTCAGTTACATTTGTTACATTCTAGTCTGGGTTTGAAAAAATTAGTTCGGTACATTGCAGTAGCGAATGGCTAACCAAAAAACTAACTAAATAAATAGATAAAATATATATTAATAACTAGCCAGTAACCACTGAGCTGGTTGTTTCTTATAAAGCTAATAACACCTCCACTAGTTCAAAAAATACTTTTATTCCGTGAGAACAGAAAGTTAATTTCCGTGTTCATCACCATTAGTCCCAACCCTGAGACAGATAAATCCAGTATGTATTTTGCAATTCTAGTTCTTTAAGGTACATTTTAATATTATCATTCCATCTATCCATAGGTCTTTCAAGCAATTTTCCTCCTTCACATTTTTCCACCAAAATCCTGTGCCAGTTATTTCTCTTCCTTCCCATGCATGCCACTTGCCCCGTCCATTGCCTCCTTCTTGCCTGAAACATCCCAATAATATTACTGAGGTTTAGAAAGCACACCTCTCCTCATTATTTAATTTTCTCCAGCATCTTTGAAACGAAAAATCCTTGCGCAATATTTCCTGTTTGAACGCAATGTAACAACATGTCGCCTTTGAAATGCGGGAGGTAAAATTTCAATATGAAAACAAGGGGCACGTGAACGTTTATTCTGGGGCCGTTTAGTAAGTGAAATCTCACTCTGAAATTAAGAAACGTGCGAGGTTTCAGTCTCAACCCTGAGGATATTTGGAGATCCATTATTGAAAATCATCGGATACCCGAAGTTTTAATCTGAGACGAACCGCAATTGTCCTACACCAAGATTCGCAATTTTTCACTCTGAGAAAAATGAGTTCTGAAATTTTATTCTCAGAAAAAAGGACACGTGAGGTTTCACCCTGTGACCAAGAGAAACTGAAGATTTACTCTGAGGTCGAAGGGTGCTTCGGCCGATAAACGATTAATAACGATGGTGTTACACACAGTAGGTATATAAACAGGTAAGATCCGGAGACTGATCTTGATGGCGATGGTAATAATTGTGGCAGTGGCGTTTTTTCTCGATTGTTTATCGTACTCGCCCTAATGATGAAATGGTGGTAGACTACAGTTGAAATGTGATGGCACACGGTGACGAATGGGAGGGGAAGTGAAGGGGAAACTGGCGAATGGAGTGGGTAGCCAGTACACTTCACACTACCTCGGAACATGGTGTATTACTACCGCTGACGCGCACACCTCGACTGCCAGTATTCGACTGAACTGACGCCCCCACTGATTTAAATGGACTCGTCCGTTTCGCCGAGAGACGAAACATGGTTTATGCGCGTGTGCCATCACATTTCAACTGGCCTCTAACTACGAATTGCGCCGACAAAGGAAGCAGCCTTCTATAAGCGTGTTCAGACAGCACGCTGCAAATGGTGACGCACTTTATCAGTACGGGATATTTCGACTGCACTACGAATGGCATTGTTGGAACAAAGTTCAGAATGACACTACCGACAGGAAAAATTATGGCAGTACATTATCGTCCGTAATTTAACCGAAACATTATAGCAATGGTTGCTCTACTGTTCTTGGGAACGTAAATCATGAAGTATGAAAATTATGAATCCTCTTCACATCAAAACCTGACCTAATTTTCAACCCTTCACCAGCGGGAATGAAAAATGTATTTACAGTGTAGAAAATGTGTGGCTGATCCACATTTACACTAGGCATAATTATATCTGCAATGACATCGACTGTAACGTGATTAGGATGGACAGAAGGTGAGTTGTTGTTGGTTGTAGAAGTTGCCATGATCAGCACTGCCAGCAACACAAATAATAGGAAATTATGAACCTCTACCAGAATCCATCTCATTGAGCATCCCCTAACACCAACAGTTAATTTAGTTTCTGGTTCAGTTCTGTTTGTCGACCACACATAGGCTAACACTGGAATTTCTCACAGCCACGAATAACAAAATTAAAATTTTGAGTAATATGACGCCGTGTAAATTCGTAGATGCAAGCCGTGTCTGAGAAATATGCTGAATCCTGTTTATAATATTCTACAACTGTACATAGAAGAGGAAAAAGTGAAGGGAAACAAATAAGAAACAAGAAAGATAAACGCAGTAAATTTTACAACATAATAAATTTTCAGGCATCCTCCGAACACGAGACGGAGTAATTTTTCCTATTCTGACACAACCATAATTAACATTTCAAGGATTCTAAAGATTTAATCAGCAGTTTCTTTTTCCAAAATGTTGATAGATATTTAACAAATCAAGCCGTTTAACATGTTTGCAGGCCGTAATGCGTGTAAATTGACTGACGGTCACGAAGAGACCTGGAATAGCTGTATGTGTGTGACTTCCGATATACATACTATATGAAGTCACGCAAACCTGGCGATGCTGTCAAGTTCGTTAGAAATTAAAGGGCTGTCTTCTCACATATTACACAATTTATAGTTCTTTTATCGTGCATTCTAACAACAAATGATAATGCAAATATCAAAGTAAACAATTTGTGTATCAAAAATACTTTTTATTATTTAATTCCTTCTTGCTTCTGCCTCATTGATCATTCGCAGCGAAACCACTTTAGACACCCCTGGAAAAAATCCAACGCTTTATGTTCTTTTAAATTAAAATACGGCAGTAAGAAGGCATCCTTATGTAAATTTTAAAATATGCGTTGTTTGTTACTCTAAGATGTTTAAATATTAATGATATGACCTCCTAAACACCAAAGACATTCGTATGGCTTCAATGACGACAATAGGACAAAGCAGACACACGCATAAAAAGGACGACAGTTGAAAATTTAGAGAACCTTTACATTTACAATAACGAAAGGAAGAACAGTCTGGTTTATGAGTAATAAAAGGTTTAATGTAACCATTTACTTGAGAGAATTTATATGTTATTTTGCATAAAATTTAACGAGGAATGTACTTTCGGCAAACGTTCGACTAAAATGAAACCCTTTCACCAAATATTGCGAGGATGATCGCGTTAGGAATGTTGACATGGACAAGGCAGGTTGCATGTATGGAAGAAACAAGGAATGCACACAGAATTTTCGTCGGAGGGTCATAAAGCTACTGAGACGTAGATGGGGTGGGGGGGCTAGTAGTAAATTTGACCTCTGCGTTAATAAAATATATGTAATTTTACAGTCTAACAAAACTTTGATATGTACGAAACAAGTAACAGGGGCAGGATATCGTGAACACGATAATGGACCCTCACTTTTCAAACAACGAGACTATTTGAGTCTCTTTAATTGGTTGTTTAGTTCAGTTTATTAGATTATTGTTGTTCAGAGATTTAATAGAGATATTTATAACTTTCTGCTTCAAAGGCCAGCCAGTACATACACTCTGTGAGCGAGATGTAGAGTTTTATTGTAATGCTAAGGCATGTGGGGACTGCGCTTTAAAGTGCTAAACAGAAACTTGAATAAACTCGGTCACGTGGTACCAGTTCTTGATCTCAAAGCTTGTTACGTCATGTCTTGTGACCACGCTGTATCGGGTGAACAGAGTAATCCGATTCGGCCATTGTCCTCATCCCTTTTAACAACAAAAGCCTTGTTACTAACAACATGCCAACTCTGTAACTTCTGCTTCAAGAGTTTAATCATTTGCTCAGTCCGAAATTTCACTCCACTACATTCATTTGGCCAGTAATTCTAAAGGAAGTTGATTTAAAGCTTTGAAACACAAAGACCGCAACAGACTGAAACAAGCAATGACAAACCACAGGGAAGTACGTCACTAGTCTAAGTTTACGAGGTCAAGAACTGATTCTTTCACTTATATATTTATTTACCCACTATGTCAAGATTACAGCTTACGTGGCTCCAATAGTGGGACATTATTCAACAAACAACTTGAAATTGTACAGAAGGAAGCGGACCGATGACACTTTTAAATTCTTGTGGCGACAAATATTAAGAAATCTATATCAATGGATGCAACATCATGTAGTTTGTAGGTAGGTATAGGTGTTCGGAGAATCCATTTTCTTCCATATTAGAGGTATGAGTGAACAAAATGAGAAATCATTGTAGATGATCACGTTACTTTACGTGAAGCTAGGTTAGGATAGAGCAGGTTACTCCTCTGCGGCCGTCTTTATCCTTGTATTCACCTTTCCATTCTTCTTTCCTTTTAAGCTCCATCAACATATCTCCACTGAAAGGGCAGCTCACGCTAGGGCCTTAAGTCCCCATTCGCTGGCACACGTCTCCAGTTCTTTTACTGTATCACGTAAGTACATTCTCCCAGCCCGGCTTTTCTTTCTTGTCGGACGATGGAAGTAATGTGTCCCTCCGAAACACCGGTACTTTGCTACCGATACATGGCACCGCATCTAACAAAGCCGTGATGTTAGTTTGAGGTACACTGGTCTGAGGTTCCATGCATGAGGATTGTGAAGTAAGAACCACAGCTGTACGTGTGCTTCACCTCGGCTACAGATTACAGTGATTGGTCAGGATCACCCTCCACCCGACTTACTCCTAGAGAAAAGTCTTTGGTATTACCAGGGTAAAATTTTGACGGTTTCTAGAGTGGGTCTATGCAGTGGAGAAGAGAAACACCTCTTGTCTCTATCGGGGTCCTGAAAGGATTCGTCGGTTTTCGATCCCGAAGCCTAATAGTTTTTACATTCTAGGTTAAACTTAGGGGAGAAAACGTAGGACAAGGATAGCCAATCAAGTAGTTATAGCCGGTGTCTTTCGCGAAATTTGAAAGCAAACTATATAGAACATGAAAGAAGAGAGAGGTGCTTAACTGACCGAGACAGGTGAACAGGTTACGGACTGAATTAGACTTCACCATTTGTGCTTGAAACAGAAATATGGAACAAAATAAAAGTAATGTTATTTGATTAGCATCCAATGTAACGAATAACCAACAGAATTCGTATTGTCTTTTATTTGTTTAAGCGTGCAACAAGAGAGAATGTAAAAAAATTACTCTATCAAGTTTAATTAAAAATTGGACCAAGCGATTGCGTATGCAATACGGGAGACATCGGATCGCAAGATATACGACATAAAAAGCAAGGGTCCTAAATACTGGAATTCGTTTTTAAAACACTGCTGAATCAAGGCAATGAAACTGCTTTCTCGTGTAGGAAGGTACTATTCCGTTGCTGGAATATCAGGAGGGTCATCCAACTTCTCGGGTCCTCATTTCGAGTTGAATAAGAGCTTGGGCCAAAAACTTACCAACATATTAGTCTCTGCTGGAGAAGTATCAAAGTATAAATATTAATAACACTATAATTACAAACACATAGCTTAATGTCCGGCATTACATAATTTTCACATCTTGAACTGATTTAAAGAGAAGCGACATAATATTGATATTCTCAAAATAATGCTAGGTCATCAAATTAATATACGAGAGGCAGCTGATAAGTAATGCACACAGCGAAATTTTTGCCAGCGGAGCAAAGTAGCGATGCGCGCAGTGTGTCCTTGTAGCCACAACCCTCCTGCACAGCGGTGCAATGTTTCATTCCTTACTCTACACCGGTTCTAAAACAGTGCTTGTTAGCATGGAGTCGTGTTATGGTGGTATGTCAACGAGAATGAATCAGCGTGCGGTGACTGAATTTTTAAGTGCCGAAAACGTAATGCCAGCTAAAATTCATCGCCGTTTACAGGCTGTGTATGGTGAAAACACTGTCAACAGAACTACAGTAAATCGTTGGGCCATTAAATTTCGTGCATGTGAACCAGGTCGTGCCAATATTGTTGACCAACCTCGCAGTGGAAGGCCAGTTTCCGTGACAGATGACAAGCATCAAAAACAGGTTGATGAACTGATCAAGCATGACAGCCGTATCACCCAGAATCAGATAGCAGGTAGGCTAGGAATGTCTAAAGAAAGAGTGGGCTATATCATTGGTTTACTTGGCTACACAAAAGTCTGTTCTCGATGGGTGCCACGCATGTTGACGCCGGTAGTTGACGCTGAA
>Ga0123355_10019789_pt1 | contig 10726 bp, 7 predicted proteins | sample TergutEmb28metaG_3_FD_89872 | JGI IMG/M metagenome (GOLD analysis project Ga0123355, IMG submission 89872) | Embiratermes neotenicus P1 segment gut microbial communities from Petit-Saut dam, French Guiana - Emb289 P1 | ecosystem: Host-associated > Arthropoda: Insects > Digestive system > Gut ...
ATGATGGATGTATTAATGTCCGAAACATGTTGAGCATAGAAGAAGTGAAATAAAACTTAATAAATTGTGACATCAAGTTGGTCTCTTATTCTTCAGCTATCACAATGATGCACGGTCCAATATAAATAAGATAAGTTTATCTATTCAGCGATGATAAACAGATCTCCATATTGCCATCGTGGGTTTCAAATGTAAATATTATAAACATAAATGATTACGATTATGAACACTATTTACGCAGATACAGTGCCATGTTCTGGTAAGTGATGCGGGACGTGACTACATGTTTCGGCCAGTAACCAGCCATTTTAATGTCAACTCCAGACTCGTTATATCTTAACTCCAGGACTTCAAAACTGTAATTATTTATGCAATGAATTCTGTCTGTAAGGGAATGTCAAAGGATTTAAATTGTTTCCGTTGCAGCGATGGTTCCTTTTTATACACCTGCTTGAAATTTGGAATCTCGGGCAGCAGATCCTCGGAACTGTATAGGTTTTCTGCTAAAGACAGATTTCCGTTATACCCAAGTTCCTTTTGAGACAGGTTTCACTGTATCTGCAAACATGACAGCAGAATGCAGGAAGCAGACATAGATATAATGATTTTCTTAATTCTTAAATCAGCCATTCCCGTTGTGTGTATAAACAGTAGGTGTAGGTATCAGTCAATAACACAACGATATCTAAAAAGGTATTTAATAAAGGATGCTAGTCACTACATGTTTCGGCCTATTGCGGGCATCATCAGGTTTTCATCCGGAAGTATGGTGGTAGTGCTTTATAGGATTGGTATGGTTGTGTCACGATGGTGAGATCTCATAACCATAACAATACCAATCCTATAAAGCACTACCACCTTACTTTCGGATGAAAACCTGATGATGGCCGCAATAGGCCGAAACATGTAGTAACTATCATCCTTTATTAAACATCTTTAGACTATAAATTGTTGTGTTATTGACTGATACCTACATCTACTGTTTATAATGATTTTCTTACTGTTTTGTATGGGTGCAAAATGTTATTTCTTTCTCTTATGGAAGTCGAGTTAGTTAACACTCGCTCTCCATATTCGGCCAGTTCTGGCTTCAGACCAGAATATCGGCTACACGGCTTAATATATTTTGTGGGTTTTCACATTTTTCTCAGTTCCTCCATGCAAGTGACGTACAGGGTTATTCGAAATGATTCTCGGGTTTTAACAACTTGTCATAAACAACATACTTCAGATAGCAGTATATGTATTTTTTATTTAATAGAACAGCACTCCAAGTTTTTGTTACATACCTTACAGGTGCTCTATATGTGCACCCTTTGTGATTCTACAAACATCAACACGATAATCGAGTCCGTTCCGCATGTCAGCGGTGATGGTTTCAATGACGGTTCTGATTCGTACGTTCAGTTCCGGGATACACACGCACCCTGTCACTTGAAAGTGTGCATACCGCCTTCGGATGGAATTGTCAGATGGTGGATGTTTCCCGAATTTGGTGCGGAATTGCCGCTGGAAAATTGTACCCCGACAATCATTTTGAATAACCCCGTATAATAGTTTAATTTAGACCGCGGGCGCGTCCTTTGATATGCTATCCTTTTCATTTGGACACTATGCTTTGTTTGGAGTCAAAATTAATAAAAAAAACACGAAGATGCAGTACCTGTCCATTATTCACAAATCATTTTGTCATTCGGTGTTGCGTACAGTAAGCTACTGAGAGCGTCGTTCAACAAATGTTAAATGTTATGTAAAATTCAGGGAAGAAGGTAAATCGTTAAATACTCTGTTTCTCATAAGTGAAGAAAATTAGTACATTAATAGAGAGAAACGCAAGCCAAGAAACAGAGAAATTTTCTTTAATATTAATAGATTAATAGAATTAATCCCGTTGTGTGAAAATCATTAAGTTTATTATACATAACAGAAATTTCCGTCAACACAACTATAATTATGTAGGGTAAAATTACTACATGTTTCGACCCATGGGGGTCATCTTCAGGTCGAACTTAGGAACCTATTTTTACATCACTTTTTTGCCGTATTGTTTTTCATTTGCATTAGGGATCCCTAATGCAAATGAAAAACAATACGGCAAAAAAGTGATGTAAAATAGGTTCCTAAGCTCGACCTGAAGATGACCCCCAAGGGTCGAAACATGTTGTAGTAATTTTAACCCACATAAATGAAAAACAATACGGCAAAAAAGTGATGTAAAATAGGTTCCTAATTTCGACCTGAAGATGACCCCCAAGGGTCGAAACATGTAGTAATTTTACCCTACATAATTATAATTGCGTTGACGGAAATTTCTATATTATTTATAATAAACTTAGAGTAATTTTCTTTTCCATTCGGCTATTCAAGTATTCGTTTGTTTGTACTTTAATAAGATACAGCAATTAAGTGTGGGCCCGGTAGCTCAGTCGGTATAGCGACTGACTACGGGCTGGATCGTCCGGGATGGAATCCCGGGGGGACGAGATTTTCCACCCGTCCAGACAGGCCCTGGGACCCACCCAGCCTCCTGTAAAATGGGTACCAGATCTTTCCCGGGGGTAAAGTGCGGCCGGGGTGTGCTGCTGACCACTCACCCCCTTCTAGTACCGCGGTCATGGAAGAGTAGAGCTATACCTCTACCCACCCTCTGGGCCACACCGGGCCTGTAACGGGATAACTTTACAGCAATTAAGTAAGCAAATATTTGTCGACAAAACACTTATTGAAATTTTGACGTTTTACTGACCGTGCATCTCAGTATATTTATCTCAGTAATTAACCAACTTGATGTACAAAATTTTTGTTTTACAATAAGTTTATTTCATGCCTCTACAAGTTTCGAACACATGTGCTCGAAACATGTAGAGGCATGAAATAAACTTATTGTAAAACAAAAATTTTGTACATCAAGTTGGTTAATTACTGAGATAAAAAAGAATTATTGAATTTTTTACAACAGCAGGGGCATTATGAATACAACGTTTCTTTGATTGCCTATTTTTACAAAAGGCAGTTTTTGCCTGTTTAATTCCCGATACTGTCATTGAAATTTTTCAATGACATAACCCTTCCGCTAGTACTATGGCCCTAGGTTCAACGCAGTCTCTAAGAGAAATGAGTGCCAAAAATATTTCCTGGAGGGTAAGGCAGCCAGAGCCTAGGGCTGACAAACTCACCACATTCATATGTCGATAGTGTTGAAATTTGGGTGCGTCAACTTCGTGGAACCTTCAGGGATCGTCGAGCCCTGCACAGAGGTTGCTTTACCCTCTTATTCTTTTCTTGAATTTACCGTAGTGGTCAGTATGGGTTGTCGTGCACGTAACGTTTATATAGAAACAAGAAAAGCTTGTAAGATTTTGGCCGCACACTATAACAGAAACACGTGACAGATACTTTCTTACTTACTCCATGGTGCAGAGTCCTTCTTGAGAAACTAACTGGTTTGCAGCTAGTCAAGAAATTCCCCTCATTTCACGCAACCCGAAGGTTCATTACCGCACCCACAAGCGCCCGCCACCCCTCCCTATCCTGGGCCAACCCAATCCAGTCCATATACCCACTTCTCACCTCCTGGAGATCCATCCTAATATTATCCACCCATCTATGCCTATGTCTCCCCAGTGGTCTCTTTCCCTCCGGTTTCCCCACCAAATCAGATACTAGCTTAAAATATTAAACTAGATGCTACTGAAATTTATAACGAGAGATAAGGTCCGGCAATGTTAACACGAATTGTTTGCTTATTTATTTATGTTTAGTGACGCTATCCGCAGCTAGTTACAAAATGGCGAATACTAGAATAGTCAATAAAAGAAATATGATTCGAATTAAACACCGAGGTTCTTATATCATGAGGAATGACCCTAAAATTGCGTAAGACGAAGGAAATTTATCGTTTGGTTTAACAACTCGCCTGTTCAGGTAATACGTCACAAAATTGTGGCTGATTTAATGCAGTCGTACATAACGTATGCCACTCTTGCACAAGGCTTTAGAATTGCTCTTTCAACACTTGGGACGTAGACTGGACGTAGAATTGCTTACAGAATTCGCAACTGTCCGGTTCTCTTGATTGGTTGCCATGGCAATACTGTGCATATTGTAATGTATGTTTGCAGTTGGGAGGCGGTGATTTCAGGGAATATTTCTGATGGGGTCCCAAAGTGACCATGCTACTGGGCAGTATTAGGGTGAAGCGGATTTTTTTTTTCAATTAAATTCTGAAAATGCCTGCAGCTCTTGAATTCGTAGTTGTTAAAATTCTTCATTATCCAGCCTTGGTGTCTAAAAGAATATTTACTTATACAAATTATAATCACGAACATACACAAAACTAATTAATTAACAAATATTTTTTTTAGTTTTTATACGTTACGTTTATTCATACATTACGCACGGAAAATGTAAAAACTTTCAAGTCTCGGCTCCAACACAAACCAAGAAAAATCTGTTATTACGAGATACGAGACTTATTCAGAAACTAAGTACCGTTTCGCTGTAAAAAATGAATTAAAGTTTCGTATAAAATTCTATTGTTATCAGATTCTACATTCTTCAAACTATTTTTCCACATATTCGGCGCCATTATTGAGGCACTTATCATAGCGGGGCACAAGTTTTGTATACCCTCCTCATAGAATGCGGCCGCCGATAACCCAAATGACTACTGACAGTGTCATAGAGTACAGTCCTTGAAATCTGAGGAAAGTGCAGGAATAGATCAGAAATTGTGAAAAGATTGTCGTCACTCACTCTTTCGTGGACCTTACGCACTAAATCACCAATCACCAAAGATGGACGCCCGCTTCGCTCTTCATCGTGCGTTCTGTCCTCCTTCATTGAATATCCGAACCCATTTCCTAACCATACCATCACTCATCCCATTGTCACCATACACTTGATAGGTCTGGTGATGAATCTCACTTGGTAGCACATTTCTAGCGTTCAAAAAACGAATTACAGTTCGTATTTCACAGTCGGCGGCTCCTTCAATTGTCTTAAACATGTTTAACGCACAGGAACAAACATAAACATAACACGAATTTCACGAAATGGCGTCTGTGGCTTCTCAGTTGATAGAGGAAGACACTGCACATGCGCAAAGTGACAATATCGAGGATGCGCGAGAGATATGCGCAGACGGTACTTACTTTCCGAATAACCTACGTTTATGGATATAAAATTTTACATAATTTCAAAATGTACTGCTTGCATTGTAATTTTAATACATATGAAGAATTAATGGTGATACCAAGTGTATGTAACTCAACATTTACGGTGGACAGGTTGCATAACAGGATGCACGTGTCCTGTAGTACTGTAGCTCTTTGAATGTGGCAGCGGTTCGTGGCCGAAACATGTAGTAGGATAAGAAATGTGTATGGTGCGGTTATTTCGAGGTAAATTTGTGTATACTAGATAATTGTTTGCAAGATGTTAAAGATATTAAAATTTTTTGGTGTATTTTATGTCGCTATGAACCTGTCATCTGTAGCGCCGATTGCTGGGTGACTGGTGAACGATGAACTGGAAGGGGATGTGTAAGGAAGCCGCTGTGACGTAACTGGCGTACTATACTAGCATATTCCTGGAGGGAATGAGGAAAGTAACAGAAAACCTCAGTAAGAAGTTCGTACCGAGTTTCGAACGGGGTGCCTCCCGAATGTAAGTCTGGAGCGTTAGGCTACTAAAACCTGCTCGGCGACTCCAGGGTCTTTGGGAAAAGCTGACAGTCTGCCAGCTGGTCAATATATTGCTCGTATGATATGGAACACTGTTCATTATCGTGTCCACAAGAGCCCTCTATTATCTGTGTTCTTCACCAGATGGCTCCATTCCACTTATTTCCATCCAGTCTCTATAAGATGCATTTTAATATAGTCCTCTCTTTTAAGCGTGGATCTTACAATTTGTATTTTCCTTGCAGGCTTACTGTCCAAAATTTTGGAATTCCTTCCATGCATTCTGTATGCTTCGCCGACCACGCCAGCCATAATTTGATCATGTGAGAATCATTCAGCCCACAAGAGCTGCATTGTATTTCTTAATTTAATCTAATTTAATTTATTCATTTCGTATTATGCATAAAATGCGGGCGAGGTGGGACAACTCAGTCGGTATAGTGAACATGGTACCGACTGAGAACTCGTGGTTGGATTCCTGTCAGGAACAAGAGATTTTCTGTTTACGGATCGACTTTGGAGTCCATCTATGCTTCTGTTTTCTAGGAAATAGGTGCTAGTTTGTGGGATATAAGGTGAGAAAATATAGCTGACCCATCACATACACGTAGTCCCGAAATTAGGAATGACTGGAGTCATACCTCCAATTCCCATTTGTCTCATTGGTGTGGTGCTTAAGCAACTATACGAACTATTTTCTGCAAGCTTTGAAGTTCTTAGAATACTCCTGCTCGCCCCTTTCTGCGGTTGTAGTCAAATTTGCTAACTTTAATTTCATTTCCAAACAGCTGATTCGCTTCCTTCATCGTGGTTTTATTATTGTTCTTCAGTCTTTAAATATTTAACGCGGTAGTACGCAAACACTCGGTTTGTCTTTGTTTCATGTGAATTGCCCGTATTTATCTTACGTGTAGTGAACAAAATTTTCAATATTTTGCTTTCTTTTCCTCTCTGACGTATAAGAATGATACTTGACGAGGTGAGAAATGGGAGGGAAGATAAGTCAGCACACGAACAAAATATTGCGATCCGGCTTGACTCTAAAAAAAAGTGAAAAAAAGGAAAATTAAACAAGAATAATAAAGATGACGGAAGTTGTCAGAGAATGTGAAAACCCAGACGACAGTTCCATTTATTTACGTTACCAGAGTTCCATTTTTGTTTTTGTGCGGCATAGATTTTGCTTTCTCCAAACTAGAATAATGTGATGTTAACAAGACCGATGACGCTAACGAGAAAAGTAAGAAGACAGACAGACAAACGTAACATCGAAGCGCGTTCGTGTAACCGATGTTGCAGTGGAAAAACAATAATTATAAATTATTATGATAGGCCGGGTAGCTCAGTTGATACTGGCGACTGAGCTACGGGCTGTACGGTCCGGGATCGAATCCCGGTGGGGACGAGATTTTCCGCCCGTCTAGACCGGCCCTGGGGCCTACTCAGTCTCTTGTAAAATGGGTACCCAGTCTTTCTCGGAGGGTAAAGTGCGGCCGGGTCGTGCTGCTGACCACTCACCCCTTCTAGTGCCGCGATCATGGAAGAGTAGAGCTATACCTCTACCCACCCTCTGGGCCACACCGGGCCTGTAACGGGATCACTTTACCTTTGTGTAAATTATTATGAGTTTGTGTCTTTCGCATTATTTACCTAGCATCTAAGGCGCATGCGCCATATTGTACTGCCATCTGTAGTCTGTCTGGCTGTACAGTATTTTTTCACGATATCTCATAAACGGCAGGATTTTCCGAAAAAAAGATCTATTGAACAAAATATGTGTTTTTATTTTCTTTGCATATTTGCCTGAAATATTTCTTGTTCTAAGAAGAATTGAGCCAGTTGTTTTCATAAACTTACGAGTACTTTGGTCTTCACTTCCAGTCCGCATTAGGTTTGTCACGTTGTAAAATAACTTGAATTTTCTGGACAGATTTTTCCATGTACAGGGTTATTCGAAATGATTGTCGGGGTTTTAACAACTTGCCACCTCGTTCTCCAGATGCAACCACATGTGATCTTTTTCTGTGGGGTTACGTCAAGGATCAGGTTTATGTTCCTCCTCTTCCCGCAGTATCCCGGAATTGAAGGTACGAATCAGAACCGCCATTGAAACCACCACCGCTGACATGCTACAAACAATTTGGAACGAAATACACTTGAGATAGGAGTATGTAGTTGCACCGATGGATCTAGAGGTTTATGTTCCTCCTCTTTCTGCAAGTATTCCGGAATTGAAGGTACGAATCAGAACCGCCATTGAAACCATCACCGCTGGCATGCTACAAACGGTTTGGAACGAACTCGATTATCGTGTTGATGTTTGTAGAATCACAAAGGGTGCACATATAGAGCAACTGTAAGGTATGTAACAAAAACTTGTAGTGTTGTTCTATTAAATAAAAAAAACACATATACTGCTATCTGAAGTGTATTGTGTATGACAAGTTGTTAAAACCCCGACAATCATTTCGAATTACCCTGTATTTTAATTTGTACTGAGAATGCATCTGCGTCTGAATTAAGAATAAATTATCCTTATATTGTATCGTCATCGCGTGACGATAAAGCACATGAACAGAGTCCCAGTAGTGTCATTGTTTGATGACATGACTGATTTTCTTTTTTCGCCCTCTTAATTATTATTAACTTGTTTTTGAAGAATTATTATTAGCGTTTAATTGACTCTCTCTAAATGACATTTTAATGTATTATATGTATATGTGTGTAATATATTACTTCGCTTGGCCGCGTTAGAGTTGGTTGAAGTCCTACAACACTTAGATAATAAAAAAGATGCATATTTTTTCCGAGTTTACGATTACAGATTTTTGTGTTAAAATACTTTACTCCAGTCTGTTTCATTTCACATTATTTTAAGCCACTTAAAACTTCTTACAAGTATTTATTATGAACTCCGTTGTATGAATCTTTAGAATTTCAGTAGCACGCCCCTTTAAGTCTGGCATTTTTATTTCTTTCGGCGTTGAATTATTCAGTATATTTCATTTTAACCCCTATTTTATCGCCCGACCTATTTTCAGTCAGACGTATTAATTTTAATACTCCTAATGATGTGGATTTTTGTTTGGTACTTTGTAGATCCGCAAGTGACTTTGCACATAGTCATCTCCCTCCGCTGTAACCCACCCACCTACCCACCCACTCACCTACTCACCCACACACCCACCCACACACCCACCCACACACCCACCCACACAACCACCCCACACACACAAACATACACATGCAGTAAGTTACACACATCTTCCTCTTATCGATAAAAGTGTTATTGTTTTTATGCTCTGCCACTTAAATACGAAAACTAACCAGCATGATATTTAATGATCTAGTTCGTATCGTGCAGTGAACACATTCCGTCTCGGCTATAAAGCCAATGCTAATGCTGTGTGGGGGAGAAATAACTGTTCCTTCTGAGGTAAAGGTAAAGCTATTCCGTTACAGGCCCGGTGTGGCCCAGAGTGTGGGTAGAGGTATAGTTCTACTCTTCCATGACCGCGGCACTAGAAGGGGGTGAGTGGTCACCAGCACGCCCCGGCCGCACTTTACACCTGGGAAAGACCTGGTACCCATTTTACAGGAGGCTGTGTGGGCCTCAGGGCTGGTCTGGACGGGTGGAAAATCTCGTCTCCACCGGAATTCGATCCCGTACCGTCCAGCCCGTAGTAGCTATACCGACTGAGCTACCCGACCCAACTTTCTTCTGATACCCGCACAAAATAAAAAAAAAGGGGTGCGTTTTGGGGGTAGAAATTTTAGTGTTACGTCTGGTGGTATATTCAGTTACGTGGGCTGTTAAAGTGTAGTTAAACACTGTATATTGCGGACTCACGTAGGAAAGGAATTATAGTTTCACGAACTAGACGGAGATCAGTGGTCAGCTTCACGCCCTAGCCTGTTCTTCTGCTTGGCAAAAGTCCCGATACTCGCTGGGGAAGGAGGCTGGGTGGGCCCCAGAATCGGTCTGAACAATTCGGGCAAGAGAACACTCCTTTTCCTTGCCCGGAATCGAACCCAAATTTATGTTTGTCCTGCCCCCAGCCTAATAGTTATACCGACTGAGCTATGGCGACTGTATTGTTATACTGTAAAAGAACTTGCAAACACTATGCTGTACTTCTTCTGTTTGTTGGACCGTGCATCATCTTGATAGTTGAGTAAAGAGAGACCAACTCGATGTCACTTGCTTTATTATTACTTTATTCAGTGCTCAACATGTTTCGGATGTTAATACATCCATCCTCAGGAGCTTGCGACTAATTTGTTGAGTAACTTCATGGGTTGTATCTGGTTCGATGTGTGTTGGTGTTACGTTGTGGTTTGGTTGTGGTGGTGTGGTATCCGTATGCAGGCTTCAACCTGCATACGGATACCACACCACTACAGCCAAACCACAACGTAACACCAACACACAACGAACCAGAGCAATACAACCCATGAAATAACTCAGCACATAAGTTGCAAGCTCCTGAGGATGGATGTATTAACATCCGAAACATGTTGAGCACTGAATAAAGTAATAATAAAACAAATTGCATCAGGTTGGTCTCTCTTTACTCAACTATGCTGTACATTTATGTTTGTAGTTATTGAAAGTGAAAACCGATGGATTTTGTAAACTTACAGGGAACCTTTCCAGTCTCATTTGTTCGAAATTAAACGCACCTTACTGCAGCGCTGTTACGGATATGATTTTTTTCTTTAATCTTGAAGCAGCGAGGAAGCAGCAGTTCTGCTCCCTGCTTGTTATTCTGCTCCAGAGTCTGCAGAAAAAAATCTGAGTATATTAAAGACGCACATCTCAAGCTCCCGCCGATTCGTAGCGCCTTTGTGAACTTCATTATGAAAGAAGCCGGTATGCTCATCTTCCCCTTTTAATTATATTTTCTGCCGTACTGTGAACACGAAACCAGACATCTGCATCCAACATACCTTCCTCTGGGGGTGGGGTGGGGGGAAGCTTGGGGGTGGGAGCTTGGGGGGGGGGGTGGGGCTGGGGGGGGGGGGGGGGGCGGCGTTTTGGG
>Ga0123355_10019790_pt1 | contig 10725 bp, 7 predicted proteins | sample TergutEmb28metaG_3_FD_89872 | JGI IMG/M metagenome (GOLD analysis project Ga0123355, IMG submission 89872) | Embiratermes neotenicus P1 segment gut microbial communities from Petit-Saut dam, French Guiana - Emb289 P1 | ecosystem: Host-associated > Arthropoda: Insects > Digestive system > Gut ...
ATATTCACGTTTAGGCTCGATATCAAACATGCGCTTCGCAAAAAACATCAGCGCAATGGAGGCGCATGTTTCCGCATAAATAGTATCGTTAGGCAAATCATAGTCGTAAGTAAATGCTTCGCCGTGGTGGGTAGACCCAACACCACCGGTGATATACATTTGCTTGCTCGTTACATTTTCCCATAAACAACGGCAAACATCCATTAAGGCAATATCATCTGTTGCTCGTGCAACATCCGCCATACCTGAGTACATATACAATGCACGCACAGCGTGGCCTACCGCTTTTGTTTGCTCGCGCACTGGCTTATGGGTTTGAAAATATTCGTGATTTGTCTCCCCGTCGATGTCTTCCCCATCAAAATATCGCGGTTCCTTGCCCCGTTCATCAATAAAATACTTTGCCAGCTTTAAATGTTTTTTATCATTTGTTATTTCATACAGTTTGACCAGTGCCAGCTCTATTTCCTGATGACCACAGTAGCCGCGTATCTTATCCTCGCCAAAAGTTGCATCTACCAAGTCTACATATTTCATCATAGACTTTAAAAGCTTATCCTTGCCGGTTGCCTTGTAATACGCAATCGCCGCCTCTAAAAAATGCCCAAGGCAATACAATTCATGCTCATCTCGCAGATTTTTGAATCGCCTACTCAAGCCTTTAATAATAAAATGCGTATTGAGATAACCGTCTGGTTGTTGAGCCGCTACAATATCATCAATTGCGCCGTCAATAATAGCCTCCAGCTCAGCGTCTGGATGCCATGTAAGACTGTGTGCCGCAGCTTCCAACCACTTTGCGCCATCACTGTCTTGATAAACAAACCCACCATGCTCTCCTTCTATCTTGCCAGAAGCTACACGGAAGTTATTCATAAAAAAGCTGGGTTCTGCACCGGGTATACGGTCATTCAATGCCTCCCATTGGTAAGGGATTACCTCTGTTCGTGCCAGCTCCATAAATTTGTGCCAGAAGCCGCCTGTTATTTTAGTATTCATTAATTACTCCCAACGCCCATTAAAGGCGGCTTCACCAACCAAGCATGAAAAGGTTTACCAGAAGTATCAAAACCAGTTGGTGTATTTTCGTATTAAACGCTCTCTCGCTGCCATATTATTTGTATTTAGGCAGCCAGTCGCCGTGGGTCTCGATAAGGTCATCCACCAATTTTACGATATCATCCAAAGAAAGCTCTGCTGCGGTATGGGGGTCAAGCATAGCGGCTTGATACACATGTTCTTTCTTTAAGGTATGTGCCGCTTCGATAATTAGCAGATGAACGTTGATATGGGTCATATTCATAGCAGCAAGTTGTACAGGCAGGCGGCCTACATAACATGGATTTACACCGTGGCTATCTATCATGCAAGGCACTTCTACGCAAGCTTCCTTGGGCAGGTTTTCAATAAGTCCGTTGTTTAGCACGTTTCCACCCAGTTTATACGGCACGCCTGTAATCATAGCTTCCATAATACTTGATGCATACTCATGGCTACGTGTGTGTGTTTTGCCTTCGGCATTTTCGGTAAGCTCTTTATATTCTTTTTCCCAGCGCGCAATTTGCTCAATGCAGCGGCGAGGATATTCATCCAAAGGAATATTAAATCTATCAATTAGCTCAGGATATTTTGATTTAATAAACCATGGATTATATTCTGCATTGTGCTCACTTGATTCGGAGCAGTAGTAGCCAAGTTTATCTATATATTCATAACGCACCATGTCGTGGTGCTTTTCGTTTGCGTTTTTAATTTTTGCAAGATGGCGAATTTCTGGATAAAGGTCTTCTCCGTTTTTGTCATGAATTTTAAGAAGCCACCCCATATGGTTTATTCCCGCAATAAAATCCTTGCGGCCTTCAATTTTGTCACCTAAGCCCAAATCCCTTAGCAGCCACTCCGAACATACTTGTACACTATGACATAGCCCAAGGGTTTTAATGCCCGTGTAACGTAACATATAACCCGTTAACGCACTCATTGGATTTGTGTAGTTAAGGAACAATGCATCTGGGCATACTTCTTCCATATCGTGTGCAAAGTCTGTCATTACCGGAATTGTGCGTAGCGCACGCATTATGCCACCTATGCCCAAGGTATCTGCAATGGTTTGGCGTAAGCCGTATTTTTTAGGAACTTCAAAGTCGATAATTGTACATGGGTCATAAAGACCTACTTGAATTGCATTGCATACAAAACTTGCACCGCGAAGTGCTTCTTTGCGGTTTTCTACTCCGTGATAGCACTTAATTATTGCCTTATTACCAAGGCCTTTATTGATTGCACTAAGAATTGTTTCACTTTCTTTAAGCCTGTTTGCATCTATGTCATACAGTGCTATTTCACTATCGCAAAGGATTGGGGACATCATACAGTCTCCCAAAACATTTTTAGCAAATACGGTGCTGCCGGCACCCATGAAAGTTATTTTTGGCATTTTAAATCCTCCTAGGGAATTTAATTACTGGTTGGGGCTACCTTGATGAGGTAGCCCCAATCGTACACTAATTTTTATTCGCTAAACTGTGTAGCAATAATATCATCCATTTCTTGCCTATGTGCTTCCAAGAGCTGGGCAGATGTGCCCTCGCTTCTCATAATTTGGCCGCCAATTTCGTACAACATCAATTGGAAGTCCCACACATTTGCGCCAATGTCGAAACGTGATAACTCGTTCATTCCATAGAGGACACGATCCCCGTCTTCTGCCGTGGCAAACAGGGTATGCACCCAGCCTTCTCTGGTTGCATTTAGGAAATGCTCAACAGTTGCTTCACCTATTTCACTTTCGTATGCCTCGTCTGAGTAAAAGCGGAATGCAAATCTCATTTCGGAAATCATACGGTAAACCTCATATGGGTTTTCTACACCCCGAGGTATAGCAGGGCCAGGGCGCATTGCGCTAATGCTTACGTTGCCGCTTGTGTTATCTGGGCCTGTTGGGAAGGGCACACCGCCAACATGCTCAATTTGCTCACCGCGAGGTCCCCAGCCTAGGGTCCACATTTCTGTTACAAAGAATGCAGTATCTAAACCGCCTTCGCCGGTAAGCTCACCCCAGTAGTCGATATAAGGGTGGCCAAGGCTCTCTGTTTGGAAAATCTGTTGAAAGAACTCAAATGCACGTACAGTCTGGGGCATTCCAAAACCATGGTTAAGATCCTCTGTTACAATTGCGCCATCATTGGAAGCTATCATAAGCTGTAGCATACGGTGTGGGTTGCCCCGTAAGCCGTATTGAACCATATCGCCATCTGGCCCGATAATAGTGGTTTCACGTAAATAGTCAAGGAAAACTTCCCATGTCCACTCTCCACGCTCCCAAAGGTATGCTGGGTCTTCCAATCCTGCGGCTTGGATTAAGTCACGACGGTAGCCCAATACCATATCCCCTGTATTGATAGAGCGGTTGGCAATACCATAGTGGTTGCCTTGGAATGCGGCGGTAGGCATTACCCACCAGTCATCGCTCCATATAGGGTCGGTTTGGGGGATAAAGCTTTCTAGTGACTGGATAAGCCCCATTTCCGCAGCCAGCAAATATGCTGATTCCGGCAAGTCTACAATATCTCCCAGTGGTGTGCCAGCCATTACGCTGGTGACAAACATCGGGAAGATTTCATCGTGTTCAATAACTTCAAAGCGTACACTCCAACCATACTCCTCATAAATGCGTTGCAGGTTAATCCAACGCTGGTCTATATAGTCGGGGTCTTCTATGGTTGGGTCGGGATCAAAGGTTTGATGATCCGGCATCCATGTTACCCATACAAACTCACGGGTTGGCGAGTCTTGAGCGGGGGGGTCTTCTGCATAAGTGTCATCTTGCTCTTCTTCTTCCTGGTTTGTTTCTGGTGGTGTATCTTGAGGGGTTTCTTGTTCTGGTGGTGGGTCATTCTCTACTTGTTCTGGTTCATTGTTACCACATGCCGCAAGGATAGCCAATGCGACAACAAGCGATGCCACCAAAAGTACTGATTTGAAATGTTTCATTTGTCTTGCCTCCTTTTATTTGTGTTAGACTACTGCCTTAAACCAATTAACCTACAATACCGCTTCTCTCAACTCCCTCCATAAAAAATCTTTGTATACCAAAATATAATGTTACCACTGGTGCAATAGCCAAAAGAATGGCTGCGCTTACTACAAGACCAATAAGGGCGCTATTACCAATGTGAACACCAGCATGTGATAAAAAGCCTGGCAGCGCTGTAAGCCGAACAGGCAACAAACTTAGCTGCTGCATAAACATGGCTGCGTAAAAGGTGTCGTTATACTGCCAAACAAATGAAAACACGCTTACGGTAATAATTGCAGAAGCAGCGTTTGGCAACATAATGCCTACATAGGTGCGCAGCCAGCCGGCACCGTCTATAAGGGCTGCTTCCTCTAAGTCTTTTGGCAATCCTTTAAAAAATTGACGAAAAATATATATAAACAGCCCACTACGTAGCCCCACACCAAGGGCAGACATTATCAATACCGGAAAAAATGTGTTTAGCAAATTTGTTTCCCACCCAAAAATGCCAAAAAATCTAAACTGGGTAAACAAGCTAACCATATAGCTTTGCACCGGCACAACAATCGAAAGAATAACCACTCCAAAAAGAATATTTTTGCCAGGGAAGTCAAACCGTGCAAAGCCATATCCGGTAAGGGAACACAACAATACCTGCAAAACCATAGCAGATAATGATAGTGTCAATGTTGTTGTAAGAGTAGATACATAGTTGAGATGCCTAAAGGCCAAGCGGAAATTCTCCAATGTAAAATTCTCGGGAATCATAAATACAAGTGGGTTGAAAACATCTATTTCGTTCATCACAGCATCGGAAATGATGCTAAAAATAGGACTTAATATAACAAACATTATCCCAGCCAAAATTATGCCGCGCCCAAGGCTAAGCCCTAGCTGTAGCAACGTAGTGGTGGATTTTGCTATCCTGTTTTTTGTATGTGCCCCTTTAAACATGATAGAACACCTTCTTTGAAATCAGATAACCCACCAAAACCAGCAGAATGCTAATGACAAGTGAACTGGTTAGCGACATAGCAGCAGAGAGCCCAAAGTTCATCTGGAAAAACGCTGTCTGATGGGCAAGCTCAACAACCTCTGTACGCGAGAAACCATCGATGATGGTGTACACCACATTAGTAAGCACCAGAGGGCTTACAATGGGGAAGGTAATTTTCCAAAATGTTTCGTATGCCGTAGCACCCTCTATTTTAGCAACTTCATACATAGACGTAGGCACCGATTGTAATGCCGCAAGGAAAATAATAATCTGAACACCAGATGCACGGATAATTTCAAATAAGTGGTTGATGGCATCAGCTATATAATTGGCAGCCTGTAGGGGAAGGCCAAAGTCGGTTAAAAGAATAAGCAGCGCCATTGTGTTTACACCCGTGGAAGCACCCATCATGTCCGGGGAAACAGAAGTAGCACCCCCCGCTATTGCACGGGCAGCACCGGCAATAGCAGCGTTGATTGCAGGAGAGGCCATGATAACCGGCAAAAAAAACACCGCCCGCACAAAGCCACGTAAGGCAAATTTCCTGTTAATAAGCATTGCAACAAACAGGCTAAAAAAGATAATAAGAGGAACAGCAATTAATGTCTCTGCTATAGACTCTGTAAGTATCCGCAAAAAGGTGGCATGTTCCCTAAAAGCAAAAATAAAATTGTCAACCCCTACATTGGTAAGAGCAAAGCCCTCCGGCACCGTAAGGTCTACATGATTAACGCTAAACTGGGCACTGCGAATCAAGTTGTACACAAAGAACACCAAAATGCCAATAAGCCATGGTGCGATAAAAATGTAACCGATTATTATTTTCTTATGGTGCATTCTAAGCCGCATAGTTAATTCCTCACAGTGCTGAAGCTCATAGGTTCTATTGATATGTCCCCATATGTGAATGGGGTTGTGCCTGTATTAACATACACCCGTAGCTGTCCGCCAAACTCTGTTAGGGTGACACTTGGGGCAATCAACACAAAGCGTGTTATTGGTGCGCTTCTCATACCATAAAAAACTTCGTTAAAGGTACGATGCATATCATGGGCCATGTCCATCCACACTGCATAATGGGTGGAATACAACTGTTGGTACTGAGTAAAGGACATTGTTTCCATTGGTTCGTATGTCCATAAAAAGTGGGGGGCAGTGCCCGTCCGCAGCATGTTTAAGAATATAGTATCGTCGTTAAATGCGTCTTGTGAGTTAATTGCCCCACCGGTGTACTCTACATACCCACGCAGAACCATCTGCATAAACGGGACGCTGTGGTCCAAAATAAGAAACATATCAGCCCTAGTGGGAATATCCACCACATGGCTTGCAGCAAACAGGGAGTAATCATTACCGCCACTTATCATCATGGGCCCAAACTCTGTATACATGCGGCGGATTTGCTCTTCCGCTATAAGGCGAGCGCTTTCACGGTCTACAGGATTGCGTCGGTGTATGCTTTGGGAGAGCATGTCACCTAAATCTTCAAGGGATATTGTTCCATGCCCCGTTCTGCCAAATGCGGAAATAAAGGCATCGACATGATATGGCAGCACTGCCGGGTGGATAATATAGTAGACATCCGAGCGGAACATGGTGAACCTCAAGCTAAGGACTTCCCGGTGAAAGGATGTAAACCCGCCTATAAAGCCTTGCAAGTCCTGGGCAACTTCCCTTGTGGAATTAAGCCTGCGGGAATCGTGGCGGATGGACTGGAAGCGCACAGATGGATAAAAACCGCCGCCGCCATGCTCCAACGCGGCTTCAAGGTTTACGCGGTCGGTGGCCGAACCCAATCTTCTAATCGGGCTTATGCTTGTGGCTAAGTCGTGATTTGCACCACGGTTAAACCACCCAAGCCACTGCATTTGAATATTGTTTACACCTCTTGAGTTTAAAGATTCCACAATGCTTGCAGCTTGGTCATATGTTGTCATTGTTACGACAGCATTGTAGGGGACACCCAGCACAAACTCACGGCGCTCTACGGCACCCAGCATAGTCAAATAAAAAGGCGCATCCCCATTTACTTCAAGAGGCGAAAGCACACCCGTGTCTATCAAATGACGGCGATACGCTGTAGACATTCCGTTTACGCAGGCATCTTCCCCGGCAAGGAAGATATATTGCACCGTAATATCGCCCATATACTGCTCCTGCTGCAAGACATTCATAGAGCTGTCTTCTTCTAGCACGTTTATTGTGACGGTATCGCTTACCCTTAGGTCAAAGTTGAACCAAGCCGTGTTATAAGAGCTTAGCCGTCCAGACACATCTGCATTAACTGTGGCCAGTGCGCTACCGTTTACGATATTTGCAAGCATTGCCGCACCATCACGGGCTATGCCAAAAACAGGCAATCTAACAGGGTCAGACTGCTGAGACACAATTCTTGTAGTTAGGGGGTCAAAGCCGTAGACTCTGCCAACAAAGGCTTCATGTGTTGTTTTGCCATTGTTAAACTCTATAAGCGCGCCGCTTCCGCTGGGTACAAAGATATATCCATCCTCGCTTGCCCCGCCGGCACCAAAATAACGCATCAAATCAAGGCCGCGGGTTAGGTTTATATCCCGCTGGGCCTCTATTTCGGAAACGGGTATGTTAACCGTTAGGGTATCGCCAACTATGGTGAAATCCATAAACATTGTGAAAACATCAAGGCTTATGTCGGTTTCAATGCCAGCGTTTTCGTTATCATATAGCAGGTCTTCAAAGGTATAAGCCGAGGCCTCAAACATGCGCACAATTTCATTGCGGGCTACGGGAGATCTTACAGCGCCCTCATTAATCCTAAAATGCCCGGGCATTTGTCTTATCCGAGAGAAGTGTCGCCTTAGCGCAATACGGTCATCTTCATCAAGATATGCAAATACAAGCTCTTCAAGTCGGTCTTCATGAATAATAGTAGGGACACCACGAATGCCCAAGGATGTTGTGCCAAGGGTCATCTCCATACGTACACCACCGGGAATAGACAAAAACTCTACCTGCTCAAGGGATGCACTGTCACGATAAGACCAATAAGAAACAGGGGTACGATTTTCATTAAAATAGTGGAATCCCAAAACAGAGCGCATAATAATTTGCTCTGGGGGAAGAGCCGCATCATCTTCTTTATTAAACAGTGGATTAGAGTGCCACACAAAGCTGTTGCGCTTGTCGTATACCCCTATCCCGCCGTATTCATGGTCGATATAAAGAACCAAATACTCTGTCTCGTATGCCGCAACCATGCCATCAATGTCATTGCGGTCAAGTGCTTGCAATGGACGGGCTTCTCCATGGGCTGCATGTGGCCACAGGTAAGTAAAGTCATAAAATCTTCCGCCACGGACATAGAAATTAAACCCTAAAATTATTACCGCAACCAATACAAAAAAACACAAAAGCGGCAGCGCTTTTATTAATCGCCTTTTCATGAGCACCCCCTTACCTAAAAGCCAGCTCTGTATAAATACTTACAGCAAAGCTATACATCTGTTGCAGCAACACCATTAAGATAGTCCCCAAGAAAACAATGATTAGCATGGCAATAAAGGTCAAAAATACTGTAGCCAGCGCCTTGCCAGCGCTATAGTTATGCACAGTCACCATGGCTACATAAGCTAAAAAAATAAAATAAATAACGGCCGCCGTAATAGCCATGAAAAAGAACGCACCCTCTGTGTCAGTCATAAGGTGGCTAAACAATGTCATTGGTATCATGGCAATAATCAATGGTGTAAAAGCATAACAATTACCCATAAAAATTTCTTTAAACTTGCCCTCTCCATCTGTAAGAGATGTAACAGACCAGTTGCTTATGCTCCACAATACAAGTATGCCAAATATGGAAGCCCCGTCACGGATACTGTTGTGCATCTGAGGGTGTGCGGTGCTTACAGTAATGCTGGAATACTGTTGCATAAACACAAATGAAAGCCACAGCAGGACAAAAAGAATAAGCGCTGTACTAATTCTGCCTTCGCCCATGTGCTTCATACGATAAAAACCGTCAAAGGGATGACGCATTATATAAAGAGGAAGCTCAAAATGTTTTTTAAGAATACTCACGCGGTACGCACCCTCTTTCCGCTCTTTTTTACAACCCAAATTGTGGGCCTTATTAGAGGCAACACAATAACGGCAAAAAATATCAAATGAAAATTATCCCTAAGTATATCTGTACGGTGACGGCGAAATGCAATGGAGTAATACTCTATATCCATGCCCCTACGCAGATAATCCATAGCCAAGCGATTTTCCCCGGCTGCAAGCAGCGAGCGTCCTACACCAATCAACGCCATATTATAATTAGCGTCTATCTCTAACACACGATGCCACATTTCTACCGCACGAGTTATATCGCCGTCATACAGCAATGCCACGGCTTCGTTTATAAGGCTCCCAAGCTCAGTGGGCTCATAAAATGTAATTTCTCCCCTTAGCTGGTCAAGCACTAAGACGGTTTCATCCAACATAGCCACAGCAGTTGGGATGCGCTGCATACCTAATATATTGCCCGCACCACCAAATACATACAAAAGATTACCTTCTCTGTCGTATGTATAAATCCGCCCACGATTTCTATCTAAAGCGGTGTACATACCATTGCCTCGTGCCACAATGTCTACAAATTGCGACGGCCCGCTAAACAGACCCATAGCACGATAATTTATCGAGCCAGTAATGCTTTGGTTAGTAAAATTTGCCAGTACATTCTCCCCTGAAGGGTTAAGCCGTTGCACCTTGTCGCCTTCACCAGTGAATAAATTGGTTGTAAAAACAAAACCATACTCGTCTATGTCCATACCTGTAAATTCGGTGGGGATAAAAAGCTGCTGACGTGCCCGCTGTTCCGCAGTAGCCATAAGTCGCCAAAACCAATCTATAGCGCTAACACTAACCTGAATTGTGCCAAAATAGCCAGTAAAATGCCCATGAGGGTCAAAGCGCATAATGCCTTCAAACACGCCTCGTACAATTACAAATTGCCGTCCAGCATTATCCACGGCTATTTTTAAAGGGAAGAACTGAAAATGGTCGTCAATTTCACCAAAATCAGGGCCATCATTTATACGCAAAAAATTGCCACTTTGGTCTATTGCTACAACACGTTGGTTTTCGGTATCTGCAATGTAAATATCCAAATCGCGAGTCACAAACACACCTTGGGGGAAGCTGAAGGTGTGCTCTCTGCCATCCATAGTAAAAGAATCAATAATATTTAGCAGTTCTAATTCGCGACTAAAAATTACAATACGGTGGTTGCTTGTATCCGCTACATAAATATTGCCGTTAATATCCACATGCAAGTCTTGAGGCATATTGAAAGAACCCAGAGTCTCACAAATTTGATTTGCGTTTATACTTTTTGCCGGAACATATGTCGCAGGCGCAGGGATAGAATAACCCCAAAAGTCATACGTAAAACCGCGATAAGGCACATCAGCCATTACCAAAACCGGAACGGAAAAAGTGAGTACAAAAATTAATGAAAATAGAACAAGCTTTTTCATAACATCACTCCTTCATTCCCGATGTGGCCATGGTTTCGATAATTTGGCTTTGCGTAAAGATAAAAAATACAACGGGCACGGTGAACATTAATAAGCTAACCGCACTAGAAGCACCATGCCGTGCCACACCACCCATCGCTATTTGCTGCATAGCAAAACTTAAGGGTTTTATCGCTTCATCTCTTAAGAACTGACCACCTGTTTCCCCCCAT
>Ga0123355_10019791_pt1 | contig 10725 bp, 6 predicted proteins | sample TergutEmb28metaG_3_FD_89872 | JGI IMG/M metagenome (GOLD analysis project Ga0123355, IMG submission 89872) | Embiratermes neotenicus P1 segment gut microbial communities from Petit-Saut dam, French Guiana - Emb289 P1 | ecosystem: Host-associated > Arthropoda: Insects > Digestive system > Gut ...
AAAAAAAAAAAAAAAAAAAAAAAAAAAAATATTTTTTTTTTTAAAAAAAAAAAAAAAAAAAAAAAAAAAAAAAAAAAAAAAAAAAAAAAAAAAAAAAAAAAAAAAAAATAAAAAAAAAAAAATTTTTTATTTTTAAAAAAAAAAAAAAAAAAAAACCCCATGTTGGCCTCCCCCCCCCCCCCCCCCCAGTCAAAAATTCTGGTTGGATACCTGGTTACATGGCATAAAATTCCAGAAAAATAAAGACCTGATCATTCTGTTAGTTATACTTTTCGGTTCTTTGACCCACAGTACATAGTTTCCTTCATAGTAAAATACTGTACCATGTTCAGTAATGACTTGCAGAATAGGCATTAATTAAAATACAAGGCTAATGAATCAGGCTAGCATCAAGGTAAGATTTACACTACAGTCTTACTAATTCTGTATTTAAACAATGACACTGAGATATGAACTGATGGATAGCAAAGTTGAAAGACCTATTACTGTAATACCTGGCCCCTGTAAATTTTTTCAGTTTTGCCTGTCGCTGGCGAATCTCTTCCTGCCTGATTGCTATCAGTTCCACTTCATCACGTTCCTTCTCTTCTACACTTCTAGTGATAGCTGCATCAGCCAGCTCTGTTGGGTTCTGCTCTCGAAGCATCAGCGACACAATCTACAGAAAATATATACTTTTGACAAAAATTAACTTAACAAAATCAACATCTATTGCAAGAACATTTGTCATCACACAGACATGCATGGCAATAAGTCTACCTGCAAATTATATGTTTTCACAACTTATAGCATAGTGTTAACACATGACTTTAGACAAAACACATCAGGGTGACTAACCAAATAACTAATTCCACAAAGCAGTCCCTTTTAAAATGCTAACAGTTCCTCACCTAGTCAATTTTCCATTTGGTGAAACTTGAACAATCATTATTCTTTTCACAAGAGCCTGTCACTTGTCCCTATCTTAAGCCAGCTTAATCCAGTCCACACCCTCCTATCTTTTTCTCTAAAAATTCACTATACTATCCTCCCATCTATGCCTGGGTCTTCCAAGAGGTCTCTTTCTTGCAGGATTTCCTGAGTCTGGGTGACTGCAGCGCTATACATTCACACCATACACATAAAATTATCTACACTTGTGAAAAATATTTTACGGTGCTCCAAAAATATGATACTCTTCTAATATCTTTCTGTCTAGAAAGTAAGTTAAAAAGTGAGCCTGTGATAAGACATAGAATGATGAATATACTTAAGAGTGGGGCTGTAACATTACAATTATAGTTTGCAATTGTAAATATATACAAACACCAATGTCTTCCAGCTATTCATACATACACCTATAAGAGAAACACTTTTATGTAACTGTCACTTTGCTGTCAGCATTAACTTCAGAAGCAATAAGTGGAAAAAATGATAAATCAACACAGTGGAGACATATGAGATAGATCTTTTATAATGCTGATGGGTTTCTATACATGTACAATGGTTTATTTCCTATTTGTTTCATGCTGCCCACTGCATACACAAACTGTGTCTACAAAGTTTCAAGAAAACAAAAGCTGCCAAACTTTTGAAAAGATCTACAGTAACACTGCAGAAGGAAACTTTACCTTTGTGTCACAAAATGCTTCTTTTAGTCCCCCCCCCTCAACTTTCTTCCCTTACTTGTGTATTTTGTTTTTCGGTAATGCATCTGTTCTTCACTAACTTCCAGCTGCCTAACCTTTTCAACCACACAATCCTTTGTCTAGTACTTTCTGAAGCCATAAAAAGTCCCACAACTTCTACAGTCTTACAAACTAAAGATCCTTTTATATAATTCTTCTGTGGAGTATGGAACTTTGAAATTTTGTGTAAGTTTGACAATGTTATCATATATTAACCACGCATTCTGGGAGAGGAGTGCAAATAATTGTCAAATAGCTGTTCCAGAGTACTTTTTCTATACTACTGGTGTTAAAACCATTGAGTGAAGCATCACTGCTAAACAACACAATACATATAGATAAAGTTCTGTTAACATTTCAACACTGTCTGGCTTCTATTTAAGAAGGATACAACAGAGTACTTTGGAGCAGACATTTCTACTGCTGTTTTATATGCAGGAGGAACAGTTCCGTTTGGTGTTTCTCTACATTTTCTAACCCACCAACAACAGTGGTATTCAATCACTTTTGGTTGCTGACTCAAACTGGCCCACGATCCTGACATTAGGAAAATATGCTGCAGGTAAATGACAGAAAAACACTGTATACTGGATTACGATTGTACCTCTCAAATCCCTGGCAATTAAAAAGATCATGACTGTCCTAAAAGTATCAAGTCTCCACATGTCTGGCTGTGTATGCCTTAGCGGTAGGAGAGCCAAAACAGCATCTCATGGATGAGCTGAAATCCAGGTCACACGGTACAAGGCCTCTGCCTAAACAACAAGACCAGCCACATGCCCAGCTTGGTAAGTAAGTGAGTGAAATACTCATTATATAAACTAATATGGTAAGTTTGTTTGTGACACCGTGTTCTACTGAACTTAAAAACAGGTCTTTTCAAGATAAACATTTTTATGAAGCTTATGATTCAGCACTGATTGCAATTTCCTTTGTTTTTATTAATTCCTTCTCAAAAAATTGTTTTTTTTTTTTAACAAAAAATGCTGACATTAAGAACTGACAGTGTTGCATCAAGTGAAAGTCAAGGGAATCCAACATATTTCATGCCCTTTCCTTGGCCCATGCTTGAGGTAGGACTGTCCATTTCAACATTTTGTTTCGCATTTATGTGTGCTAGGAAGCTTTTATTCTTGTTCACACAGTGCTTATGACCTGCTAATTTCCAAAACAAACTATCCAGCATCCAGCATTAGCAAGTACAATGTTGAATGTTTATTAAGTTTAAAATCTTGTAATTGTCATATATTAAATATTTTACAGTTTCTAGATACAAATTATTTGCATGGGTACCACTAGTGTAATTAATTTCCTGATTTGTTTCACTTGGCTAACGTACTGTATGCACAAAATACTTTGAAAAACATATGTGGTTGTCATATACCTGGTAAGTACAATTCTCCACCTAATTTTCAGCTCTTTTAAGCCATAATCAGGTGGAAAAATACAGAAGACACAGAATTCCTTGCTAATTACACCTGGTAAAAGGTACACAGAAAAGTAATGGCTCCACAACTAGGAAATAAACAAACACAGAAGTCTGGCCTAAACTATACTCATGCAATTAACATTCCCACACTTCTGTCTGAAGTTTCATAGTTCTTTGGCTACCAGCCATAAAAATAGCACAGTCTTGTAAGATAATTAATAATAATTGCATAAACAGAGTGGGGGAATTAGTCTCACTGCATGAAGTGCTCCACCAACTGACATTCATGGATTAATGACAACTGTTTGAGCAGCTAATTGTGTAGTCATCAGTACTGCTCCACGTTCAACTGTATGTACAAGTCCCAAAGAAATCAAACAATAACTCACATTAATTCATAATACAAAAGGTCTCCACTTTAGCCACAGTGCCTCTGGACATAGCTCAGGGATATGCTTCCATTTGTACTATGCAATACAGCCATTCAGTAACTTGCTTCTTTTCAATATTTAAATTTTATGGTTCATTTCTGCAAAACAGCTTTAGGCAAATAATAGGGTGAATTAATTAAAACAGATTATGACCATCTCCCCTCTAGGAATTCTAAATTAATCTCCCCACAAGCCACTCTATTCATTAACTTTAATGTACCATACAATATTAAATGAAGAATTAAGTTGTTTCTGCATTTGTTACCCATACCACAAAGTACATGCAAGGTCAAAAAACAAAGTTCCAGAACTCAGTCAATAAGAACAGACACACACGAAAATACGAGGAACACTGGTTACTTTTCCTAGAAAGTAAGCTCCCTTGACTCCGATACACCTACATCTTTCTAAGACTTGCATAGAACTGTCACTAAAGGTGTCCTTGAGAATTGTATTTAACAGAACAGTTACAATCTTCATGATGTCCTTGATCTTCTTCTGTGGAGTGTGGTTTTCATTGTAGGAAATAGGAAAATGTAGGCTGATGCAAGGCCAGGTGAACAAGGTGGGTGATTGATCACCACACTGTGATTTGCCAGGAAGCTCTTTACTAACATGGCAGACTCAGCAGAAGCATTGTCATGCAAGAGGAACAAACTCAAAATTGCAGCCTCATTCTTGAAATCAGCTTCATTTAACTCTCCAGCACCTGTCTGTAAAATTCAATATTCACTGTCTTTCCTTCAGGCACAAATTCCTAGTTTATCACATGCTGTTTATCAACACAAGTTCAATATCATTCTGATCCTCAATTTTTGAAAATCTTTTAGGTCTCTCGGATGATTCTGTTCTCCACTCCATGCTCTGATGTTTTGTTTCGGGATCATATTGAAACTGCCAGAACTTGTCTCCTTGTCTCCAGTAATGCTGGAATTGAGAAAATGTGGACTGTTCTGTTCTTAGAGGTCTGAATGAAGTTTCCACATGTTCAGACCATGTGCCCCTTTTGCTCATCCAAGAGATATTGTGGAACAAATTTAATGTATACCTTCCTCTTTCACAAATATTCATTAAGAATTTTAAAAAAAAGTCTTCCGGTTAATATGCAGTTCATCGTCCATCACTTTTAGTGTCAGTCAACAGCCTCCAGCTACCAGTCCATAAACTTATAAATGCTTCCAGCTCTTGAGCAGTTGATAGCTGCCCATGCTTAGGAACCTTCAAGGTCTGTGGGTATCTCTCTGAACATTTTATATCATTAAAAAAAAACACATGATATACACCTTCATTTCCACAAAGAGTATCAAGTATGCACGATGGAAAAAGTCTCACGAGTGGAAGATCCCACCATGATGCCACTTACATTGATGTTGCTTATATATACTAGCTTTTATAATCACAACAATAATCCGTTTAGCTGCTCTGTGTGAACTGGAAATGTGATCAGTCTAACTTGTGACACAAATACAAATTACGAAGTGATGAAGAAAATATTTGGAGATAAGAAGGATGAAGTAAGCCAGTAATATACAGTATGGGCACATAAATTCCAGGTGTCAAGTCACCCAAGCGACTAAATTTGCTGTGGTGGCACCAAACATTTGTGGGTCCTCAGTAAGCAATTTGCTTCATGTCACCTGTCTGACATCTAGAATTTTGAGGGCTCCTAGATTTTTGGAAAATCTGTTCACCTGTGATATATAGTAATAGATACTGAACTCTGCCATTTATACAGATCACACAGTAGTGTTATGATAGGAAGAAAAAAAATGCACACTGTCAGTCTATTTTAAGGTACAACAACATTTATTTAGAAGAAAACTCTTGAAGACACGTAGGAAGAACCTGGACAGTGACCTTGTGACTCACCGAATATGAAGCAGTGATGTTAACCACTTGACTGAGATGTTTGGATTCAGGTCTCATTGAGAAAATCTACATTAAATAACCCTTTTGTAATATTTACAATAACCATAGATCCGATTTCACTGTTAATGAAACTCTTACCTCTAAAATGTGCATGTAATACTGCTGTTCATTCTCAGAACAGGCTATGTATAAGAACAAATCAATCATTCCAGACTGTTGAAGAGCCCAAAGCACCTGCAAGCAAACCAATTATAAATGAAAGCAATATATCTTTCATAGTCTTTATCGAGAAAAACATATTCCATAAAAATTTGAACCATTACCTGATCATGAATGCTAGCATCATTGTCTGTCCTCTTCTCAGCTTCAGGGTCAGCTGGGACTTGCAACACATTCCTCACCAAAATCAGGATTCGTTCTATTACAAGACCTTTGTCTTCATCTCTCTCCATTGAATCCTATCAAAGTTTAAAAAAAAAAAGTCCAGGATACAGGAAATTCTCAGTTTATGAACCTGTTGCATTACAAGAGCTCACCCATAATTTGTTTGTTTGGGGAAAGAAAGAAAGAAAGAAAAAAAAAAAGAGAGAGAGAGAGATTTCTTCGAAACCCATTATTACAAATGATGCTCAGACTCCTGAGGTAGCATGTTTTACCAGTGTATTAAAATATTTTCACAATTTTTGATAAGCAGTACAGATTTTAAACATAAATGAACTATCTAATGTAACCTTCAAACATTCTGCCATAACCGTTTTGTAACTTTCAACATGCAAAAGGAGCTTTCACTCAATTTATATACACTTTTGTAATGTACTACAACTAACTCCACATGTTTGCAGTTCATCACACATCACTTTCAAATGGAAAAGGACATCCAGATTTCACAGACTATTTGTAATGACATATTTAGTGACACTGTTGGTACTTAGACTACAAAGCACTCAAAGTAGATGACCTAACACAAATATGAAACAATGGTATCATAATTGACAGGCAAAAACTTAAGTACATAGAGAAAAACCAGTCAAAGTGCCACTTTGCTTACCACAAATCCCACATGGACTGCCCTGGGACTGAACTCAGACCTCTGCAATGAAAACCTGTTATCCAGCTTCCTAAGCCATGACTGAGTCCTCACAAATTTATCATGCCTTTTCACTTCTTAAAACTACCCAATTCCAGGCCTGGACAGGCCATTAAGGCTTCAGGAAGTTGAAGCTCCCAGAATTTCTAGATAACCAAGCCCTACGCACTGGCCACCTTTACTCCCAGTACTCATATCTGTAAGAGGATGAGTCAACCCCAGGGCCATAGTGGCCATAATGAAAAATGCCAATGACCCCATTGGGAATGGAACCCACAACCTCCTGGCTTGTAGCGCAGTGCTACAACCAACTGTGCCACAACATATCCTCATTTCACATTCTACACAACTATAATCTAAACATAAGTTATCTACATTTTAAAGATCTATTGGCATATGTAATTTTGGTATCCTAATTGCATTAGTGCTACCACACACAGAAGTGTGTATAACTTAAATGAGGATGCTGTAATCAATATGAAACTAAAATGTATGAATATGAAATGGCTCTAATAACAAGGCATTAAAATCAAATCCTACAAAAAAATAATTTTTGCACACATACTTGGTGGAAGCCGAGACAGCCACCCAGACACATACTTATAACACAAAAAGCCTAAACATTTTAATAAATAACAGTCAATAATTTGGCCTCCATGACATGAACAATTCAACAGCATACAAATGAGTGCAATATAAATAATATCACTTTAATTTGTTTTCTTACTTCTTTTCACATCATTACATTAAAGCAATTTGGTCCAGCAAGGAGAGGAGAATGACAAAACATTTAATGGGTTCCATAACTTCTAACATAGTAAAACAAAGCAACAAATTACTTTTTTTAAAAAACTTGGCTTACTGTACAATCCACTAGTGTTTTAAATGGAATGGGGCAAGGTTAAGTTACAAGTCAATTGAAACACATGAATTAAATTAAAAAGAGTAACTGTTGATAACACATTTATACTTACAATTTGGAGTATACATCCAAGTTTCTTGCTAAGTAATGCCCAAACTGTGTGATCACAAAATGCTTCTTTGTAAGACTGTAAATGGGCTATAATCTGAAGGTAATAGTTGCGTGAGGTTTTGTCTGCTGGCAGCTCTTCACGATACAGAAGTAGTGCTGGATTTGTCAGATTCACCAGCAATCTAACAAATTCATGAGGTAAGTAATTTCAAATATATTACAATACATCTCCTTGTTGCTTGGTACGAAGTGCTTAAGTAAAAAAAATCATTAAAAAGAGTGTACACTGAATAGTTCTTCATTTCATTTAGGTGTCATTATTTCTGACCTCAGGTCTACGTAACTTTCTTTCAATAAGGCCAAAGTGGACTTCTGAAAGTATGTATATACTGCTCACATTAGCTAAGACAGAACATTCAACCTAAGTCTTTTAGTACTAAAAACTTCATATTTACAAAGAGAAATTTACACACTTGAAAATAATCATATAGGAATAACAAAAATTATATTCATCCTCACCTCAAAATTACATCAAACAAATCTGCCTTTTCCCAGTAATCCTTTAAAATAGGTAACAAATCCGCTTGAAGGATTTTTGATTCACCAATATATCTACGTATCTCATGATTTTCATCATCTCGACGCAAATAACGGATGAGATCCTTTATAGTTTCTGAAACATTGTGATTAATGTTGACATGATGTACACTTCCGCATTACCATTTATATGCCAACTCATGAAAAGTAATATCTATAATAATCAGTCAAAATCCTGCACAGATATTTACCCTGGCAGTGAGTATCAATGTAATACTTGTTGCCATCAAAATACCCCAGGGCATTGCATGTTGCTGCAAGCTCAGCATACAGCAAAGAAGACATCTTCAGTAAGTTACAAGCAGGGCATACAGGTTAGTTCTAAAAGTTTCGAAACTCTCAGAACTTCCAGCCTGAAATATTAAATATAAATACACATCGTTAAAACTTTTCGAAATATACGACAAGTTCAGACGCTCTTACCATGATCTATTAAATTATGTAACTGTCCCTAAATATTAAGATACACAAATCCGTAGACTTTAGTTGGGAATCCAGAATAAATAACGTCGTTCCATAATCAAACTCAACTCTACTTCTGATTAAATTCATAATACATACTAACCCACTTCGTCCTGCCAATAACCTTAATTCACTTACACCAACTCGATGCTTCCTGCGCTGCCAATATTAAAAGACACATTTAAGCTCTTACTCACATTCCGTGTTTTACAACGAATTAAACGACATAAGCACCAATTATTATACGTTCAATTAAGTTTTCTCCGACAAACATGCGTCTCCACACCATAACCACAATTTCCACGCCATATGCAATAAATTTCGCGGGTTCAAGTAGCCAATCACATGCAGTAGCGAATGACGTACGAGTAACGACCGACGAGGGAAGTTTGATTGTTAATGGAATGTAGACTGGAACTGACCCATCAGAAACATCGTTTCGCTGCTACACTGAAGTCTAGTAACTCAAGATCCTATCTCTTTGTGAAGAGTAATCCTATACCAGTAAACTACAGAGTCCTTAGTCTTTAATTCCTATACTATATAATATTTTTACCGCGGTAACTGCAGCCATATAATTTTTTTTTTATCAAATAAACTAAGCAGTAGTGTGGTTCGAATTCCGAGTATTTTATTCCTTTCGAGTCTCGTTTTTAATCTTAGACCATGCAGGCCACGGACGTGGCCTGCACGGTCCCCCGATTTAACCCCTTGTGACTACTTCCTTTGGGGTTACGTGAAGAACAAAGTGTTTGTGCCACCACAACCCGTGAGCATACCTGATTTGAAGAACAGAATTACCGCGGCTGTGGAGACCATCACGCCTGACTTGCTGAGCAGAGTATGGCAGGAATTGGACTATCGCCTCGATGTGTGCCGTGTGACGAAGGGTACATACATCGAACATTTGTAGGTATGTGTCATAAACTTGTTGAGTTACTCTTTCATTTCTACTAGTATTTATAATTCTGTTCACCACACTTGTGAATATAATCAACTTCAAAACCGCTCCAATAATTTTGATACACTCTGTATATATCACTCAAATCTGTGGTTGTTATATGTTTTATTGTACTAATGAAACGATACAGTGGTGGAATATATTTTAAATAAATTTTAGAGTAAATGATGACAATGCGTTTCCAAGTGCAGCAATAATATTATCCTAGAATGACTATTTTGATAATACTACGATGATGGTCATTATGGTTGCAAATTGAGCCGAGTCATACGGTGATAATTTGTGACCCGGCAGGTTTTGAGCAAAATAAATTACACAGTCGACACGAGTATATGTGATTGAAATCTCTTAGTACTGTACCAACAAGAGTACATATTATATAAACATATTGTACTTTATCTGGCTCCTACATGTTTCGGCTTTTCGCCAAAACCAAATAGCTTAAAACTCGGAACAGACAGTAGTTCTTACAGTGCTATGCATGTGAATGTACAGATTACGTTAAAATGTACACATTAAAAATATTAAAATTTACAATATATATGATGCATGATAATGTATTGTTTATTCAACAATATAAAACAATAGTATTCTTTGTGAATTACAGCATTCTCCCTTCCATTTGTTGCTTGTTTACAAACATCTATTACGTTATGCTCCGAGAATTCTGAGCTGCTGTGCCACAGGAAAAAAAAATTCTAGGCAAGAGTTGCTTCTAGTTTATTCAACAACCTTTCCTCAAACGCATACGTTATATAATCTCGGATGAAAAGTTTAGTGCGAGCGGTGAATTTGGAATGCTTTGCATTTGCTCAGAGAGACTGAGAAAGACTGTGGAAATCCATACTGAAGATAACCTACCATTGGACGGGGAAGATAAAACGGAAAATACTAGGTTGATGCACAATACAAAGCAGCAATGCTAATTAGTCAACAACAAATTTCATGTACGTGCAAAAACATAGAAGAACTCAGTAACATACTCCTATGTTTATTTCAGTAATTAACCAACTAGATGCACAATTGTTTTTACAATAAGTTTATTTCATGCCTCTACATGTTTCGAGCACATGTGCTCATCATCAGGAGGTCAAAATTGCATTACACAGTCTCTGGTATCATCACACCTATAGGTATGATGATACCAGAGGTTGTGTAATGCAATTTTGACCTCCTGATGATGAGCATATGTGCTCGAAACATGTAGAGGCATGAAATAAACTTATTTTAAAACAAAAATTTTGTACAT
>Ga0123355_10019792_pt1 | contig 10723 bp, 6 predicted proteins | sample TergutEmb28metaG_3_FD_89872 | JGI IMG/M metagenome (GOLD analysis project Ga0123355, IMG submission 89872) | Embiratermes neotenicus P1 segment gut microbial communities from Petit-Saut dam, French Guiana - Emb289 P1 | ecosystem: Host-associated > Arthropoda: Insects > Digestive system > Gut ...
CCGCTAACCTCTAAACGTTGCATTTTATATATTTATTCAACAAATACAGGTACTGAATATTTTAAACATGGTATATACTCTCCGTTTTTTTCTCTTCAAAATGCAGTTTGTTTCATAATTCTACCATATTTGGTTCCTGTTTTATTCACATTTTATATACAGGGTGTGCTATAGTTTAAAAAATAATTTTCGGCGCCAAAAGGTTAAATTATTCAGTGTATAACCTCTGTCCAATTAAAAACTTTTTTAATACTCTATGTGACATAATTAAATCTACATTTTAACTTGATTTTCTTTTCCTTGTACAACTGGATGCTCAATTATTTTAACCTTTATTGTAAACAATATGGGATCCCATAGAGTGCACACCTATATCGTACCTTGTACATGTTCTGCATTGGCCTGATGATGGCTGTTTCACAGCCAAAACATCTAGCCCTGATGTAAATGATACTTCATCATTGTGTTGATGTACATATGTTGTGTTTTAGACAGTGATATACATATATTTACTACTACACAACGGAATGACCCCTAATTTTTTAAAAAAAAAAGTCTGCTTTCATTGCAGCAGTGCGTATGGTACTGCTGCAGCAAATTATGGTACCAGCGGTGTAACGTTCTGTTCTACAGGAATGTGTGGCAGGGTATGATAACTAGAACACTGCACACAACAAATGACAAAACCTTGACATTACCTGGCTTTCAGCAAAGTTTCTTTGGATAAGGAAACTCTGGGAGGCATCATTATTTTAGTTGTAGGTTGTATGACCATGTCTATGATTCCATGGCTATAACGTGGTGCAAGAACAACTCCATTTTCCTCTGATAGCATTCTAGGTGAAGGTTAGCAAGTGTCTAACTACCACACTTGCTCCCACAAAAACCCAATGTGACGTGAAGTTGCTCATTCCATTGATGTCTCCCGGGACATATGATGTGCCACAAGTTGCTCCACTGCCAAGAAATTCCATAGTGCATATGATGTGTGCTGCCAACTGTTATGCAATCCACATGTAATACAGGCTGAGTCCACCCCACATACTGGTTTGGAATAGCAGGTTTGTTGCCCAATCCTTCTATCCATCATATACAACCTACCAACATGCCAGAATGACTCCTATCTACTTTGGAGGCTGCAGTAAAGCAAAGTAGTCCCGTTAGAGGCCTGGAGTGGCCCAGAGGGTTCCAGGAAGTTAAGGTTACCAGATTACATAACAATGGCACAGGATGGTGGTAAGGTTATCAGCCTTATGCACAGGCTGCCTTTACCCCATGGAAATGCTCCTGGTACTCATTTCCATTACAGGCTGAGTCAACCCCAAGGTCATAGTTCGATCGGAAGGATTATATAAATGAAAAATTCCAATGACACCACCTGGAATCGAACCAGCGACCTTACAATTTGCAGCACAGCACCTTAACCACTGTGCTACCACGGTCCCCTATTATGGACAGTGGGGAAGGCCAAATCCTCCGAACATTGGTAACAACCGACACAATGTCAACACCCAGACCAGAATCTAATAGTATAACCTTTTGCTTCTCCCATATTATAAGTGATTTGCAACCTAATATGTACAATCCTAACAGAAAATGACAAGATCCTTTTAATGTTTTTTCAGCTAGGTACAAGCGACACAGCACTGTGGTTGTGAAAAAAAAAGTTGAAGATTTTAATGTCCATGTACTTCTAACAGTAAAGGCAAGTTATCCCTCTCTGTGCAATGAAGTCATATAAGGTGAAGAGAGATACAGCTCCACTCATTCTCAGCCTTGGCACTACATGGAAGTAAATGGTCAAATGGCAAATGGCCACTTTCTGCCCAAGGAAGGACCACCTTGGAATCGCTGAAGAGGAGGCTGAGAAATACATGTAAGGTGGATCCCTGAAGTTTTAAAATAACACCTCAGTATGCATTCCTCTGAAGACACGGCTGTTTGGAGGTTATATGGTAGCAGGATGCACAGAGTTGCAGGCAGGAGGCAACTCTCAGCACCAAACAAAATAGATGGGGTCCCAAAAGCAATGTGTGTCACAAGGAGGGAATCTCCCTGACATTACCAATAAAGTTTTGGAAACACGTTAATGTATTTGAAGCTTGATGATTTTTCTTCTGCTTCGTGTCGGGTACACGAATTCCATCAGTGCAGGATTTCATTTGGAAAGTTTCACCATCTATATACAAACACCCAAAAAGTCAGGAACACATTACAGTGATACCTCGGCTAAGAGTGACCCTGCTAACGAATTTTTCGGCTAACGAAGATTTTTTCGCTGTTTTTCGGACTCAGCTAACGAATATGGATTCGACTAACGAATGTTTTAGTGGACGTGCACGCTAACATAAAGCAGCAAACATGAATGGTCGGGCCATTCCACGAGCTGAAATGAACACGTTTCGGCTAACGAATGTGATTCCGGAACGAATTATCGTTAGCCGAGGTATCACTGTACTATTATTTTGCTAGTCTGTGACCTGTACCTTGACAAAATAATTATGCTGTGCCTGAAAGCACTTCACAGCACCACGATACACATTGGCTTGACACACATACAGTTGAACTGTAAAGGTAAAGCAGTCCCGTTACAGGCCTGGAGTGGCCCAGAGGGTTCCTGGAAGTTACGGTTCCCAGATTACATGACAACGGCACAAGATGGTGGTAAGGTTGTCAGCCCCATGCACCGGCCGTCTTTACCTCCAGGAAATGCTCCTGGTACTCATTTCTGTTACAGGCTAAGTCGACCCCAGGGCCATAGTGCGATCGAAGGATGTCAATGAAAAATTCCGATGACACCATCTGGAATCGAATGAGTGACCTTCCGATTTGTAGCGCAGCACCTTAACCACTGTGCTACCGCGGTCCCCCCACAGTTGAACTCTACGTTATGTATATTATGTACAACAGCAACACACCTTAAATGAGTCCGTAAAACGGATCTGATTAACAATTTTGTTTCCTTTCATGCTTCTTTAGCAAATAAATGGGCAGTTAATGAGCTAATTACTGACTTTAAGAAAGCCTACAATTCAGCCAGAAGGGAGGTTTTACACTGTATTCTCATTGCGTGTGGAATTCTCATGAAACTACTTAGGTTAATAAAAATAAATTTAAATGAAATGTGCAGTAAAGTCTGCACACACACCAACATTTGTCTGGTACATTTCCTTTTCAGAAAAGTCTGAAACAAGGACATCCTTTATCACTATTACTCTTCAACTTTGCTTTAGTATATGCCATCAGGAGGCCCATACGAACCAGGAGAAACTGAAACTGTAACTGAACGGAAAACATCACCTTCTGGCATAGGCAGATCATTTTACTCTATCAGATAAAGGTATAAATACTACAAAGAAAGCAAAGAATATTAATAAAGATCCAACTACATGCAATAGTATGCAGTCTGATTTATTTTACTGCAAAATCACTCTACATGTTTCGGGTGTCCACCGCACCCATCATGTGTAATAAAAACTGTAATCGCAGCCTCTGGTACAGGTCATAATATCGGTACAGCTACTTCCCTCCAATGCGGCCAGGTCGGGACTGATTTTGCAGTAAGATAAATCAGACTGCATATTGTTGCATCTAGTTGGATATTTATTAATACTGAATTATGATGCACGGAAACATGAGCTTAAAAAGCAAAGAATCTATATTAGTAATTAGTATGGTTAGCCTAAAAATAAATGGTAAGAAAATGAAGTGTATTTATATCTCACAAAAAGAATCAAAGACAAAACCACAACATAAAGATAGCTAATATGAAGCGTGTTGAGTAGGAAATGTTCCCGAGCCTTTAACTTTCACATTAATCAAGCACTGTATTTTATGGTAGTCGGCACAACATATACCATGCAGTATAAGGGTCAGTCAGGCGCTATTCATGGCATACGTTCATATGCAATGAAACTGGAAACAAGGTCTCGACAAAAGTTTACTGTCTGAATTGGTCTTTGTGGGTGAAACACGTTACCCCCATCAAATTCACCACCAAATGACGAGGTGACGGATATTGAGAGTGCAGTATGTCAGAATGCAGGGCACAGAGTTAAATGTTCAGAACGTGCGTCCACAATAATGATCACACACATCAGCCTAGCATGTCAAGGATTAATATGAATGCAGCATGAGTGGAGAATTGATTCTGAAGCGATACGAAAAGTGGATGCAGCTAATTTCACAATGAAAAGAAAGAGGAAAATCTGTTTGTAAATGTTTGTAAAATGCAACAGCCTGACTTCCAGAAGTGGAATTTTTAGTCACACCAACACAGGATACATTATGCTATTATGCTGAAAAATAAATATGTATCAGTGAAAGCCTGAGGTCATATAATAATAATAAAGTCAACTGTTGTGATAACTTCATGACTCACAAAACTAATCTTGTGTAATTCACTGCACCTACAAATTCACAATTCCCATTATCAGACCATTATCATCCAAACCAGCTGACAAGACATTATTCCATGCAATACTTTCAGTTTTAGCAAGCTGTTTTAAATGCACTGTATTTGGCTACCCGTTCAGTGTGTATATTTGGTTGGTAAGTCATCTGTAACAAGACAACTTGACACTTTCAAACTTGTAATTACAAATATCCTGCATCACATCCCTGAATGGTAAAATCCCTAGTCATTAGTTACTAATACTTCTCCTACTTTCATGCTGTCACTTCACATGCCATCAGATTATATTTCCAGGATAAATGTGCACCAAGAGTTAAACTCAAGCTCAGGCTACCCAGCCAGATCCTAGACAACACAAGGGTGCACAAATCCTGGGTACTAGGTCACCACTGTGACTACAGTGTGTATGGTGGTGCCTAAATATTTGTGGGTGCTCACTATGGAACTTGCTGCATGTCACCATTATGGCACCTGGCTCACCAATTTTTGCAAAATCTGTGTACTCGTGATGTAAGGCAATATAATTCTTGTTACTTCTCTCAACCTATCCTAAAATTACTTCAATTTACTCTTTCTAATAATGAGAAATTATCCATATCCTGAAAATGGAGGCAGCAAGCTTGGAATTCCAAAACTATGCACATACACCACAGTCTTACACACGGACACATTAAAATTTCTAATATCAAGTGTCTACAACATCACAGAAACAGCTGGTATTAACAGCATCATGTGAGAAGTAATTAGTCTTGTCTATAGTAACACATGTTAATGAAACATTCAGAAACAAATGATATTAAGGTCTTAAGATTTTGTGGGATGTGGTGCGCTGTCCATGGGTAGTGGTCAGTGGTGACCATTCCTCAAACTCCCTCCCTTCCTACCTGCATGCTCCAAGTTCACACTGTACATGCTCTTACTGCTCCCTGACTGGCCCAGAACCTTCCAGTTAGCCAGTCTCCAGTCACTGTATATTCAAACTTCCACTTGCTGTGGCATTCTTCTTGGGATATCATGACATATGGCAATGGTACTGACACAATGTCTTAAATTATCAATAACAAACTACCCACTGATGCCAGTAAACATTCCAGATCGAAGATCACGAATACGCTGCAGTGAAAGCCAAAAATCTTGAATGACATTACTTGGCAAATGAACCAAAAAGTGACTTTAAGATCGTACCGTTCACCATCGTAATGAAAATGTCACATGCCTTCAGTTTTGTTTGTGGGTTCTTGATTTACCTAATGACATGTTCCATGCTCTGTGAACAGTGTCACTCATTGGGTAATCAGTAAAATATAAATTGGAAAACTGTGCTAGGGAGTGGTAACAATCTAATCCTAAGTATTACTAAACGCCCAGGCCGATGGAAAAGGATCAAAAGAAACTTGTCACAACAGCTATATTCTGGGGAAATATTTGCTTTTAAGAGCTCCCAAACAGAAACCGAAAGTGGCACCCCCTGCCCTATAACATTTGGTACAAATCCATAGTGGATGAATATTCCATCATGCTCTTTTTGAGCAAGTATGAAATCAGTGGAAGGAGGAACAATACCTGTATTACATAAAACTATTCAAAAGAAACCTAAAAGAACACATAGTTTCCATTTCTAAAAAGAACATTAATAAAGTATCAATGTTGAGTTGATTAACCCTTTCCCCGTTCAATTTAAATCGCTAGTGCCTGGGCAGAAGAGCAGAGTTTTTTCACGGGACATTTAAATTTATGTACTAAACCAGAAACGCTTTAGAGCGTTTAGAGGGGGAGGGGACTTTTAAATCCCGAGCGCTTTGGAGCGTTAGGGAGGGGAAAGGGTTAAGTGTGACATGGGAGTGACAGTACAGCTCTGTTCATTTGTATCTGGCACTGATGGAGTTTTGTGATCAGATAGACACTGCCTGCTTTACTACCAAAGGAAGAGCTTCCATTACCTATCAAGCAGGACGCTTGAGGACAAAAATGTTTTTACCCTCCCAGGAATCAAATTGTGATTGTACAGCCCACAGCACAGCAAATACCAACCAAGCTATAACAACTGCTACAAAATATCACTCATTTGTATGCAGTCTGCTAGGATAACCAACATGACAAGTGGATGCCTAACCACCTGATACACAATATGGTGTTCTTATTTTATCTAAAACTATTTCCTGCAAAATACCAAAAAAGATGTGTGATCTACTGTTTCCCTCTACATACACAATAAACAATTCAAGCAATTTGAAAGATAGTGCCAACATATTATTAATTACAACCAAAATCTAAAACATCAAACACACTGCCATCAAAAATGACAAGCATGAATTTCTTCTCAACAGCTTGCAAAAATAATTCAGTTCAGGTGGGCAAGCAAGCATATTTTTCAAACCCTGGTCATACAAAGAACACCATCTTCTCTCAAAAGAAACATACCCTCCTGTGTAGGAACTGCATACACAGTAACAAACATTAATACAGTCTTTAATACATGTAATGTAACATGCCCAAACCACAATTCATGGGGGGAAAAAAAACTTGAATCCATATTCAAAAACTTACCAAAGTTCCCAATTTCTGTATTGAATCTTCCAACGCAACTGATTTGTTATATTCCAATACATAAATAACATGGAATACATTATCTTCTCACCTGTGAAGATGTGCAGGTGCTTGATTCAGTAAGGTGTAGTACTGTCTCACAAATTCCCGACCTACACACTGGGGACTTGGGGGGTGTTCCATGACCATTTCCTAATTACTGGCTTGTGCTTTTGACAATGATAGAGATAAAACAGATAAAAGGTTGTTTTAAAGAATGTACGAGTAGATGATGGTGTCTTTGCTGCAAATTAACACCTGAAATAGAAACATGTTGCAAATTAAGGTCATATTCGGTAAACATCTGTATAAATTCGACTTAATGTGCACAGGTATTTCCTGTATCGTTATCCGTAACTTACCCTGCCTGCCTATACGACTGCTCATGGGAGGTTAATCCAAAGTTGTGAGTACAGACGTATACACACTATGCCAGCTATCACGATAAATTACGTTGTGGTTCCAATACCACTATCATTTTCGTCTTGTTCGGCCTAGTCCTCATGTTCAAGCTGTTTAATTCAACCAGATATGAACAATGGGACACATGATGAATGTAAAGCATGGACGGCCGTTGGCGGGCAAATATCGTGGACTTACTTACCTGATTTTTGATGATCTTACTCTGCAGTATATCGAAAGCAAAAACAATCCAACACGCTCGTAAAAAATATCTAAAAGAGTACTCTTAACATTATACTAACATATAAAATTACACTATTCACAACATAGCAACAATCCCACCCTACTAGAAACCTCACGGGTGTAGCATAAGAACATTTTTCAGAACACTTTTTCATTAAACTTACCAACAAAACTTGTTGCGTTTTCTTGACAGTAGCAAAAAATCTTGAATACTAAGAAAAATATTTAGCTTTGTACAAAATGAAATCAGAAATATTTTAATAATAATTTACACGGTTCTTATCGAGAACTCCACGCACTCTGGTGTCAAAACAAACTTGCGCAGGAGCGATGCGCATGAACAACTTGTCTCGTATCGCAGAATACGAGATCCCGGTTTGAGATTAAAGAAACCCTGTCGTAAGTTGTGTAAACCCCGTATGTCCAGAGAACTAACTTCTTAAACATTTGAAAATCACTAGCCGCGAATAAACGTTGACTACATTTAACTGCTATGGTAAATTAGAATTCACCATGAATGTACAAAATTAATCGCCAAATGTATCCAAAGACGTCCTGACCTTCGGCTTCCATGTTAGAGAATTTATTGTAGTGTGGTGAAGAAATGGTTACGGTTCAGTCACTTAATACCGACAGTCATTTTTAGAGTATCGCCAAAATTATTAAAAAATGGCCAAATGTATGAAAAATACCCGTACTCTGTCGATATTACCTACTTTACCTCGGCTCACAGGGAAAAATTTTATCAAACCCATTACACCCGATATTTTGGCGTAGCTTTTACAGAGGCACACCCACATTTGTTATGGAATTGGACTAATTATTGAATGGTATTGATGGTCACTGTCAGCACTTACATTACTTTTACTATGTTTAGAATCAGACAACAAATTATTTAGATTGCCTTTGCCTTGCATAATAGCAACAAAAGACTTCTTTGGAAGTAGCAGGAATGTGTGACAATGATTCTTTGCCTGTAGGTATTAAGCCCCACACACCATCCTTTTCACAAGCACAAGTTTGAGGCAACTACCTCTGTGCAATAACTTTAACTGTATACCAATATGTACATTGTCACTACCAAAAAGACTGCAGACCACCAGCATTACAGAGACCCTGAGCCCTTCTAACTGCAGGATGTCAGGCAGCCACATCCCTGAACATATGTTGGAACTTTAAACATTTATCAGTCTCATTTACAACTTAAATCTGGCTTTTTGCAGTTTCCTTGGCACACATTTTCCAAAACACTTCCCATTTTACACATGAAATCACTTTCATACCACAGTAGAATACCTACACAAAAATTCCTGCACTTAACATACACACATTCAGAAATCATATTCCTGTCATACCCATTAATCATATACACCACCCTCAATATATTGGTCACCCAGGTACAAATGGTGATAGGGCTGCTACAGCAATCACAATACCAACACATCCCTAGCTCCAGATTATTTCTGAGGCCAATGCAGCTTCCTGTTAAGTGGTATCAGTTGCTCATACACTGCTGTTCAGTGCCATGCCATGTAAATAAACTGCATGCAAATTTGATGTGTGGTTGACCGTGCATCGTAGTTCAATGTGGAATAAGAAACCAACTAGATGTCACTTAGTATTATATTTATTTCTCCTTTATAATGGCCAGGTCAGAGTGGCAGCCCAAACCACTCTTTGACCTGGCCATCCAACCGACCCAACCCCACACCAACAAAGTCAGTTGTGCTACGTACTTCCCAATGGACACAACCAGCCAACCAGATCTGACTGCCTACACAACCACAGGTATGTAACTTAAACTACATATTAGATCACACCTATACACAACAGATGAAACCACCAACCACAATAACCCACCTAACATGAAAACAGACAAACATATCGACCCGCAAATCCTAGACATATATGGAAATAACACTGCCCATTGTTACAGCACTATACCACATGAAAAAATACAACTAAATCATCAGCTCCTGAAGATGGGCACAAGGTGGCCCAAAACATGTTAAGCAACTTGTAAAGGAGAAATAAATATAATACTAAGTGACATCTAGTTGGTTTCTTATTCCACATTAATACCCAATGTACTGCAAGTACTGTATTATGGCCACCAAATGGTCACCCTTCCCTGAAGTTGTGTTCTGTACCTCCAGAGCATAAGGTTAGGGAAAAATTGCACCTGTGGTAAATTATACCCGTCAGCCAGGCCAATCTTTGTGGAACATCTATTCAGCAAAGCCACAACATGGAAACTATTCCACTTGTTTTATTGTGCAAGGCACATATTTGGAATGCAGTATCCAGCATCCCCGCACCCTAAAGGGTACAAACTTCAATGGTTAAGCACGACACAACATACACTAACATTTTTTAGTTGAAAACTGCTGTGGAGAAATTTTGTATAGCTACGTACCACAGCATTAACCATTCATTGCGAAAAATTTTCCCTTTCAATAAACCGTTGTTATTCACTACAGGGTATTTCAAAATGTACAACTACTGAAGCACAACATACTCTTCAAAATGCACCAATTTCCATGTGCCTGAAGGCCATTGTAACACATCTTTAAACACAATCTTAACTTCATTCCCAGCTGGTCTTGAAACCCCAAATTCCAGTTCTTGCCACACTATCTGCACTTCCTTTTTTTAATTTCAAAGCATTATGCTCTTATGTACACCAATGCCCTCAAAACCAGTTTTGCAGCATCCACCCCGACTCTCTGGCCTTTTACACAGCGCCCACAACCACTGCACTTTCTACCAGCAGTGCATTTATGTCAATCATTTGAATTAGTTTGCCATTCATTTATGTAGTTCATGCAATATGAAATTATTAAATGTATCTGATGAAAGACAGTAAAAGAAAATATTTATACAGGAACATGTTTCAGCCAATCCACATGGCAATCAAAAGGCAGTCTTTCAAAACATGTAAATGAATAGTTGAGTAGAGAAAAACCAACTTGATGCCACTTATTTTATTATTTATTCAATATTCATTCATTGCTCAACATGTTTCGGCCGTTAATACGACCATCTTCAGGAGTCTGCGACTAACTGGTTGTTATTTCA
>Ga0123355_10019793_pt1 | contig 10723 bp, 5 predicted proteins | sample TergutEmb28metaG_3_FD_89872 | JGI IMG/M metagenome (GOLD analysis project Ga0123355, IMG submission 89872) | Embiratermes neotenicus P1 segment gut microbial communities from Petit-Saut dam, French Guiana - Emb289 P1 | ecosystem: Host-associated > Arthropoda: Insects > Digestive system > Gut ...
ATGGCCAATATCTCCGTAACTATTGAGCTTTGGATATAGCTGTTTTGGGTTATATCGGTATAGTTTGACCTAAGGAACACTCTCCCGAAGTCTGGCACATTCCTCCTGGGACACCCTGTATATGTGTGTAGGTTGGTTGATTGGTTGGTCGGTTGGTTGGTCGGTTGGTCGGTCGTACGCAAGTTGGTAGGTGAGTGGGTATCAACATACATAGGTATGTAGCTAAAGCTAGCTAACTAGCTAGTTGGTTAATTGTTTGTTTGTTTGTTTGTTTGTTTGGTTGCTTGATTGGTTGGTCAGTTGGTTAGTTAGTCAGCCAATCAAATCTTACTACCTCTACCTCTTTAAGGGTTACTGGTAGAGGGTGTATATACTTAAATGTGAATATGCCTCTCCTTCATTTATATGAGTGTCCCTTTACATTACATAGGTGAAGTGTGACACAGCATCAGTTATTGGAAAGCTTAAAATTGTTTAATTTTATAAAATTTCTTTCTCCCATCTTCATTATATGTCTATGAACATTGATAAAAACAGTACATACAAAGTTTTGCAGTAATTTCCATAATTAATATCATTATTCAGAATGTTTTTAATGTGTCTATAATGAAATTATTACTTAAAATATCATATTTTGTATAAACAGAACTTTGATAATGTTATATATGATTTACAGATTTAACCCTTATCCTGCTAACGTGGAGAATATGGTGAACTCCTAATAATGCGAGCAAATGGCAGATGGGATTTAATTCAGCGTTTAAAGGGTTCATTTTCTTTGCAACTATTTTATTGTTTTTGGTGACAACTTTCATGATTGCAGTAACTGAACTTAATTGTACAGTGTTCATGTATGTCATGTTATACCTTCTCCATACTAATGAAGGGAAAAAGATGCATTAATAAAAAAAATGTATTAAATATGTTTTTCAGCCATTTATCAGTTACAGTTCTGTAATAACTGAAGTTCATTACAGTGTGTGTGTGTGTGTGTGTGTGTGTGTGTGTGTGTGTGTGTGTGTGTGTGTGTGTGAACTGTGAAACACTGACAAGTTACTGTTACCACAGAAGGCCTTCTGCAAGAGGGAAGGATAAAAGTCTGGTTTACATGTATTTGCATTTACACATATGCAACATTTTACATTTAAACAAAGGGCACAGGAAATCTGCAAACCAGATGACATGCACAGTGCTTGGAAAACTGGGAATTTGCTTTATTCTATAGTTACATCTTTTATACAATGATTATTCTTCACTTGACTGTTAGCTTGCCTGTTATGCCATATTTCACTTCAAGTCTTCTTTCTTTTCATGTTGACTGATATGCCAGGATCCGGGTATTCTGTCATTGGCTGTGCAACCATAGCTACTTTGGCAATGTGATACTTGCATGTATTATGATCTCGTCTGCCATGTTGGCCGCCGAAGAACCTTTGCGGTCTGAAACTCCTCGAAATGATGTAAGTTGCTTTTTATGCTTCTGTACCTTCATCTGTATGTGACGATATTTTATTATAGATCATTCAAATTAAATACCTTTCAGGACTGTTCTGGCCAGAGCAGTAGGGGTTATGTGTAGGCAGGCATAATGTTGATGCACTAGCATATGCATTCTCTTTTTTGAGGACCTCCCTGTACTGCTGCTGGAACCACAGCACCACCATGGCCTTCATGTCTTTGTTCTAACATAATCTATACCCGTTTAGTAGCTTAGCCTTCAAAGGATCTAAAATAACCAGAAGCACATACCCTTGTAGTACAGCATTTCAGTACCTTTATACCACTGTCAAGGACACTGTTGCAGCATGCTCATGAAGGACATCACAAAACACCCATCTTCTTGTGGCCTGCAGTGGAAGGTAATATAGCAGCCACTATACAGCCTGGCCTTTAATTTTTTACTTCTTTTGTTGGTCTCTTTCAAGAAAACCATAAAAGGTTGTAGGTTCAGGTCAGATGAAGATGTCAAGGCTGCAACATTAAAGTGATTCCAGCATTATCACAGGGAGTTCTGTGTAAAGGGGATCCATTGGCTGGTTTATCAATGAGATGCATGCCTCAGTGCACCGCCAGACTATTTTTAATAGTCTCTACTTTTTTACCCAGAACAGTTTCCAAATAGGCTTTGTTTGTGCAATCGTCACATGTAATAACCTCAAACAGTACTGTCTTCGGTGGATGTAATACTGTATAGTCTGGTGTAAATTTCAGAAATATGCTAATTTATTGAAAGAACCTACTGCCTCCATCCATGAGGTAGAAACACTGGGGGCATCTAGTGTCCACCAAAATGTTGGTAAGTTTCTACCATACTGCATGATGGCATATTCCAGAAGACAGTATTCTTCAAAGTCAGTGGCAAGAGAACCTCAAATGTTAGATATTATGCCTTATGTATTCATAAATACAATTACACATATTTTTTGTTACCTTGAATAATGATGTTTATTAAAGTCATTGAACTTTCTATCATTTTATTGAAATGCAGCATGAGATGTGCATATAAATATTAATGAAAAATTTACTTTGGGCTGTACCATTTGTTGTTGTGGTACTGTTAATTTATGTAAATAAAGTTGCATATTATTTGATAAAGTGAGCAACTATTAGCTTCTCAACAGGGATTCAGCTCCATGGATTATGTTAGATAAACTTCTGCAGGTATTTCTTAGAGTCATACCAAACTACAAAAAATATTTCAAGCTTCCTAAAGTGTGACTTATATTTACTGTTTCTGAGAAAATTTGACAATGTAATTTGAGCTAACTTAACTAATTTGCATGTTTTCTTGGAGCTTCTGAATTACAAAGGAGCTTAGGTTACATTAAGTTATTCACAGGCTAGCATGGAAGGTTGGCTGATTTGATAGTCAATACCAATAACATGCATATATATGTTGAAAGACTATGACCCACTTTGTCACTTTTGTTTAACTAAAAGCTAGACTTCTGAATGTTTCACACATGCAGTTCAATGGGTATAAATAAAAATCTTTTTAAAATAATTAACAAATTATAAATTCAGTACAGTGAGAAGATAAATATGTAGTCTTATAAATCACCATTTTCTACATGTGTGTGTGTTTGTGTGTGTGTGCCTGTGTGAGCGCCCGCATGGCACACACACAAACTGAGGCACATGAGTCTGTTGAGAGAGAGAGAGTTCCAGGTGACTGATTTTCACAAAACTTTGTGAGAAGGTGATGCCATTTTTGGATACATCAAGGCTGCAGTTTTTAATAGCATACAGTCAGTAATACATAATAATATGGCAGGTACACAAACTGGTGAGGTGGGCGCACCATTAGTACCAATTACATAACAACCTAGAATAATGTGTTATGTAGATCTTGGAAAAATATGTGATGATTATTATGGGGCAGGGTCAACAAGTAAAGTGTATTCAGGTTCTTATATTTTCACCTGTGTGTATCATTCCACCATTTCTCAATATTCATATTTCATTTATTTACCACTGATGTATAATCTTATCAACTGACAGCATCATTAAATAAAACACTGCTGTCTACCTCCATCTGTTATTAATTGTCCAGTTTTTTTTAAGTCCATTTGCAAAATTGTGACAAGCGACTGTTAGCTTTGTCATGTCTCTCTGTCTGTGTGCCTGTACATCAACATGGGACAACTTGGTTCCCACAGGACGAATTTTCATTAAATTTGATATTTCAGAATTTTTTGAAAAGCTGTCAAGAAAATTGAAGTTTGATTAAAATATTCTTAAAACAACGGGTACTTTGCATGAAAACCTATGTACATATGTGATATTATCTCAATGAATTAGTCTTAACTTGAGAAATGTTGCAGACATTGTAAAGAAAATAAAAACACATATTATGTTCCATACAGTTTATCCAAAAATCTTGCCATTTATGAAGTAATGTAGAAAAATATGGTAGAACTAGATAGGTTACACATGACAATACAGTGCTGCATAAAAAAGATGCACTTTGCATACCAGATGACTAACACAAGAATACAGGCACATGCTCATAATATTTAATACATATTGCTTCATAATTTATTAATTCTGACCATCCTCTTATAATGTTTCATGGTAATACAAAAACTGAGAAACTATGCAGTGACTTATATGTCATTGCAATCTGTTTAACCAAACTATGCATCTAAAGAAGGCCATGAGCAAACAGACTTTTTTTGTTGCATTGTAGCATTTATATGTAACTTGTGAAAACTGTGTGTTGGAATATAATTTCTTTCAAAATCTGGTATGTATAATTTGCATTGTTGCCAGTGACATTAATTTACCATAAAAGTATTGTTGTGTATCACTCAGCATTTGTGTATAGTTAACAATGGCATGTAACTCAACAACACACACAGACTGCATTGTTATGTTTCCACTGCAAAATGGTTGTGTGAACAGACCACAGAGTTTCAGTACACATACATTGCCTCTCTTGTCAGAAATTAGCATGTATCTTCTGCATTTTCTCTTACTGTCTAAAATGGAACCCGTTGCTTGCAACCTTGTAATTTGTCAGTTGCTTTCTCACATAGAAGCAGCCTGTCCAGGAGTTTTATATGAATTTACAACATTTCTTGTAGCAACTGTACTTGCCTGTGTAACATGCAGTAATCCACATAGCAACTGCAGGTATATCACAGGGACCTCATGGGCACTCCAGTAAGTGGAATGGTAACAAGCTGGTGTGCAAGATTGGTGTACAGCATAAGCAGTCCCCTGGGAAATGACTTGTGACTGGGGCCATTTAAAATATGCCGTTATTTGTAAATTGAGCGTTATTTAATTTTCTAAATTTTATTTTTATATCATAAAAGAAACTACTGTACTCACAAGTCATAATTCTTGATATTTATTTTTGTCATGTTATGTCATGGTAATCAGTACAATGTAAATTTTTCAGATCCTGTCAAAATTTGATGTCTTCTTCACATCAGTGTTTACAGTGGAAATCTGTCTGAAGATGATTTCATATGGCTTTGTTCTCCATGATGGTGCTTTCTGCCGCTCAGCTTTCAATCTCCTTGACTTGCTTGTGGTGTTTGTCTCTCTTATCGCCATGTTTATACGGTATGTAGAAGATTTAATCTTTCGTTGTATGGTGCCTATTAAGATTAAGAATTTGCATGGGTTGAAGCAAAAGACTAGAGGGTTTGATGCGTAGGTTTTAAATTTACGTTGTCTGAGTTTTTTACCTTATGTGGTTCAGCCTGTTCCAGAAAATGATGGTGTTCTTTTGTTTATGAATAGTCAAAAATAATTTTAATAAGCCAATAAATTATCACACACAACTTATATTTTAATCAGAACTAAATGTTTCAGTCTTTATTAACAAGCTCTCATCAGGCTATACAAAACAATGAAAGTTCAATACACAACATGCATTATTTAAAAATCAAGTCTAATGTCTCACCTTGTCTTAGATCTATGTTAATAATCCATTATTAAAACAACATTATCTTGAAAATCTTGGTGTAATATTTATAACAGGTGTTAATGGCTCTTGTAGCTGTTCATCATAGTTAAAATGCTGAAACCACATTGTTAAAATATTAGGCAGTGGTGTGAATTTTTCCCAGACAGTAGCATTGAATCTCAAGATTATGTACCGTTACCTACATCTTTATGTACACACTGATAATGGCTTGTTTGTAAAAACTGAAACGTGTAGCTTTTAAAATATCAGGTGTGTTCGATGGGTAGTGTATTGGTCTGTGTATTCTAATACAAGGGGATGAATAATGTAAAGAAAAAAATAATTGCAAAGACCTGTCTGGGCTGAGTCCAGGACCAGAAGAGAAAATATAAATAGCTCAATTGAGTGTTACATAACACTACAGCAGAGGGAAGTAAAAAGCTGGACTGAGTGTATTGGTACTGCAATGGGTTAATCTGTGATAAGGGGTTATAGTGTCCTTTTGCTTCTGGCTGATGAGTGATTATGCCAAATGACTTGCACATGCATACATTTAAAATCCAGTGTTTCACGTGCAAGGTGTGATATATGTGGGAAACCATTTAGTGTGATAGGTTTAGTTTCAGGTATCAGTGTTACTAGTAAATTTAAAAATACCTTATTACAATTTTGCAGTGGAAGTGCCATTTCAGTGGTCAAAATTCTTCGAGTTTTGAGAGTTCTCAGGCCCCTCCGAGCTATCAACAGGGCAAAAGGGCTCAAGGTAAGGAAAATGGGATGCTTAGTTTCATAAGCTACCCAGTACATATGTGTGGGGTTTCTCTACAATCAGTATCAAAGTAATTATAGAGTATAAGAAAGTACAGAATGTATTCGTGCTATTTTATAGTATATTTTGACTTGTAATTTTACTAGAACAAGAGTGGCAGATATAGTAGCAAACCCCACTGTGCGTGTTGCCAGTTAGAGATTATAAAACTTTTTGTATGACAAAAGAAATATAGTTGATTTTAGAATATAAGTAATGTAAATAATAGATGTTATAATTGTAAAGTTTTTTCTTGGCTGCTCTTTCCATTGTGTACATATGTACAAAATGAAGCAGGTGGCAGACTGGTAGAAGAGCCCTGTTGTGCCAAGTGACCACATAGTTTGGTTCATTGCTTTTAATAAATGTATTACATAGCATGGGGCACCTGAGGATGAACCTGGCCCATGTTTACACAGGAGAGAACAAGGTGTTTCCAAGACAGACAGTGCCTGGTATTTGTTGATGATGTATCTGTCCTATAGCACGTAGTCCAGTGTGTGATAGTCGCAGTAAAGACTATTGGCAACATTGTCCTGGTCACCTGCCTTCTTCAGTTCATGTTTGCTGTTATTGGAGTCCAGTTGTTTAAGGTAGGCAGCAGTCAAACAATCAATGTTTAGTGGCAAATGCACCTCTGGGTTTAGATTAATCTTTAATGGGTTTTAAGTTATCATTTTTATTTTCATATTTGAAAATATTAATTTCTTATGTGATGTACAGTATTTTGTTTTATTCAAATTAGTCCTTGTGGTTTTGTGTTCTATAAAGACGATGCAGGGAGCCAGTCAGCAAGATGTTTGTGCTCCTACCCAGCCTTGTTGCGTTGCGTTGCATCGCGCTGCACCTTGTTTGTCATTGCCCCAACTAATTTGCATGTCAGTGTGACTTAGAAATTGTGTCGTACAGTACCTGTGTATGTTTCTCCTGTTACCTAGTTCGTTAGCCCACACAGAAATGCAAAGTTTTGAATATCCTAAAATCTGTTCCAAAATTTTGTGCTCTTCACTAGTCATTCTAGGACAGGGCAGAGCAGTGGGAGAGGTTGCAAGGCTAGCAAGGGAGCCACCAGGTAACTAGAAGGTTGATGGTTGTTTCCATCCTGATGCCATGACAGGATGATTCTTGTTGCATGTTCTGGCTCTTGCTGTGTGCTTTATTACTTAACGTTGTGTAGAGGGTAAAGAAGTCTGGGAAATACTCACGTAATGTAGCCCTTTTTTGGGGTGGGGTGGGGGTGGGGGTGGGTGGAGGGGGGGAGAATTACCTGAAAAAGAGAATGGATGTGTAGTTGCCTCTTTTTATTTATGTGTTGGTACACATATTGATAGGAAGTTAAATTTGTATTCTCTCTTGGGTTCTTCTTATGATATGGCTTGGTTGCAAATTGCTTGCTGGCTCCCTCAGCTGTCATTCTGGTCCCCCAACACAGATGTTCTTCCCTGAAGTTTACAGAACTGAAGTGGCCTGAATTTGATTTGTTTTGAGTTTGAAGACTGGTTTATCCCTGAACCTCTGGGATATGGAAAGGAATCTGGCAAGAATAAGATGCTGGCCATACAGTTACTCAGGCTTCAACGAGCTAGACAGGGAGAAACAAACAGAAAGCAGAAGCAACAGGAAAATCTACAAGCATCTTTGAGAAGTGGATTGTTTATTAATAATTATAAAACAGTCTAACAATTTTTTTATCATATGGATCTGTTTTTTTTCGTTTGGTTGCTTGTGCGTTTCTAGTTTTAGAATTTGTTATGATGATAACATGAATGTCGCTATTTATTCGGAAGAATTTGTTTGTGTGTTTCAGTCAGCATCTTAATCTGGCCCAGGCTCGCTTGCTTCTTTCCCTCCGTGACCCACCATCCCAACCAAGTGCCTGGCATGGAGTTGCTCTGCTCTGGTATTTGGTCCCTTAGGTGCATTTGACCGGATGCCTGTCTGCCTGCCTGTTGAGGGCTTTGGGCTAGAGTAACTGAAAGAAACCAATTCCATACTGACATTGCCTCTCTCTCTCTCTCTCCTCCCCTAGTACGTAGTGAAATGCGTGATAGTAGCCATTAAGACGATCGGCAATATCATGCTGGTAACCTACCTCCTGCAGTTCATGTTCGCTGTTATTGGAGTGCAGCTATTCAAGGTAACTCCCACCACTACATGTGTTGTGCTTGCTTGCTGCACTATCACATTTGACATGCTTCCTGCATTATTTCAGTTTAGCGAACAAATGTCCTTCCTTTTTCCTTTCTTGTCTATGTAGATTAGAGTACACATACTTGCCTCTGTACTTGCTTTGAAAATTTCATATCTGTGACATATATCCTTTCATGCTTGCTGCCTAGTGTAAATTAGCTTGCTGGTAGCTTGCTTATCTTCCACTTGCTTCAGTGTGTTTGCATCTTGTTTCATATTTCTGTCTCACTGCAGTAGGGAAATATTGTTAGTAAGTATGTTTTGTATACACTGCATTTGTACTATATTTGATTACAATTTTTCGTTTCATAGTACTTCACTTTTCATGTACATGTAGCCTGTTAAAAATAAGTTCTACATATCAGAATTTATGATCACTGTATTTATTCCATCCTTCTGTGTATCATATTATTTAGTAATGGTGAATCACGTGGCATGTAATAGAATAAAGTGTAATTTATGATAAGTATTTTTCCTCAGGTGGTTACATTTCATATGTTTGACGTTCCCCAGTGAATGCAGTACTGAACACATAAAAAGCAGTTTCTATTGCAAGTTGTTTAGAATGAAATTAGTTTAATGTGTAAGATTTTAGGTTCGTACATCAGTCAGTAGTGAGATTATGGTCTTCTACGTTGCAGCTTGTGTAGAGTGGTTGTGTGTTATTCCAAAATGTTAGCAACTATCTACCAAACTACCAAACGAGACCATAATCGTAGTATTCACTGTTGTGTGAGATCCTTAATTCTTACATATTTTCAGATAGGTCTCTTTCTTAACATGTCATTTTTCTATCACCTATTCATTGCTCTTTATCATGCAAGTCACTGGAAACTGAATCAGAATGTTTCCACATTGCATGTTTTTGACAGTCACATATACAAGCAAGCTTTTCGCAATGTCATTAGAAACCACAAAATAGGTATCCGGGGTTTGTTGTATATATGACTGTATTGTAAACATGTCTGTCGTATACTCGTATCTTCTGCTTTTAGACTTTCTACGTCAGCTTACTTTCTTATGCTGCCAGCAATGTAAGAGACATAATTTCTCGTGAGACATTTTGCTGCAGTTTAAATGAATTACATACTTTTTTTTAATGTGCACTGACACAGCATGTTATTAGTGTTAACACATTACATTATTGTATTTTTCTGTACACACTGTTGCCAATTTTCTTAATTCTGTATGTTTTGTATAAATAATAATTTTATGCTGCTGTAATTAATAGAACATTAGATAGGTGTATATTATTCTAAAGTAAATCATCAAAATGGAAAATTTTCAGAATCTGGAATTTATCATCAATAACATAAGTGATGTATGTATAACGTAAAATTGAGGTACATTTGCGTAACAATTGTTGCTCTGGAAAAGCAATAATATTAGGTATTCTGAGTGTGTGTCTGTAGCCTTAGTTATCCAGCACCAATTGCACATGAGCCATATTATATTGCCATCTGTGGCCTGTCTGGCTGTACCATTCCACATTATTTCACAAAGGGTGGGATTTTCAGAATAACATTATTGATTATAAAATGTATGTTTTGATTTTCTCTACATCTTCTCTCTGAAACATTTCTCATTCCAAGAATTGTGTGAGATACATAGGTCGTCACGTAAAATACCCGTTATTCTTGTTAATCTTGTCATATTTTAATAAAACTTAAATTTTTGTGAGAGATTTTCAACAAATGCTGAATTAGCAAACTTTATGAAAATCTGTACAGTGGGAGCCAAGTTGTTCCAGACAGACAGACATGACGGTGCTAATAATTATGTTTCGCAATTTTGCGATTGCGTCAAAAATAGTATATTTGATTTTAGTGGCCGAGCTAGCATAGTCAGTATAGTGACATGCTACGGGCTGGATGGTCCAGGGTTTGAACCCCAGTAGGGGCGAGATTTGCCCTACCCATCCAGGCCAGCTCTGAGGTCCACCCAGTCTCTTTTACATTGGGTACCATGTCTCTTTACTAGAGGTAAAGCAGCCGGGATGTGACACTAAGCACCCACCGCCATCTAGCGCGAAGGTTAAAGAAAGAGTAGAGCTTGACTCCCCCTCTGAGCCTGTGATAGGGTGAACTTTACCTTTATGTTTGATTTCACAAGTAATAGTTAGACAGGTTACTTAATTACATCCTGTAGCATGCAATATAATTCTTTGTCTTATATAGGGCTCGTGTTAATATGAGACCTTGATTTTCATCAATTTATAGTAACATTTCTTCAGCTGTATCAATGAAGTCCCCAGAACTTTCAAAAAAGTAAATTCATACATCCATATGATTCACACAGTTCAAGAG
>Ga0123355_10019795_pt1 | contig 10723 bp, 3 predicted proteins | sample TergutEmb28metaG_3_FD_89872 | JGI IMG/M metagenome (GOLD analysis project Ga0123355, IMG submission 89872) | Embiratermes neotenicus P1 segment gut microbial communities from Petit-Saut dam, French Guiana - Emb289 P1 | ecosystem: Host-associated > Arthropoda: Insects > Digestive system > Gut ...
CCTCCTTCCTTCCTTCCTTCCTTCCTTCCTTCCCTCCCTCCCTCCTTCCTTCCTTCCTTCTTTCCCTCCTTCCTTCCTTCCTTCCCTCCCTCCTTCCTTCCTTCCTTCCCTCCCTCCTTCCTTCCTTCTTTCCCTCCCTCCCTCCTTCCTTCCTTCCTTCCTTCCCTCCCTCCTTCCTTCCTTCCTTCTTTCCCTCCCTCCTTCCTTCCTTCCTTCCTTCCTTCCCTCCTTCCTTCCTTTTTTCCCTCCCTCCCTCCCTCCTTCCTTCCTTCCTTCCTTCCTTTCTTCCTTCCTTCCTTCCTTCCTTCCTTCCTTCCACTGCCTTCCCATTCCTTCACTAACCAGCCTTCTCGAACATACTAAAATTCTTAATCTGCGCTTTTGGCAGCACCGTTAAATGAGCCACCTACATAATTAAAACACACCTACACGACATTCATTACAAATTTTATCCGAAACATATTTCCGTCAGTAGCTTTACGCAAGAAATAATGTGTTCTGATCTACGTATAGGTTATTCAGTTACCGTCAGGAAGTTACGGAAAAACATTCACATGAAATGTCTTGTGGAAATATTTGTAAGAGTATCTCCTACGAGTAAAATTTATCTTATAGTCCTAGTAGCATTTAAGGAACTCTGAACTGTCTTGAAGCTGTTATTCTGTTGTTTTAAAATGGCTTCCGAGGCCTGCTCATTCGTCCCGTCAGGGGCAAGTAAATGTGCGTGTGGAGACCATGCAGCCTACAGCTTGTAGCTGGGCACTACCAATCACATGCTCTCTCCTTCATGGCCATCGTCTTGGAAATGACAGGGTTCTGCATCTCATGTGGGTTATTTCGCGCCTGGCTGAAATGGAGAATGTACCACCAGGACCAATCATCTTGCAGTCTCCACCCAATATTCGGTAGATAATGATGGGTCTCTACAGAAACGAACTGTAGAAAATAATCGTCTTGGCTAGTAGATTCAGAAAGAAAAGAAACTTAAAATGGTCGAGCTGGGAGCGAACCACGACGGAAATTACTTCTCCCTTGTTCTTACCGACAGCTTAATGTTCAATGCCCAGGAATTTACATATAAAACGTCTGCATTTTACAAAAGCTCCAGAAATATTCAACTACACGTCTCAATCCTCTCTGCGCTGATTATTCGCATAGACGAGAAAACACACACGTGTACAGAGAACGAAAATGTGTGGCTCCGGTAAGATTTGCAGTTCTTAATATGTTCATTTTCACATGGACATTATTATATTTAAAATTTGTTAGTCCTTTTAAGTATGTCGTTTTTTATTATTGTTTGTAGAGGGGAGGACTCGCCCAGCAGCCAATGTTTGGCACAAGGAATGTACAGTAAAACATCACACCTTAGACGACAGACCTGAATACATTTGTTCCATGTTTTAAACCAACAACATGCAATAAACAAATGCATTAGTGCATTTTGTGGGTTTAAAACATGGAATGTAAGAATATGCAAGGTAAAAATAACATTAAAAAATAACTGAGGCTTTTGGTTCGCATTCACAAAATGGATGTGGCTGCCCAACCATTTCATCTGCCATTTCTCAAGAACGGGATTACAACGTGAACACCAAAGTTTCCTTGAAGTTATGAAGTGTGGCCGCCACCTCTAGTGCGTGTGTGCAGAAGGTAGGCCCAAATGTGCAGCTTGGTTGTGGATCGTATTTGAACTCTCAATATTAACTTAACCGCTTAGTGACATCTTGTATTTTTAAGTTCATTTTATGTTTATTTTATAACCAGACATTCACGCTTGTTTTTAAATACGACACAAAAGAGCATTGCCAATGTTACAAAACCCCCAGTTTTCAATTGCTGTTCCTCGCATGGTGTGACACTAACAAAGCTAATTAAAATTTCATCCTGCTAGTTCATTATAAGCGGAAATTCCTCTGTAGTGTTTGTCAATTACTCGTTTCCACTGATCATTACGAAGTGACCTATTTTATGTTAGGTTATAATTCCGTTTATGTATGTGTAATAAAAGAAGCCACCTGTAAGACAAACTCAGTGATGGATAGATAATGTAAATGTAGATCTAAGGAAGATGAAAGTATAGGATTGAAAATTATTACAAGTAGCAAAGAAACTTTCGTAACTACGGCGCTGAACTGTCTGCTTCTGCTGTCCGAATATTATTAATCTCCGTGCTGCACAAACTGAGGCAGAAATACACAGAGTGACAACTTTGTGGTTCTTATGTATATTGGACCGTGCATCATTGTGATAGTTGAAGAAAAAGAGACCAACTTGATGTCCCTACTTATTAAGTTTTATTTCACTTCTTTTATGCTCAACATGTTTCGGACATTAATACATCCATCATCAGGAGCCTACGACTTTTCTATTGTATCACCACATTGGTTGTGTATTCTTGTTTTGAATTGTGTTGGAGTTTCGGTGTGACTGGTTGGGGTGGTATCCCTATGGCAGGTTTCAGCCTGCCACACGGATACCACCCCAACCAGTCACACTGAAACTCCAACACAATTCAAAACAAGAACACACAACCAATGTGGTGATAAAATAGAAAAGTCGTAGGCTCCTGATGATGGATGTATTAATGTCCGAAACATGTTGAGCATAAAAGAAGTGAAATAAAACTTAATAAACAGTGACAACAAGTTGGTATCTTATTCTTCAACTTTGTGGTTGTTTGGGTTTGCTGATTCTCTATTCAAAGGAAAAGGTATTTATGTTGGAAAATCCACTCTATACTTTAAAAAGTCATTTTTGTCGCCACGTCTCTTAGGATATATCGTAGTGTAAGCATACAATTTGCCGGTCCCAGTGGCCGCACGGTCTAAGAAGTAGGTCTGCAGCCGCTCACCTGCTGAGATCGTGGGTTCGAATCCCATTGGGGGCATGGATGTTTGTTTTGAGTGTTGTGTGTTGTCAGGAAGAGGTCTCTGCGATGAGCTGATCACGCGTCCAGAGGAGTCCTACCGACTATGGCGCGTCGTTGTGTGTGATCTAGAAACCTCAAGAATGAGGAGACCATGGCCTACGTTGGGCCGCAGCGCCACAGGGAAAAAAGGAAGTTTGTAGTAACCTGCAATGCGTCACTGACTACGCCGCTAAGTTACATAAAACTTCGAATTTCGTATATTAAAAATGATTGCTACATCGATTTCGGCTCTAAATTCGTTGACGTAGTTATGTTTAAGTAAAAAAGAAGAAAAAAAAGGGAATAGTATGTGAAACTGCAGAATTCGACAAAGACTAACTCAGTCTGTCAAGTACACTATTCTTTTGAAACATGAGCGCTATTTGGAAGAAGCGGTCTCGTAAATAACAGGGTATGCGTTCTTCATCATCAGCATGAGGACTGACTCCTCCCCAAAGCTTAACACTCTAAAACACTCCTTACACCCCATTACTCTATGAAAACAAACTGGGCAAAACAAGGACATGATGCCAGCATTTTCGATATCACCCTAAATAGACAAAGAAACTGAGAAGCCAGTAGCAAACATTAAAACCTAAGTATCCCTGTGCTCTGTCTTTTGTCTTTCATAACTTCAATGCCCTCATCTTACTCTTCTAAGACTTGTGTCGTAATGTTTCGCAAAGGTTCCCTTGTTACTTTTCTTGAGACTTATATTTCGAGCTTCATTTTTGTCATAAAATTTTAAGTATGGTCTTCTGGGTTATTATTCTGTGACGACCTCAAATCTCATACATTTCTGTATGGTTGTAATGACGGCATACCGCATTCAGAACCATCGAGTCTTTGAAGTGTGTTTCATCTTCCCGTGTTCAAAATAAAAATGAAAACACAAGTTTCATTTTAAACACGTTACGATGGAAAAAGTCCAAACGACTCTGTGATCTCAAACGACATCTTAAGTTGATGCGTTGCTGAAGTCAACGTAGAGATTTCTCCTGACACTAATATCTGAAATTTATCTTCAAAGGACGTGATGTATCGCATATAAAAAAAAAGAGAAAATATAGCGACATATCATCGACAGTGTATTTGAAAATAATTCTACTTCAAATAGAAGTCAGCATACTCCTTTAGAACCCCTATTCCATTGTCCTCCCGTCTCTCTTCCCCACAAATTCCGAAACCCATCCACTTGCCTCTTGCTTCTGGCCAAGTTTTAACGTGATGAATCAGGTCCTTGTGAGCAGATACTTCTGGGACAGCAAAAACAAAAGGTCGGTACCTCCAAAGCAAAAGACACCTATGAAAGCGTCAGGGGGTGGTGGTGCAGTCTACAGAAATGAGGACCAAGCAAAGATAGGAAGTTAAGAGCGACTCTTCAGCGCGCTGAACGCACATAGATAGCTAGCTACATACAGTGCTTCTTACTGTCGTATTTCTCAAACACGGCTCCGCGGAACATCGTTCGGCGTCCTGTAAGTTATTATGGAATCCATCCATAAAAATGTTAATGTAACACTAAAACTGCACATATCCCTCTAAATATTGCGAAAACTTTTGTCCTGCAAATGGAAATTATTATTATTATTATTATTTACTGCAATTGATTTGTTACCCGGTGGCAGTGGTTATTTTACATGTATACAAAATGTGAAATTGGTTACTATTAAATTTAAGTCGGGAGGGCTACATGAGAAGCATGTAGTGGCAACTTGGAATCTTGGGAACCATCTCAGCATTTGCTTATAGACACAGGGAAAAGAAGAAACACCTGTGTCGAAGTGGCTGGTCGCAGGACCTTCCGAATACTGACTTCTAGCCAGCAGTCTGGCATCTAAAGTAAAAACAGCAATACATAGTACAACAACACACATAAGATGACAACAATGCACACAAGACAACTACAACAATACACATGGCTAACCAACGACAATCACACACAAGACAACTTAAAACTAGCAACAATACACACGAGACAAATTGGAATACAACAAATAAAGAAGGTAAAAACACCCAAGTAAGAAATACTGGAGTTAACTTCACGCATTATCAAATGTCTCCTTTTTTTTTCATTTTTGTAGGTACGGGGTTCCTCGAAATGAAAAAAAAAAAAATTAGGAGTTCCTCCAAGTAGAAAGGTTTGGGAAACACTGTGTTACAAAGACATAAAATTCACTTCGAACAGAAGCAATGGGTCTCAATGGATGGGCTGATGGGAGGACACGTAATCCATATTGTGTGTTCATTTCATGCAAACAATGCAGCAGTATTCTTGGCTGCAGAGCCACCTGAGCCCTGTTGGATATCACGTTTCCTTCACCACGTGTTCTTTTATTCCACTGCTGTTCCGGTGGCTTTCCACGCTTCGTAACTTCATTAATAGGGTCTAATATTTCCACATCCGGTAGGGCAAAAGAGTGCAGATAGAGCTGAGAATTTACACCGTCTGTACTGTATGTTACTGCATTAAAAAGGGCACTGTTAAGTTTGAATCACAGCCCGAAATATTCCTTTCAATTCCCATGAACATTATTTGTACCTCGTGGAGTTTTGCACATACTTCCTTCAATTACTTTCCCCAGATGGCTACGGATTGTACATTTCATAAGGGCTTATACACTGCATCGCAATCCGTCACTATTCTACTATTTCCAAGATATTCAAACATAAGTAGCCTAGAACTGCGCAGACTAACCACAGAAACGCCGGTCCCAGTAGCCGCGAGGTCTAAGGCGTAGGTCTACGACCACTCGCCTGCTGAAATCGTGGGTTCAAATCCCACCGGGGGCATGGATGTTTGTCTATTGTGAGTGCTGGGTGTTGTCAGGTAGAGGTCTCTGTGAGGAGCTGATCAAACGTCCAGAGAAGTCCCACCGAATGTGATGTGTCGTTGTGTCGGATCTAGAAACCTCAAGAATGAGGAGGCCATGGCCCCCGTTGGGCCGCAGTGCCACAGAGGGGAACCACAGAAACACAGCTAAAAATACGGAATGGGTATCTGATGTAAAGAATTATTCTCTAATGTTCCGCTTCATAAGGAAAAGTTTGAGTGCAACAAAACACTAGAAAAAGTTATTTCCTGTGTCATGTTTGTATTTGTGACTAATTCTGCCGAGCCTTAATCTGTTCAGTGTCAGTTATTTACGTACTTACATTAATATCACCCCTGTACTATGGCAATGGGCCGGGTAGCTAGGTCGGTATAGTGACTGACTAGGGGCTGGACGGTCCGGGATCGAATCCTGGTGGGGACGAGATTTTCCGCCCGTTCAGACCGGCCTTGGAGCCCAACCAGCCTCCTGTAAAATGGTTACCCGGTCTTTCCCGGGGGTAAAGTGGGCCGGGGCGTGCTGCTGACCACTCACCCCCTTCTAGTGCCGCGGTCATGGAATAGTAGAGCTATACCTCTACCCACCCTCTGGGTCACACCGGGCCTGTAACGGGATCACTTTACCTTTACCTTCACTTTTACCGTACTATGGCAACGGAAGTCTAACAAGGAGTTCTAATAGAACGCAGAAAACCTGCTTTTAAGTTATATAGCTTACTAGCCTTACACATCTCTCACCTTATTTGCAATTTTTTATTCTATTGTCACAGAGAAATTGAAATTTTCTGACCAAATCTTTTGTGCATTTCCCACTTCGACTGTGATTTCAACATAACATTTTCAATGTGCTTTTAATGTTCAAAAGAAATTTTAAAATATTGTGTTAAACGGAAGAGTGTGCATTCATACAACTGACTGAACACGTGGAGATGGATAACATTAAATTTATTTTAAATTGTCAAACACGTTTCAGCGACAAATACAAAAACTTAAAACACAAGGCGTTAAAACGTAGCGCTAAAAAGAAACTTAAAAAACGTCGTTTAAGACGGAACAGTTTGTGTTTATATAACTGACAGAACGCAAGGGGAGGGATAGAATTAAATTCACTTATGCCACTCTTCCTGTTCTGCTAATACTGTATAATTATTACAGTCGTAATAATTTGGTGCACATGAATGTTTATTTCTGTACATAAAACCATAAAACAAACGTTCTGCTTAATGAGTAAATTTGCATGCTTTCGTATAGCAGCAGTACAACGACGTAAATCTTTATTTCGCTCGCCACACTGAATGGTGCAACACACGTGCTGTTTTCACGTAAATTTTCAAAACCCTCAGGAGGGTTCGACGTGATAAAATGTTGCACAGTTTACGGTACTTCATTAACCGAGTTACTCTTCCCGCGAGATCTTCATTTACAGCTTCACACACCGAATTCTTGCCCATCAATGAAACGCAACTTTATAAGCGTGACGCAGAACTGTACAATGTTGCAATAACTTACAGTTACAAATGTTGCTACTGTATGAATCTGGATATACTAATTATCTCTCGACTCTCCTTCGTACAGCGCAGTTTGCAATCCCGTTATCAGCCCACTCTTCCACCATTATCACCGCCATCCTTTTCAACATCTTCATCATCGACATCGTGTGGAATTCCCAAAATACATATTCATATTCTTTGGGAGACATCTTATATAAATCTCGACAAAGAGACGGCTATCCTCAGGTTTCTGTGGAATCCGTTTGGCCTGCAGGCAAATTCTTCAACAGTGGTCCTTCCTTAACCCAGGCCACAGGTATGATCAGACCCCCACTCACAATCATCCTACCTCACTGTTCTTCCCGAGCAGTGCGAAACAAATATTTTACTTAAGAATCTGAAAGTTATATCCTTCCTATGCTCCGTCCACTTTCATTTATTTAAAAATTACTGCAGTGGAGATCTTAAGCCGCAACCTAATTCCTCAAATTATAACCTTCTTGGTTATAGCATGGTCCAGGAAAACGGGTTTGTTCCGAAGTTTTGGAGAAATATTTTGCCTCTATGTGTATATATACATTATGCTACACACATAAATATGTAGCTCCCTGCGAATATGTAGGCCCATTGATAAAGATTTGTAAGGTAAAAAAATGGATACAAAATTTAAGCTTTACAAAATTATGACTAAGAAATCTGTCTCACCCTGAAACTTTCTGGCTTGTATTTCAGAGTTTCCTTTTTCAAATCTCAGACAAAATACACACCGCACTGGATGCAGGTTTTCGTGTTTACCACAGCCCAGCTGATGAAGTTAAATACCTTAAATTAGTCCACAATCACTTCATTTCACATCTTTCCAAGTTCATTCATTATATTATCATCAAATCGTTCGAGTTTATCATAATTACAGACAGCGTCGTTAAATAAATTACAGCATGCTACGTTATGCATGCTCACTGCTAACAGTGAAACATGGGCAAAAATAGAATACATGAAAGGTGTACAAGTTCAAAAGGTGAAGTGAGGTCTGAAAGGAAACTGAACGACTGTGCAAAGATTTGATAAATTTATTGGGGAAGAAATAATAAATTAGTAACAGAATTTGTTTCAAAAGTAAAACTCCAAGACGGGGAAAACAAAGATGGACGTAACAGCTTCCGATGGCCGGTCGTGGACCCATCCCCAATCGACAATTCCATACGTGGGACCCCGTATAATTATTGGCGAAGTTACTCAGAGATTCTCATAACAGGGGCCCAGAGTACTGGATTCTGTTGGAAGAATGGAATTCAGTCCGAAAAAAAAAAAACCATAAGAAATTTCAGCATTCTGCATGTTTGGTGGTCTACTGTCCTGCAGGGTGTGTTGGGGCCTTATGTACGCCACTAGTTGGCAGACAACAGGAAGTCTGTAAGGGAATAATCACTTTAATGCTTCAAAATTTAGGTAAATCACTTTTTCTGTCAAATTATAAAATCGGTCAATGTAGGAAATTCTGTTCGAGCTCACACGCACACAGGACCATATCTGAACAACCCGGCATTTTTTTATTTAATTGGAAGTTATGTAGGATCTACTACCTGATCCATATTCTCAGAAAATCACGTCGCGATCTCACATGACCCCGAATCTAAAACTTTTGAATTTCAGACAAAAATGTATTTCTGTTTTAAAGGTAGAGAAGATAAATAAATCGAAACATCACAGGAATAAATTTGTTTCTTTGTTTGTGTAGTCTTAACAGGTCCCATGAAGGCTACAGGCTTGTATCATCAAGAAATCCAATTATTATAATTACCGCAAAATAAACTCCAGTGTCGTGAACCTTACAAACACATTATACACCTTATGACTGCTCCCGTCTTTCTACATAATAGGAATGGAACTCCAACCATTTCCGCCACCGCGTTGTAAGAATTTTGTAAACTTAATCTAGACGAATGTTTTTAAAAGTCTCCGCGCCATATTTTTGGACGGCCTACCTCGCTCAAACAGATTTAAAACAAAATCACTTCTCTCCATCTGATACCGCAGCAAACGTGTTTCATGAACTACATTCCGACAGCCATTTAGACCATGTCTTGATAAACATCTCGCAAACACTCCTTCAGTTCAAATGAATTACTATCTCCACAGTCTATTAGGTATTCTATATCGGTCTGAATACGCTGCACGACTCCCTTAATTCTTGGGCCTAAGACGGAATAAGTAATAAGGAAATGGAGGAGACTGCATACTGAGCAACTTCATGATTTGTACACCTTACCAAATATTATTCGGGTGAACAAATCAGGTAGAACGAGATGGGCGGGGCATGTAGCATGCATTCGGGCCGAGAGGGGCACGCAAGGATTTGGTGGGGAAGCCTTAAAGAAGACAGCGTGTGGATTAAAAAACTTCCGTAGACGGAAGGATGATATTAAAATGGCTCTTCAGGAAACAGGATGACCGGGGGAGGTGCGGACTGGATTGCTGTGGCACAAGATAGGGACAAGTGGTAGGCTGTTTTGATCACGGTAATGAACATTCTTGTTACATAAAATGCTGGGAATTTTTGGCTAGTTGAGGGAACGATTAGCATTTCAAGAAGGACTCTGCTCCATGAAGTCAGTAAGAATGAAACAGTCAGAGGCGTCGAATATAAGGGAGGTTTTGATTGAAAGGGAACAGAAGGGAGGGATGGCGGCCAGTTTTACGTTACAATGGCAGAATTTGCCTGAAACAAAACAGGGAATTTACAACTGATGATCCAATACGGCCAGACTCTTGAACGGTTTTGAAACCGTGAACTCCGGAATACAAAGAATATTATGTATACTGACCACCGAACTGCACGTGTGATCAATAGACACTGACATGTCGAATGTCTGCAATAGTGAGAAACGCACGGCCCAACAGAAATGACTTCAACAGTAACTACGCAACTGCGAGCAGCTTTAGCCTGGCCGTAGCAAATGGTAATTGACGAAACTGATACTTACCCAACACCATGAAACTACAGAGCCGCATCCAAATGTCCGCTCTCTAATCTTTGACGACAATTTATAATGAATCGAATGCACCGTTAGGTAACACTGTATGTAGCAGCGAATATGACGTGTGCGTCATTGCTTTTCTATCGCAATAGTGCAGTACAATTCAGCTCCAGAATAACGTCATTAACGAACTGCAGCACATTCCGTCTCAGACTGTGCAACTGATATAACAGGCTTCAGTACCGAACGAACCATATAAGCTCACTTCCTATTCTTTGACTGGGAGTAGCCAGGCAGCTTTCGAGAAGAAAGAAAGAATTTTCTTATCCGAGAGACTAACAAATTCTTAGACGGTTCCCAGGCTTTGTCAGCTTGCATGTCTGATAACAGCAAGAAGAAGAAGAAGAAGAAGAAGAAGAAGAAGAAGAAGAAGAAGAAGAAGAAGAAGAAGAAGAAGAAGAAGAAGAAGAAGAAGAAGAAGAAGAAGAAGAAGAAGAAGAAGAAGAAGAAG
>Ga0123355_10019796_pt1 | contig 10723 bp, 14 predicted proteins | sample TergutEmb28metaG_3_FD_89872 | JGI IMG/M metagenome (GOLD analysis project Ga0123355, IMG submission 89872) | Embiratermes neotenicus P1 segment gut microbial communities from Petit-Saut dam, French Guiana - Emb289 P1 | ecosystem: Host-associated > Arthropoda: Insects > Digestive system > Gut ...
AGATGGATTCCCTGAGTCAATTCGGATAGTAATTTTGCACCAGAAGCGTTTAATCGGTCAATGAATAAATCAACATCGTAACGTGACGTTAATCGCAGCAAACCGGTCAATTCGCCATAGACTTCATGTTCAATGATGACATCTTCAACAATCGCCCCTAAATCTACTAGTAAATAGAGCTCATCCTTCGTCTGTTCAGGGGTATGTTGACAAGCTATTTTGCGAATATATTTAGTTCGATCACTAGTAATTTCGGTGATATAACCGCGGGCAGTCGCAATAATTTGATGACCAGTAGCCCGCAAAATCGCAACATCACCGACAATCACTTGACGACTAACACCAAGCTCTTCGGCAAGAACCGTCGCATTGATTGGCATTTTACTTTCGTTAATTAATTTTAATACTTTTGTCCGCCGATTAGTTGCATTATCCATTTAAACCACCTGCATTTATTTTAAGATAATGTTATTTTAGCTTGAAAAGATGATCAATGTCAATCTATGTTTAATGATTTGTGACCATTAATCGTAACAGTTTATCGAGAATTAGTATTTAAATTGTATTATTTCGGTGGTTTTTGTCGATTTGTTGCGGATGGAATGCACTTATTGCTAGTAGCAACTGTGATGGTAAGTAGAAAATCCAGATTGCAACAGCTGAAACTTCGTAATAACTTGACCCCCATGGTAGCTGGTTATATAGTGCCACGTGAATGTCACAAAGGATGAAAAAGATCATTCCGAGTCGAACACATACTCGGTTAAAACGGGGCAACTTCGTCCAAAAGGTCGAAACAAAAGTCGTTAATATTAAGATTGCGTAAGCGCCAGCTGCAACGTGTAACCGTTCAAATGGGAGCCACAAAGTCGCTGGAACGGTTAAAATTGCGACAATCATTCCAAAGATAAAGAAACTGGTGTTATGGCGCTTTTGGTAAATTAATTGGACAACGAAAAATGACAGGACACCGGCATAGTGGCTGAGGTTAAATAGTAGGAAAATGTCCGCAAGCATGGTAAAAACTAACGCCCCGACGACGTATCTGCTGTCGGATTTGTTGCCTGATGTGCGACAAAGGTTAACGGAAAGCAGAAAACATAGGACAATACTGGCGAATTTTAGGTAGTTTGCGGGGAGTGAACGGGCGTAAAAAAAGATGTCGATGATGATAAATACCACGTACAGTGTACTAATTATTAAAACAAACGCAAAATTAATTGGATTTCTGAGGATTTTTTTTATACTCATGAAAAAACCGCCTTTCAAGGAACTAATCCTAGTTAGTTTAGACGGTTTTGGTAAATTTATGAATTAAATTCGAGGGCTAATTGATCGAGGCATAGTTGGACGTTCATGTTATAGCGCAGATTACGTTGGGCTGCTTCAATCGCACGAAGGCGTTTAGTACATCGTTGCAACTGCGGTGGCGTATTTAATATCCGATCGATTTCCCGGCGATAAAACCTTGATAAAGCGGTCAAAAAATCAGGGGTTCGTTCTTTAAAAAGCTCGCTATTTTCCGCAACTAACATGTGAAATGGATTGCCGAGTTCGATTTGTTGGATGATGGTTAGAAAATCAGGATCAATGGCGGTTGTATCATTTTCTGATTTAAATCCTAACCCGACACACCGCGATAAAATCGTTGGCAACAGCACTTCACGCGCCGGAGTAATTAAAATAATATACACATCTGGAGCAGGTTCTTCGAGGAATTTCAGTAAACTATTTGTCGCCGAAATCGACATCTTCTCGGCATCCTCAATAATATAAATCTTCGCCCGATCCTCAACCGATTTTTTTGCAATCTCCCCCTTGAGAAAAACGATTTGCTCCTTTTTGATGTTATTGCCATCGGGTCTGATTGTAATCACATTGGCGTGCTCATCGGCATCAATCAAGCGACTCGTCGTTTCATCTGCATTTAAAACCAATTTTGCAAACCCTTTTGCTGTTTCGACCTTTTCTCGTAGATTGCCACCGAAAAATAGGTAGGCGTGGACTAACCGACCTTCAGCATAACTTTTTTGGAGAAATTCAAAAGCTGCGTTCATCTAAGATAACCTCGCTTTGATTACGTTTAAAACATCTGTTACGACCGCTTCAACTGCTTGTTCTGCGTTAATCACCACAATGCGCTCTGGATTCTTCGTTGCTAATTCCTGATATCCTTCATAAACCGCATTGTGAAAAGCCATTTTTTCCAAATCAAGCCGATTAATCTCACGATTTACATCCTTATTAATCCGTGCTAACCCGACTTCCGGGCGAATATTTAGTAATAACGTTAAATCAGGCATTTTATCCCCGATGGCAAAGCGGTTAATTTCGGCAACCAATTCAGGACCAATCTGACGAGCATAACCTTGATAGGCAATGCTGCTATCGATAAAACGGTCGCAGATTACAATTTTACCATTTGCTAATGCAGGTTCAATTACATCGACTAAATGTTGACGGCGAGCCGCAGCATAAAGTAGTGCCTCAGTGCGGACATCCATATCGGTATTCTGTTTGTCGAGAATAACTTCCCGAATCGCTTCGGCAATTGGATTCCCGCCTGGTTCTCGGGTATAAATCACTTCGTAACCACGTGCTTCGAAATCAGCAATCAACGCTTTCGCAACCGTTGTTTTCCCTGAACCTTCGCCACCTTCTAATGTAATAAACATGCTCATTACCTCATCTCGTTTTAGTGCCAAAACAATTATACCAAAACAAATCCTAATTTAAAAGTCTTTCGCATATATTTGTAATACCACGCATTTGGAGGTATGACCATGAAAGAACATTTGCTCATGTTATTTTTAGCAATTACAACTGGCATTACCATGTTTATTTTTACTACGATTCACACGCAACCAACGATGCCCGTTTTTAGTCAAGACGAGATTTTGTTTGAGCATCCGACGGCACAGGGTAATATTATCGTGCGCCAGAACGCTTATGACGAGATTGCATTATCATTTGTTGGGCGTGGAATGGCAGGCCTTAGCTATGCTGGCAGTTCATACGCAACTACCCACAATGATGTTCATTTTTCAACGCTGGTCGCTGGCGGCATCATTCCCTTTACAACCCATGCAATCGTGAGTTCTAATCCCGCTTTGCACCAAGTCATCGTTATAGAATCTGGGTTTCCAATCGCACACGGAACCCATGCAAAAAGGACGACCAACGAGGACGTAGCGGTATTTCTTGTTTCATCGGTCGACCTAACAGGAAAAAATGTTTTGGTAGTTGGTTTTGATCCCGAAGGCACTATCCTGTTTGAGTTTGAAGTTCCGTAGCCAAAATCGGTAATAATTTTGCAAACGCCTGTCCCCGATGACTAATGGCGTTTTTTTCATCTTTACTCATTTCAGCCGTCGTTTTGTTAAGTTCCGGTACGTAAAAAATCGGATCATAACCAAAACCACCTGCTCCTTGCCGCTCGGTTAAAATCTGGCCCGCACACGTCCCCTCGACCACGTATTCTTTTTCATTACTTATTACTACCAAAACACAAACAAACCTAGCGCTACGCTTTTCCGGTTCGACCGCTTGCAACTCGGTCAACAGTTTATCGATGTTGGCATCATCGGTAGCCGTCAGTCCGGCATACCTTGCGCTGTAAACACCGGGTTCACCATTCAGAGCGTCCACTTTGAGCCCGGAATCATCCGCAACAATAATCGCTTCAGGGTATTCCGTTGCAATCACTCGTGCTTTAATCAATGCGTTCTCCGTAAAAGTCGTCCCGGTCTCGGCAATCTCGTCATGGTAGTTAATATCCGATAAAGATTTTACGACTACCTGAAAATCAGCGAGCATTTGTCGCAATTCATTAACCTTGCCTTCGTTGTGAGTTGCTAAAATAATCGTTTTCATGATAAGAACCAACTCCTAATATCAGAGATAAAATACAGTGATCCGCAAATGATTAAAACGTCATCTTCGGTCAGCTTGGCTAGTTCGACTTCAAGGGCATCTTGGTAATTATTGTATATTTTTTGTGGTTTATTGGTATTTTTTGTCAATAATTCGGCCGGTTCAATCGACATCGGGTTCGTCCCCTTCGTAAAAATAAACTCATCAGCAACTGCCGATAACAATTCAATCATCAGACCCGCATCCTTACTTGCAATCGCACTAAACATGATTTTTTTGTGTGCATTCGGATAAATTGCTTTAACCGTTTTAACCAGCGCTTCAATCCCCTCACGGTTATGGGCACCATCAATGACGACTGGTGGTAACTGTTGCATCAGCTCAAAACGCCCTTGCCAACTGGTCGTACTAATAGTGGTTGGGTCTAAATTAGCAAAACCGCAATTTTTACGTAGATATTCAAGCACATTGACTGCTAAAGTAGCATTTTTATACTGGTGCTCCCCTTGCATCGTAATTGTTAAATTATAACCTACCGCATTAAATTTAACCCCTTGTTGGGTCATTGCTAATAACTGACTATCTTTTAACACTAAAACCAGTTCCGCATTACGACTACGACTAGTTTGAGCGAATAATTCCAGTAATTCTGGGTCTTCTTCCGATGTAAATAACGGGATATCTTGTTTTACGATTCCTAATTTTTCGGTTGCCCGCTCGCTTTGCGTGTCACCCAAGACGTCGGCGTGGTCATGCCCGACATTGGTGATGGCACAAGCGAGCGGGCAAATTACGTTGGTCGAGTCAAGCCGGCCCCCGATCCCCGTTTCATAAATTGCAATATCAACGCCGGCGTCATTGAAGTACAAGAAGGAAATCAAAGTCAGCAAATCGAAGGACGTGTACCTGCTGGTCGATTCAGGAAGGTTTGCAGCTAAAAAATTAGCATGCTTGACTAAATCGGACTCTGCCATCGGGATGTTGTTAATTGACATCCGTTCGCCAAAGCAGGTGATGAATGGTGATGTGAACGTTGCAACCTTGTAACCGGATTGCATAAAGGCTTCGCGGATGTAACTAACCGTTGACCCTTTGCCGTTAGTCCCGGCGACATGAATGGTTTTTAGTGCTAAATGGGGATTACCGAGTTCCGCTAAAAATGCGTGTAGATGGTCGAGGTTACGGTCAGCTTTCATATTTTTGAATGAATAAATCCAGTCAATAACTTGTTGTTCGGTTGTGAAATTCATTTATTGCACCTCGATTCCTTTTGAGACTTCGATGATTAATGCGTCCACCTCGTCGAGGTTTGTTCCTGGTGCAACGGATTGACCAATTACAAGGGTTGGTGCGACATCGGTTGAATAACTAAATTCAAATTCAACATCAATGCCGTGTTCACGGGCAAACTGGACGACCGCATTCGATTCCCAACCATGCAAATTCGGTAAATTGGTATTCGTTGAACGCAAAAAGAACAACCCAATAATTAGCATCACTAAAGTCGCCACAATTGTATAAAAACGAGCCCGTAAACGAATTTTCTTCCGTCGGGGACGGGTAGGCTGTGGCGATTGTGCATTTGTTGGTTGATAATATCGATGTTCTTGTTGCAACGGTTGTCGTTGCCTTTGCTGTTGTTTTCTGCGTTTAGACATCAAATCACCTAACCATTATTCCGAATATGCTGCGCACTGAATCCAAATATGCTTCATCGCTGATTTCGTGACCTAAGCCGAAATGGTCACTCATTTCCCAAAGTGGTACTAAATCCATTGTTTCTGCCAGTGATATGTCGAAATGGTAACCAATCTTGGTGTACATTTTTCCAATCCAAATTCGTGCTAATGATTGAAAATTCAAATCCTCAGTTTCATCATTAATTTTAAACTGTTCATAATTATCATTACAATCGACCGTAATAAAACATTCAATCGTATCAATATACGACTGTGAAAGTAAGCGGGGATTACCGATTTCCATTTTTTTTCGAACCCCAGAATTAGCAAAAGCGAGCAAAAATCGCTCAACATCAATCTCAACACCATACAAATCTTTCATAACTTTATCGCAATACTCAAACAAAAAACCCATATTTCGAACATCGCGCGGGAACCAAAATTCATCATAATCTATATTTCTTTTCAAAACAAACACCTCTCTTTTGATAATAACTATTATATACCAAAAAAGTCGAAAAAACTAGTCATTTTCATCACATTCCTAGTAATAGTTTTTTCTTATGTTCAAATTCTTCTCTTGAAAGAAGTCCGGCATCCATTAGTTGCTTTAACTTCAACAGTTCATCAGCGACACCGACACCAGTCACAACTTGATGTGTTGGGACAACAGTTGATTCAGAAGTTGTTGTCACAATTGAAATAGACTCAACCGTTCCACGAGCAACTGGCGTCCGACAATATTCACAAATTTCATGTCTTGTCCATGCACGACAATTTTGGCATTGAGCTTTTTCTAATCGGTCAAACTGAACCAATTCGATTTTTTCGGCCATAACAACTCCTAAAGCAGCAAAAATTGCATTAATAATATCAAACATCCATTTTGCAGAAATATATGATAATTTGGTATTATCTTTCAAGTCAATAAACGTTTGACCAACACCTTGAGTATTGCCATCTTCATAATGAAATTGAGAAATATCAGAAAATTTCGCTTGCTTAAATCCTAGCGTATCAATGTGATAAATCGAGGTGTTAGTTATCAACGAGCCTTCTTTGCCAGAGCCGAAAATGGTCAAGTCATAAAAGAAAATAATTTCTTCATTATCCACAGAAACATTGTTTTTAGCTAACATTTTTTTAAAATTAGCAATTTTTTTCGCTGGAATATCATTAAATAATGGAAATTTTGTTTTTAAATGCTCGGAACTAGCTGTATCTATAGCTTCTATTGCACTTCGATGTGCTAAAATAATCTTCTCTCGTTGTTGTTGTGTTAAGCTCATATTACTCAACTCCTTATTTTTTACTAAAACCTAAATCCGCCTTTATTTTTACCTTTTCCGCGCCGAGCGGCTCTGTTGCCACCGAGTCCTGGCATTGCCATTCCCGCTGCACCTGGTCGCTGCATTTGATTGGCCATCCGTTGCATTTGCCCTTCGCTCATCCCCGAGAACTGTTTCATCATTTTTTTCATGTCGGTAAATTGTTTGATTAGTCCGTTAACGTCGTTTAATTTAACCCCGGCACCACGCGCAATTCGTTCTTTGCGACTGTGGTTAATTAGACTTGGGTCACGGCGTTCTTTTTCGGTCATTGAATAAACGATTGATTCGGTGCGAACCATTAGTTTTGGATCAACCTCCGGCATTTTATTCCCACCGAGGCCTGGGAGCATCTTCATGATATTCCCGAGCCCACCCATGCGTTTCATCATTTTCATCTGTTGCAAGAAGTCATTGAAATCGAAGTTTCCAGCCATCATTTTTTCGGCCATTTTCAGATCCGCTTCTTCATCCATTGAATCGGCCGCTTTTTCGATTAACGAAATCACGTCACCCATGCCAAGAATCCGTGAAGCCATTCGTTCCGGATGGAAGACTTCTAATGCGTCTAATTTCTCACCAAGACCGATAAATTTAATCGGTACATTCGTCATTTTACGAATTGATAACGCCGCCCCACCACGGGTATCGCCGTCAAGTTTCGTAAGAATAACCCCAGTTAACGCCATTTGTTCATGGAACGCACCTGCGACGTTAACTGCATCTTGTCCCGTCATTGCATCAACAACTAACAAAATCTCTTGTGTATGAACAACCGCTTTAACTTGGGCTAATTCGTCCATCAAGCCTTCGTCAATATGTAAACGACCAGCGGTATCGACAATCACTAAATCGTGACCATGCTCAGCCGCAAAAGCCATTGCCTCTTATGCAATGGTGACCGGTGAAACGGATGTCCCTTTTGCAAATACCGGGATATCCAGATGCGCCCCAAGCATCTTGAGCTGGTCGACGGCGGCCGGCCGGTAGACGTCACAAGCGACTAATAAGGGCTTCTTTTTATAATTCTTACGCAAGAAGCTGGCAAGCTTCCCCGTTTGCGTCGTTTTCCCCGCTCCCTGCAGACCAACCATCATCAAAACGGTCGGACCAGCCGTAGCAAAATTAACCTCGGCGGCTTCCGCCCCCATTAAATTGGTCAATTCATCATTAACGATTTTTACGACCTGTTGCGACGGGGTTAGGCTTTTCATCACTTTTTCGCCCAGTGCTTGTTCCTTAACTTCTGCAATGAATTCCTTGATGATTTTAATGTTAACATCGGCTTCTAATAATGCTAAACGTACCTCACGGAGCATGACATCAATATCTGCCTCCGTTAACCGCCCTTTGCCAGTAATGCCCTTGAGGGCTCCTTGTAGTTTATCTGATAATGTTTCAAATGCCATCGTTTAATCCTCCAATAACTCTAATTGTTTTAGTAATCCCAAAACGTCCTGCTGCTTTGTACATTCCCTTATTTTATCATAAATCGCCTGCCGAGTGCTAGCTTTTTCATAAATTTTCAGCTTTTCTTCATAGCCAACGAGCAATTTCTCCGTTCGCCGAATATTATCATGCACCGCATTGCGACTGACCCCAAACTCATTGGCAATCTCTGCCAACGACAAGTCTTCCTGATAATACAACTCCACGTACTTGCGTTGCTTATCCGTCAACAAGTCGCAGTAAATATCATACAACGCGTTGATTTCATTTAACTTTTCTAACATCCTTAAATGCCCTCCCTACAATGAATAGCTTTAATTTACCGTTCCAAACTCTGCAAACGGTCTAATCCGCCAAATAACTCGTCCGATAATTTGCGAGCGATGAACTAATCCATAATTACGACTATCACCACTACGCTCACGGTAATCGCCGAGCACTAAAAAATAATCAGCAGGAATCACGTCACAATTATCCATTTGACAAATATCTTCCAGCATAAATCCACGGGTGCTTATTCCTGCATAAATATATGGCTCATCAATCAATTCACCATTGATAAATAACTCACCATCAATATAATCGACCCGATCACCAGGTGTGCCCAGCACACGTTTCACATGCTGATCATCCGCACTATAATCTAATACAATAATATCAAATAAACTCGGGGTGTAAAATAAGCGCCAAACCATCACGTGATCACGATCATTTAACGTCGGATGCATTGACCGTCCTGAAACTTCAATCGGCGAAAAAACAAACATCCGCATTGCTAAGATAACAAGTATTGCCACAATGTATTTTGCGTTTTCTTTGATAAAACCTTTTACCGTTAGTTGCTTTTTTTCAGTAGTTACTTTTTTGCTAAATAATCCCATTCCAAACCCACCTTCAAATTCACAAAAGAAACGAGAACCGCAGTTCCCGTTCGTTTATCTTTTCTTATGACACTTCAACAATTTCTACTTCCGTCGACCCATCTGGTAAGTTAACGTGACCAACATCACCAACTCGGCGACCAAGGACACCTAGTGCCACTGGTGATTCATTGGAAATTTTCCCGGAAAACGGGTCAGCCTCAGCACTACCAACGATTTTAAATGTTTGTTCTTCGCCGTTACTCTTCAAAATGAAACGAACCGTTGAACCGATTGTAACCACATCGCCACCTTCTGATTCAATGACAACGGCATTCTTTAAAATATACTGTAATTCTTGAATTCGCTCAAACGTTTGTGCCTGCTCTTCACGCGCCGCATCGTACTCCGCATTCTCCGACAAGTCTCCTTGTGCACGTGCTTCTTGGAGCTTTAATTTAATTTCTTCCATTTTGACTTTTGATAAAAAGTCTAATTCCTCTTCAAACTTCTTAATCCCTTCTAATGTTAAATGTTGACTATTCTCTGCCATCGTTTTTCATCTCCTACAAAACAAAAATTTCAATACTAACAAGTATACAACAAAACGATTGAATTATCAAGACTCACGCGTAATTTCATCACCAATTTCTTTCAATACCTTACTGCGCACGACCCAAATCAAACCACAAATCAGTAATAGCGTTGCAATGCGGAACACGGCAAAACCGTCAAAATACTCGTATAGTAATCCAAAAACAAAACTCATGATCGCCCGTCCAAACATGATAATTGACGCCATAAGCGTAAAAGCAAGTCCTAGTACTTTTGCTTCAACCGAACGTCGAATAAATGGAATATTTCCCGCCACATGAGTCATAATACCAAAGCCATGAACAACACTTGCGATTGCAAAAATCGCAATATTGCTCGTGACCGAGTAAATAATCATCCGTAACACCATTGTAACCATTGTCAGTAAATACCAGTTTTTAAAGCCGATTTTTTTTATAATCTTCGAACCAAATGGCAATAACAGAAATTCGGGAAAGACCATCACAAACGTCATGATACTGACAATATTCTCAGTGGAACCGAGCCCAATCACGAGGTGATTTCCAACAAATGCTTTCGCTGACTCAAGCGCAACCGTACTTAACAGCAGAAATACCATCACAAACTGATAATTTTTATTTAACAAAAGTGCCTTAATGTCATCACGGTTAAACTTTCCTTTTGCGCCCCGCCCCTTAGTATCCTCTGGCTTTGGTGCAAAAAATATTAATACTAATGACAATAATAACAAAACAATTATCGTTGCAAATAAAGCCACGCGAATACTTAAAAACCCATCAAAGCCAATGGTTTGACCGTTAAACCACGGCATGTGAAAACCGGCAATCATAAACCCGACGAGCATCACCGTCAACATAAAACCAACCGATGAGAACACGCGAACTTTCCCGAAATCGTAGCCGACTTTCGCACAATAATCACTCGTAATAAAGTCAAAAAATGGTCCCACACAAGCACG
>Ga0123355_10019797_pt1 | contig 10723 bp, 9 predicted proteins | sample TergutEmb28metaG_3_FD_89872 | JGI IMG/M metagenome (GOLD analysis project Ga0123355, IMG submission 89872) | Embiratermes neotenicus P1 segment gut microbial communities from Petit-Saut dam, French Guiana - Emb289 P1 | ecosystem: Host-associated > Arthropoda: Insects > Digestive system > Gut ...
CCGGCGTTGAGCCGGCGTGAGCCCCGGAGCCTGTCTCGAGCGCCGAAGACCGACGCGCGCGAGCTCATCCTGCGCACGGCTCAACCAGACGGACGCGCCGAGCGGTGTCAGCACAGCAATCGCGTGTTCGAGCGACGCCTTGGCGGCGGATTTCTGCTTTGCGCGGCGCTGCACCGTCCCGAGCTCAACCAACGTGCGCCCGAGCTCGAGTGGCAAGCGACGCCGTGCGTGCTCGGAAACAGCCACCTCCAAACCCGCGATCGCTCCCACCAGGTTGCCATTCGCGGCGGCGATCAGAGCGCCGGAACGGTGAGCCACGGCGACGGCGTTTGGGTTCGCGGCCGTGTCGCTGCGCGCGAGCAGCGTGTCGAGTACGACCTGCGCCTCGCTGGCCCGATCCAGCAGCAACAGTGCATCGATGTCAGTCGTCCACATGTTCAACGTGAGCGAGCCGACAAACCCCGTGCCGTGGCCCACAAGATCCTCGCGGACCTCGGCGAGCGTCTTATGCGTCACCTCGGGGCTCCCGGCCCGAAGGTCGCTCTCGGCCCGAATCGCGGTCGCGAAGCAAACGATGAAATGGTCGCCGATCCTCCCTGCGACGGACGCCGCTTCCTCGGCGCGGGCCCGGGCGTCGTCGAAGTCACCTTGGCGAGCGGCGGCATAGGCCCGAAGCCACAGGGTGTAGGAGACGAGCTGATCGTCTGCCAGGAGCCGAGAGATCTCGAACGCCTCGCCGGCGTAGCGTTCGGCGGAGGCCTCGTTGCCCGCTTCGTACTCGAGGTGCGCGAGATGGAACAGCAGGCCGCCGAGGTCGGATTCCTGACCGCATTCCCGAGCCGTGTCAACGGCCTGCTCGAGCAGCGGACGCGCCGAGTCGACGTCGTCCGCCCAGAATCGCTGCAACCCCAGAGTGCTGCTCGCGCGGAAGTAGGTGGAGATGGTGCCGCTTCCGTCGTCGAGTTCTACAGAGCGTAGGAGCAGTTCTTCCTGTACTCCGCCGCCGCTGAAGAAGCGCGTCAGCGCTTCGGCAGCGAGCAGTCGCGAGACCAGGCTTGGGTCGCCGGCCTGCTCGGCGGCGCGGACGCCGGCCCTCGCGTGCGCGATCGCGGCGGCGGTATCGCCACCGTTGACGCAGAGCTCGGCGAGCAGGTCCTGGGCTTGGGCCACGACCCGCGGCATCGCGGTCGCCTCGCGCTCGGCCTGTTCGGCGAGATCCGATGCGGCGCTGAAATCGTCCATCCGGATGCGCGCGAGCGCGAGCAGCGCGCGAGCGCGGTGCGGACCCCGCGAGGCCGCGGCAAGAAGTTCCTCGAGGATCGCTCGGGCCCTGTCGAGATCGCCTGCGGCCGTGTGCTGTTCCGCCGCAGCGATGGCGCGAGAACGTCTTGCCTGATCCGCGCTGGCGGGGGTCAGCCGGCACGCGTGCTCGAGCAGACGAGCCGCCGTTTCGGGAGCGCCCGCTCGGGCAGCGCCGATCGCGGCATCCTCCAGCGTCAGGGCGATCTCCCGATCCGGTGCCTCCGCGCCGAGCGCAAGATGCTGCGCCCGCGCCTGCGTATCCGCAACGACGTCGGCGAGCAGGCGATGGAGCTCGCGGCGTCGCGCCGGCTCTGCCCGCGCATACACCGAGGAGGCAAGCAGCGGATGCGTAAAGCGCACCCGCTCGCCGGCCATCTCGACGACGGCTGCGCTCCGTGCACCGTCCAGGTCGGCGAGCGCGAAATCGGGCACGACCGCCTGGATCTGCGCCAGCGTCGCCGTCGCCAGGGCCGCGATCACGACCAGCGGATCGCGCCCGCGGGGATCGAGCCGGGAGAGTCGCTGTTCGATCGCCGTCGCAAGGTCGGGGGTGAGCCGGAGAATCTCCTCGTCGCCAGTCTCGTGACGTCCCCGCGCCTCGAGCTCGCGCGCGATCGCGAGGGCGTAGAGCGGGTTGCCGGCCGAGACCTCATGGATCCGTCGTAGCCGCGGACGAGGCGTACCGCGCCCCAACTCCTGAGCGAGCAGTTCGCCGAGCGTCGCCAGGTCGAGCGGGCCGAGCGTGACGCTCGGCAAGCCGCCGTCGCCGAGGCCCCGAGCGAGCTCGGGCCAAAGCGCGCCCGAGGATCCAGGTCGCCGGGCGATCAGTACTCCGACCGGCTCGTCGTGCAGGCGAACGAGCGCGAACGCGAGCACCCTGGCGGTGGGCGGGTCCAACCATTGCTCGTCATCGATTGCGACCAGCACCGGACGATCCGACGACAGCGCCCGCAGGATCCTGATCGCGGCCCGCGGCAGCGCCTGCGGATCATCGGGCGCACCGGTTGCGTCTCGGACGAATAGAGCTGCCTCGAGCGCGCTCCGCTGAGGCCGAGGAAGCGTTGCGAGCACTTCGCCCGGCAATCGGTCGAACAGGTCCGCGAGCCCGGCGAATGCCAGCCCTGCATCGGCCTCGGCCGGGGACGTCGCCAGCACCCGATAGCCACGCTCGCCGGCCGATCGAACCGCGTCCCGCCAGAGGGCTGTCTTGCCGATCCCGGGTGCACCCTCAAATGCGAGCCCGGCAGGGCCGTCGGCCAGCCCGTCGAGCATCCGCTCGACCCGTAACCGCTCCTCGTGTCGCCCGATCGGCCTCGTGGCTTACAAACGTGCGGGATCCCACGATTTACACGCAGTCCCGGCCTTCGTAGGGTCAGCGACACAAGTCGGCGGCATCGAGAACGGCTCGCCGGCAATCCCAACCTCGCCCGAACGGGTGACCACAGGAGGACACATGTCCCTGCGCCGAGGCGTCAGCACGCTTGCCGCCGCCCTGACGATCACTGCCGGGAGCGCCGCGCCCGCGGCAGCTCATTTCCTCGCGTACTACCCGCCGTACACACCGGTCCCGTCGCCGACCCACCGCCATGGGACGTCGCATCGACGGCATCCGGGCAAGCGGACGGATCAACTCCTACGCGCCCACCATGTCCGCCAATTCTGATCGCTATCGCATCGCCGTGGTCGACCGGGATCGGCGGAACCGCTTCGATCTGATCGACACGAAGACCGGCCGGTTGGTGAAGACCTACATGTCGCTCGCTCGCGCCAGGATCGACCGACAGTTCCTCAACTCTCACGACTCCGCCAGGGTCGAACAGTCAACTGTCGGCCGGCCGAGCGCCTAGCAGCGCCGGTCGCCGCCGGACCGATGGCGCTCGTCGACGCATACGTCGGCCCGAGCTTGTCCCAGGGGGCTGCGGCCAGCCGGGCCTCGGTCGCACGCTGGCGGATCCAGCGCTGGACCGAGGCCCGCGGCTGGCGGGTCGGGCGGATCCTCGAGGACGTCTCGCCGCGTCAGGCAGCCGAACCGCGCCCGCTGCGCGAGTTGGTGCTGGAACGTGTCGAGTCCCGCGAGACCGATGGCCTCGTCACGACCCATCTCTGGGAGCTCGGCGACTCGCTGGCCGAGGTCGTCGGCACGATCGAGCGGATCGATGCCGCCGGCGGGGTGTTCGCGAGCCTCGATGAAGGGCTGGACCTGACCACTGCCCCCGGTCGCTACATGTTCCGCCTGCTCGTGTCCGTCCTGGAGTGGGGGCATCACGCGGGCTCGAAATGTTGACCGCCCGCGCCCGATTGCCTGACGAGGGGCGTGCGCGATCGGATCGAGAGTATTTTCGACGGAAAGTCAGCTTTGGACGAGAAGGAGTACAGAATGAGCCGTCCGACCCTCAAGGGTCCGCACCACTTCACGGGCATCACTCGCGACGTGATCACCAACGTCGACTTCTGGTGCCGCGTGATCGGGCTGCGCTTCGTCAAGAACACACTCAACTTCGAGACGACCTTCCGCTACCACACCTACTTCGGCGACGAGGAGGGTCATCCCGGCAGCGTCGTCACGTTCCTCGAGTTCACCGAAGCGCCCCCTGGCGTCCCGGGCGACGGAGACATCCAGCGCCTGGTTCTGCGCGTCGGCTCGTACGACTCGCTGGAGTACTGGATGGACCGGCTGATCGCCAACCAGACCCACAGCGAGATGCTGCGGCTCGACCCGACCCAGCCCGACAGCCTCCTGTTCCACGACCCCGAGGGCCACGAGGTCGAGCTGATGGTGTCCGACACCCCGAACAAGCCGCTGACCGCCGAGGCCGACGACATCCCGGCCGAGCACCGGATCCAGGGGCTCGAGGGCCTGCGCTCGTTCGCCCACCTCGACGACGTCTGGCAGGCGGCCGAGCACCTCGGCTGGCGCAAGGACGGCGATCGACTGGTGCTCGACGGGCTCGAGGGCCAGGCCCGCTGGTACTTCAGCCCGCCGCCCGGTCGCCCGAAGGGCGACATGCACGTCGGCGTCTGGCACCACATGGCCTTCGGCGCCGGCAGCCAGTCCGAGCTGCAGGCCCACCGCGACTACGCGGCCACCGGGCCGGTCCCGTACACGCGCGTGTTCGACCACTACTTCTTCGACTCGTGTTACGCGATGTCGGCGGGCGGCCGGCTCGAACTGTGCACCGACGGCCCCGGCTTCACGCTCGACGAGAAGCTCGAGGATCTCGGCGACCACCTGTGCCTGTCGCCGCGAGTCGAGCCGCTGCGCGCCAAGCTCGAGTCAGAGCTGCCGCTGATCGTCAACCCGCGGCCGCGCTCGAAGCCGAAGGGCAGGTCGACGAAGCCCGCCCCCAAGCGCGCGACCAAGCGGTCGGCCAACGGCGCCAAGGCCGACGAGACGGTCGGCGTTGCCTGACGTGTCTTCGCGGGCCCTGGTCTTGCAGCTGGATGACGCCGGCGCGGCCCGTTCAAGCGAGGCTGGATGCCGAGCGGGCCGCGAAAGCCGGCGCAGGGCCAGCAGCCAGACGTGCGCTTCGCATCGGTAACCCACCAGGGGCAGCCGTTCGCCGTGATGATCGACGGCGACACCGCGACCCCGCTGCTCGACATCGCCGAGCTCGGACGGCGGACGCCGGCATCGCTGCTGAGCTCACCCCCGCTCTACGACAAGGTCTCGTTTCCCGTCGCCGAGCTCAGCTACCGCCCGGTGATCCCCAACCCGGGCAAGGTGATCTGCGTCGGGCTCAACTACCTGGCGCACATCGAGGAGACCGACAACCAGGAGCACGAGTACCCGACCCTGTTCACCAAGTTCGCGAGCAGCCTGGCGGGGCCCTACGACGACATCCCGCGACCGCCCGAGTCGAGCGCCGTCGACTACGAGGGCGAGCTGACCGTCGTGATCGGCGAGCACGTCAGGCGGGTCGCGCGTCAGGACGCACTCGCGGCGGTCGCCGGCTACACGGTCGCCAACGACGTCACGATGCGCGACTACCAGTACAAGACGACTCAGTGGCTGCAGGGCAAGGCGTGGAACGGTGCGACCCCGCTCGGGCCGTGCCTGGTGACACCCGAGGAGGTCGGGGATCCGCGGTCGCTGACGCTGCGGACGACGGTCAACGGCGAGGTCGTGCAGGAGGCCTCGACCGCCCAGCTGATCTTCGACATCGCAACCCTGATCAGCACGATCAGCGAGTTCGCCGCGCTCGATCCGGGCGATCTGATCCTCACCGGGACGCCGTCGGGCGTCGGTTTCCGGCGGGAGCCGCCGCTGCTGCTGGGCGCCGGGGACGTGGTCGTCGTCGAGGTCGAGAACGTCGGGCGGCTTCAGAACCGGATCGTCGACGAGTGAGCGTTCAGGCCTGGTCGCCCAACGCGCGCGCGCCCGCGACGAGCGACTCGAGCTTCGCGTAGGCGGCGTCCCTCGGGAGGTACTTCATCCCGCAGTCGGGTGCGGCCACGAGCTCGGCAGGCTGCTTGTGCGCGAGCGCCCGCCGCAGCCGCTCGGCGACGGTCTCGGCGTCCTCCACCTCCTGGGTGTCTAGCGCGATCACGCCGAGCACGATCGTCTTCCCGGGAAGCTGCTCGAGCACCGACAGATCGACGCCCGACTGGGCCGTCTCGATCGAGATCTGGTCGATCGAGGTCGCCGCCAGTTCGGTCAGGAACTGGTACTCGGGCGGATGCTCGGGGACGAACGCGGGGTAGCCGAAGCAGATGTGCAGCGCCGTCGTGCCCTTGACGCCGTCGATCGCGCGCTCGAGCGTCGGCACCGCGAATCGCCTCGCCTGCTCGGCCCGGGACTCCATCCACGGCTCGTCGAGCTGGACGATGTCGGCGCCGGCGGCGAACAGCTCCTCGATCTCCTCGCGGACCGCGTCCGCGTAGGCGAACGCGAGCTCCTCGTCACGCTCGTAGAAGTCGTTCTGCGCTTGCTGGGACATCGTGAACGGCCCCGGCACCGTGACCTTGATCGGCCGGTCGGTGTGCGCCCGCAGGAACTCGACGTCGGCCACGTGGACCGGCTCGCGGCGCCTGATCTGCTCGGTGACCCGCGGCACGTAGGCGTTCGTCCCGGCGCGGCTGCGGATCGTCCCGGGGTTGTCGAGATCGATCCCCGACAGGGCGTTGGCGAACACGTTCGAGTAGCTCTCGCGTCGGATCTCGCCGTCGGTGAGGATGTCGAGCCCGGCGCGCTCCTGGTCGCGGATCGCCAGCAGCACCGCGTCGTCCTGGGCCTCGCGCAGCCATCTGCTGTCGATCCGCCACAGCTCCCGCGCGCGCAGGCGCGGGGGCAGGCGCTTGTGCAGCGCCTCCCGGTCGATCAGCCAGTCGGGCTGCGGATAGGACCCGACGAGCATCGTCGGGATCGTCGCCGTGGTGCCTGCGGTCGTCATCTCTCCTCCGCGTTCCGAGCCATGAGGCCACCTATTCTGCAGCCATGGACCTGACGCGGCTGCGTGAGCTCGACTCTGAGCCGGCGGTCACCGTCGGCGAGCGCACCCTCAGCTACGGGCAGCTGCGCGCTGCCGCCGGGGCAGTCGCCGTCGAGCTCGCCGGGGCCAGCCGCGCTGCCGTCTGGGCCGAGAACACGCTCGAGGCGATCGTCGCGATGGTCGCGATGGTCGAGGCGGGGGTCGAGCTGGTCCCGCTGAACCCCAAGCTCGGGCGCTCGGAGCTGGAGCACATCCTGGCGGACTCTCGTCCCGAGGCGGTCGTTTGTGCGCCGCAGCTGGCCCCGCTAGGCCAGCTGCGGCGGATAACCGTTGATTTGGACGCGCGCGGACAGCTCCCCGCCGCGCCGGAGGATCCCGAGCGGGTGGCGCTCGTCGTCTACACGTCGGGCACGACCGGGAAGCCGAAGGGGGTGCTGCTCCCGCGCCGCGCCGTCGCCGCCAACCTCGACGCGCTGGCCGACGCGTGGGCGTGGACCGAGGCCGACCGGCTCACGCACGCGCTGCCGATCTTCCACGTCCACGGCCTCGTGCTCGGCACCTTCGGGCCGCTGCGCCGGGGCGGTCACGTCCGCCACCTCGGCCGCTTCTCCCCAGATGCCGTCGCCGCCGCGCTCGCCGGCGGCGCGACGATGCTGTTCGGGGTCCCGACGATGTATCACCGGCTGGCCGAAGCGGTCGAGACAGATCCGCAGGCGGCGCGGGCGCTGGCGGGCGCCAGGCTGCTGGTGTCGGGCTCGGCCGCATTGCCGGCGAAGACGTTCGAGCGGATCGAGCGCGCGACCGGGCAGCAAATCGTCGAGCGCTACGGCCTGACCGAGACGCTGATGAACACGGCGGTGCGGGCCGATGGCGAGCGGCGTCCGGGGGAGGTCGGCGGGCCGTTGGGGGGCGTGGACGTTCGAATCGTCGGCGACGACGGCCGCGACGTCAGCCGCGACGGCGGGTCGATCGGCGAGGTCGTCGTCCGCGGCCCGAACCTGTTTCTCGGGTATCTCAACCGTCCGGAGGCGACCGCCGAGGTGATCCGCGACGGCTGGTTCTGGACCGGCGACCTGGCAACACGCGCGCCCGACGGGTACGTGCGGATCGTCGGACGCAAATCGACCGACCTGATCAAGACCGGCGGCTTCAAGGTCGGCGCGGGCGAGATCGAGACCGCGCTGCTGGAGCACCCGGCGGTCAGCGAGGCCGCAGTCGCCGGACGCCCCGACGAGGACCTGGGCGAGCGGATCGAGGCGTGGGTCGTGCTGCGCGGCGGCGCGACGGCGCCGACGACGCTGGAGCTCGGCAATCACGTCGCGTCGCTGCTGGCTCCGCACAAGCGCCCGCGCCAGGTTCACTTCGTCGCCGAACTGCCCCGCAACGCGATGGGCAAGGTGGTCAAGCAACAACTCGACGCGCCGGCGCTGTCCGAGGACCGATGAGCGACTCCGCCGCGACAGTCGCGCCGGTTGCCGTCGATGCCCCCGCCCGGGGCGTCCGTCGCCTGCGGATCGGCAACGAGCGCCATCGCGGCGCGCTGTCGCAGGAGGTGCTGGCGGGGTTGATCGCGGCAATCGAGGGCACGCCGGACGACGTTCGCTGCCTGGTGCTGACGGGCACCGGTTCGACCTTCAGCGCCGGCTATGACCTCGCAGCGCTGACCTCGCCGCCCGACCCGGACCTCGCCGACGCGATCATCGCCCCCGACGACGTCGAGGTCCTGACGCTGCTCGAGCGGCAGCCGCTGCCGGTGCTGGCGGCGCTCAACGGCCCGGCGCTCGGCGGCGGCCTCGAGCTGGCGCTGGCGTGCGACCTGCGGATCGCGGTCCCGGCCGCTTCGCTGGGCGCGCCGGCGGGGCGGCTGGGCCTGGTGTACTCGCCCGCCGGACTCGAGCGGATCTTCGCCGAGATCCCGTTCGGGGTCGCCGGCGACCTGTTTCTGACCGGCGGCAGCCTGACCGCCGAGCGCGCCCGTGAGCTCGGGGTGGTCAACCGGATCGTCGATCCCGCCGAGCTCGACGACGTCGCCGTCGCGGTCGCGCGGGAGGTCGTCGAGCTGGCGCCCGTGTCGATCCGCGCCAACCGCGAGGCGCTGCGCGCGCTGCGGCGCTCGGGCGGGGTGCTGAACGCCGCCGACCGTGAACGCCTGCGGCAGGCCAGGGAGCGCGCGCTGCGCTCGCAGGACTTCGCCGAGGGCGTCGCCGCCTTCCGCGAGCGGCGCCGGCCTCGGTTCAGCGGCCGCTGACCGTCGCGGCCCAGCCCGACCAGCGGCCGACCTCGATCACGATCACGGCGCCCGCCGGCCGGGTCTCTCGGTATTGCGGGTATCGGTCGGCCAGGGCGTCGAGCGCTTCCCGGTGCAGGCCTGGCTCTGCGCCCGGCGGGACCATCCGGGCGGTTCCGTCGGCGCGCGCCCACCACAGCTCGGACCAATCGTTGGCGTAGTGGTCGACGAGCACCGCCACCGCCGGGTTCGCCGCGATGTTGTCCAGACGCCTGAGCGCAGTTGTGCGCTTCGGCTTGTGGTCGACTGCGGTGACGATCGCGTGCTCGTGTAGCAGCGCGAAAGTGATCGGCACGAGGTGGGGATTGCCCCCAGCGTCGACCGTCGCCAGCCGCGCGACGCGTGCCTGCTCGAACCGGCGCCGGACCTCAGTCGTGTCCATCCCGTGAATTGTGGAGTCGCCCTGTAGGTTTCAGCTATGCGCGTCCCAATCTCACTGGATCTCCACCTTCCCAACTTCAACTACCCGGGCGTCGGACCGGACGAGCTGTTCGACAAGCTCGTCGAGATCGCGGCCACCGCTGAAGCGTCCGGCTTCAGCTCGGTCTCGGTGATGGACCACCTGCACCAGATCACCGGCGTCGGGCCACCCGAGAACTTCATGCTCGAGGGCTCGACGATCCTGGGCGGGATCGCCGCTCGGACCGAGAAGTTGACGCTCGGCCTGCTGGTCGGCAGCGTCACCTACCGCAACCCGGTGCTGGCGGCGAAGACCACCACCACCGTCGACATCATCTCGGGCGGCCGCGCCTGGCACGGACTCGGCGCCGGCTGGTTCGAGGCCGAGCACGTCGCCTACGGATTCGAGTTCCCGCCGCTGAAGGAGCGCTTCGAGCTGCTCGACGAGGCCCTGCAGATCTCCCGCTCGATGTTCACCAGCGAGCGGACGACGTTCGCGGGCAAGCATTTCCGGGCCGACGGCGCCTACAACAACCCGAGGCCGATCCGCGGCGACATCCCGATCCTGATCGGCGGCAGCGGCGAGCGCAAGACGCTGCGACTGGTCGCCCAATACGGCGACGGCTGCAACCTGTTCGCCGCCGATCCGGAGCGCGCCGAGCACCTGCTCGGGGTGCTCGAGCGTCACTGCGACGACGTCGGTCGCGATCCGTCCGAGATCACCAAGACGGCGATGGCCCAGATCGTGATCGGCGCGACCGACGAGCAGGCGCACGCCAAGGTCCGACGCGCGATTGAGCTCGGAGCCCCGGCGCACCGGTTCGAGACGGCGTTCGTCGGCGATCGGGACACGGTTGGCGAGCGGGTGCAGGCGCTCGCCGACTGCGGCATCGAGGGTGTGACGATCTCGAGCCTGGACCCATACGACCTCGAGCAGCTCGGGCTGATCGGGCGGACGATCGCCCCGATGTTCGGCGCTCCGGTCTCCTAGCCAGGTTGGGCGACACGCACGGATACGTCGCGGCGCTCGCCGAACTGGCCGTCGGGCTGGGCGCCAACGTCCAGCCCGACCAGGTCGTCTCGCTGGCAACCGAGCCGGGGATGGAGGAGCTGGCCCGAGCCGTCGCGGACGCGGCCTACGCCCGCGGCGCCAGGTTCGTCGACCTGGCGGTGTTCGATCCGTACCTCAAGCACTCGCGGCTGAGGCACGCCGCGCTCGACACACTGTCCTACGTCCCGCCGTGGCTCGGTCAGCGGCTGCTCGCGCTCGGAGACATCCGCGGCGCCAGAATCGGGCTCGCCGGGC